>Ga0265338_10001575_pt1 | contig 36775 bp, 37 predicted proteins | sample 42126metaG_FD_193579 | JGI IMG/M metagenome (GOLD analysis project Ga0265338, IMG submission 193579) | Rhizosphere microbial communities from Carex aquatilis grown in University of Washington, Seatle, WA, United States - 4-21-26 metaG | ecosystem: Host-associated > Plants > Roots > Rhizosphere... | reverse complement strand
GCCTAAAAAACATATTGACAAACCATAAGCTTCTTGCTATACTATAAATTAGTTTTGAGATTAAAACAAAAATATCTTAAAGCAAAATAAAAACAAAAATTCCTAAAAAAGAAAGGCAGCCGTATATGCGACTCGCCATAAATCAACAAGGCTTGGGTGGTTTTTTACTGGTCCCAACCGGTAACAAAGACATCTTAGCAGTCGACAAAGTACTAGCTAAACTCTAGTATCGTCGTAATAAACCACCTTGTTTACGAGCAAGGTGGTTTTTGTATATGTTCCGCAAACTAAACCGTTATCATGTATGGTAGGGGTGTTTTCTCGTAAAGTAATGCAGGTACGTACGTTATAGTGCCTAGCCCATTGCCCCGGTGATAGTGGCAAGACAAGGATAGTACATGTCGTTCGAGAAAAAAGATAGTTTTACACCTAAACGGTATACGAACGTTGATGGATTTTCGTCTGATCCGCTCCAGGATCGACCGCGAAACCCCGCGTTTCGGAATCAGTCCGAGAAGGGTCATGCAAGCAATCCGCTACTCGCCGATATGCCGAAGCGAGGCACACCGCAGCCAGTGCTTACTTCGATGAACGATGTTAACGCTTCATTGCAGGCAGGCAACACACGGCCAGCCAGGGAACAATTACACGGAGAACGTCGAAGACGGCGCAGGGGAGAGCAACAAGCTGAGTCTGAAGAACTTCACGAAAAACATCGACACGTTCCGCTCCGAAAGGTATTGAAGCGGACGGGTCTCACTCTTGGCGTCATGGTTGCTGTATGTGGCATATGGTTCGGATTTAAATTTTATAAAGACATAGCCAAGCTAACGGGAGATGCAAACCCATTGGCACTGCTGGGTGCGTTCCATCCCGCGCCACTTGCGAACCAGAACGGACGAGTCAATATTCTCGTTGCGGGAAATTCGACTGATGATCCAGGCCACAACGGGGCAAACCTAACTGATTCAATCATGATCCTGAGTGTTAATACAAAAAATAACACAGCGTTTATGTTGAGTGTGCCGCGTGACCTTTGGGTAAATATCCCAAGCGTTGGCCATCAAAAAATTAATGATGCGTATCCAAACGGTGGTATGAACACATTACAACAGGTCATCCAGAATAATCTTGGTATGACAATCGACTATCAGGCGCTGGTTAATTATGGCGCTTTCCGTGATCTCGTAAATGCGGTTGGAGGCATCTCAATCGACATACAAAGCGGTAATCCGAGCGGCCTATATGATCCCTATACCAATATTAATCTCCCTAATGGATGGGTTACGCTTAATGGACAACAAGCGCTGAACCTTGCCCGTGCTCGTGGAGACGGACCAGGCTCCTATGGATTCCCGAGTGCTGACTTTGATCGAACCCAGCACCAGCGACAAATGGTGCTGGCGATTAAAGATAAAGCCTCACAATCATCAGTAATCGCAAACCCGCTCAAGGTCTCTCAGATTGCCGATGCGGTCGGAAATAACATCACAACGAATCTACAAGTGGATGAGATGGAATCACTTTACACGTACATGAAGAAGGTTAACGACAACAGCATTGGTTCATACAACGTAAACACGTTAGCTGGTTCAAATACGACACTACTCAGAGGCTATATAACTTCAAGTGGACAGGACGCCCTTATACCGACTGCTGGTCTTGATAACTTTACTCAAATCCAAAGTGACATCCAGAAATTACTTTCAACCGGATCAAGCTCAAGCCAAAGTTCTAACTAACGCACAGTATTAGGAGGATTTTGGTAGCGTAAAGTGGAACGTTGATCCGGCATTCTCTTTGCTGTCAAACCAAAGTTCACCTCCCAGAGCTTCGGCGATATTCTTAATGAGGTATAGGCCGAGGCCAGTCCCGCTGACGTCTTTGCCGACGATGTTGTCTGCCCGGAAAAATTTAAGAAATACATTGCGCTGCTCATTGATTGGAATCCCGTAGCCTGTATCGGCGACAGTCCAGTGCACTTCGGTGGTTGTCTCGGAAAGGGTGAAGTGTATGCTTCCACCCTCGGGTGTATATTTGACCGCGTTACTCAGTAGGTTTGCGCAGACTTCTTTAACGAGGAGGTTATCGGTGAGTACTGGCTTCATCAAGACCGGTACCTCAGATGTGAGTGACAGGCTCTTTGCCTGGGCTGCGGGGATAAATTCGGTAAACATCTCACGAGTAAGCGTATCAAGTTGAACGGGTTGTAGTTTAATCTTGATGCCACCTGCTTCAATTCGGGTGATATTGAGGAGCGTGTCGATAAGTACATTCATACGTTCAACGGATGTGAGTATGGTGTTAATGTAAGCTAGTTGCTCAACACTCAAGTCTCCTGCGAGCCCATCACGCAACATCATACTGTACATATTTATTGCACTCAGTGGGGTCCGCAATTGATGTGATGCGATTGATATAAAGTCTGATTTGAGCTTGTCGCTTTCGATCTCATCAGTAAGATCACGGAAGACCTGTATGGCACCGATAGGTTTATCGCCAAAGATGATTGGAGATACCGTTAGATTAACGGGAATAATGGAGCCGCTTTTTTGCAAGTACAGGATGCGTGTACTGACTGATTTACCCGTTTGAAATGCTTTTACGATTGGACGTTCAAAGGCGTCAAGCTGCTTTCCATTATCGTGGACTGCAACGATGGCGTTTAGAAAATGCTTATGGAGTACGTCTTTTTCTTTGAGGCCGAGGATATCCAAGGCTGTCCGGTTAACTCGTGTGATGGTCCCTGTTTCGTCTGTCGCGACAATACCTTCACCGATGCTTGCGAACAGTGCTTCGAGCCGTGCAGTGTCTTGAAGGGAATCTTCAAGCACGCGTTTTGTGCTGGTTGTATGGGTTGTACTTTTCTTTGCCATGTATCGTTAGCGTCCTTTTTTTTCGGCCATGCATTCAAGATCTGCAACATAGCGATCTACGATTTTCGGATCGTCAGTCACAAGACGCATCGCTATCTGTATCCAATCAATGAGCTGACGTAAGTCTTCTTTCTCCAATTGAGCGGGGTCTTTATGTAAAAGGTTTCGAATTTGACGAACAACAAATCTGTCGGCTGCTGGCCCGAGATAATCGTAGGTAACTGCCACTAAGTCGTCAAATAGGCTTGTGTTTGCCATGAGGAACGTCCTTTTTGTGCTTCTTCCATTCCTAGAAGTTGTGTAATGCCCAGTACCACTACTATAAACCTGTGCGCAACGGAAGACAGTGAGAGATATAACAAAGTTGGCAGATGCGCAAAGTACACGTGACGTGTAGTATGTGCGTAGTCATCAATATTCACCTGAGCAGACAATCGTTGCACGCGTAAGGGTATAAGAGGTGCCTTCCAGATGTGTTTTTGCGTAGTATGCTTAAGGGGAGAGATAAAAGAGGTTTTATATCTCACAGCCACATATAGCTTTCTTGACTGTATTTTCATTGTTCCTCCTTGCGAATAGAAGAATAAATACGATTCCCCAGAGGACTACCCGAAAACTCACCGGACTGTTGGAATAATAGACCTAAGCAGAGCAAGGGCCGTGTAATTTTTCTGACAAAAATCAAAATAAAGATAAAAACGGGAAAAACTGTAGAGTATATTGTAAAAATATTGTGGTAGCAGGGGCCGGATTTGAACCGGCGACCCCAGGCTTATGAGTCCTGTGCTCTAACCAACTGAGCTACCCTGCCAAACGTTCGTTGAGTTTGCATGAAACCATACATTGTGCCTGTTGGTTTGAGGTGTCACAAAATGCAAAACAACAGGGCAGATTGTAACAGAATTTATCTCTGTTTACCAGAGAGTAGTCATACGTATTCTCGTGGGATCGGTCTGGTTCTCACAATTAGTACTGACGCAGCGCAAGGTATACAACGGCAAGCATACCGATCACGATAATCCCTACTCGTAAATGAGGTCCTGATATCTTTTGAGCGAAGCGTGCCCCAACATATCCACCAATTGTTGACCCAATCGCCATCACAAGCCCTGTTCGCCAGTGGATATACCCACTGCCATACAAACAGACGATCGATGTGGCTGCAACGAATGTTGCGGCTACATTCTTCATGCCGTTCATCATGTGGGTATCGGGTAAATTCGTAAAGCCAAGAAATGCGAGCATCATAAAGCCATAGCCAGCCCCAAAGTAGCCACCATAAAAATTGAGCGGTATGGTCACTATGCCGAGAATTACCATCGGTAACCATCCGCTCCGAACGCCCTTAACGTGGTCATGGAGATTCGCGTGAAGGAGTGGTTGAAAGGTGAATAGGGCAACACCAAACAGCAGCAGCATTGGTACGATGTCTGCAAAACCTTTTGTTGACGTATGCCGAAGGGTGATTGCTCCGGCGGCTGAACCAATAACAACGGGAACAAGCAGCGCGAGGTAGCGCAGCGGGACACGTTTCAAATACTGGCGATATCCAAAGGCTGATGCTACCTGACCGGGTAGGGATACAATATTGGCCGTTGCGTTTGCGAATAGGGCAGGTGTACCCACTGCAATAAGCACGGGAAATCCGAGGAGCATGCCACCGCCGGCAATAGCGTTCATGGCACCGACTACAAAGCCGGTCGCGAGGAGAATGATATCTTTGAGCATATTTTTATGTTACGTATTACCTTTAAGTATACCAGTCGTTTGAGGGTTCATCGGGTACAATTATGTATGACATGGAGATTGTTGTGCGTCCAGGTAGATACGTTGTTGCCGTAAGCGGGGGTGTAGATTCGGTCGCCCTGCTGCACCTGCTCCAAACTATTCCAGATATTCATCTTACTGTTGCGCACTTCGATCACGGTGTGCGTACCGATTCGGCGGAGGATAGGCGCCTTGTACAGGAACTCTCGAAAGTATATGGGCTGCCTTTTGTCTATCATCGCAAAGAACTGGGTCCCAATGTCAGTGAAGATGCGGCCCGAAAAGCCCGCTATGCATTCTTGCATCACGTACGAAAGGCTAGTGGTGCGCAGGCCATTATCACAGCGCACCATGGGGACGACTTGCTTGAGACTATTATCATGAATATGTTGCGTGGTACGGGTCGTCGCGGGCTGAGCTCACTCAAGAGCACTGATGTCATACGGCGGCCGCTGCTTCACGTATCTAAAAAAGAATTGCTTCGTTACGCTGAGCGGGAAGGGTTGCGCTGGCGAGAAGACAGTACTAACAGTGACGATCGATACGTACGAAACTATATCCGTAAAAATATAATGCCTCGCTTCGCTGAGCCAGATAGGGAAGCGTTGTTGGCTATCGCAAGGCGTGTTGCTGAACTCAATCGGACAATCGAAGAGCAAGTAGTCAATTATCTTCACATGCAACCGGCGCGTACGAGACTCGACCGGCACAGTTTCATCATGCTACCCCATGGTGTTTCAAGAGAAGTCATGGGTGAGTGGCTCCTGCGTAATGCGGAGGCGGAGCTGTCGAAGGATATGCTCGAGCGATTGACGGCTGCAGCGAAGCTGGGGCGAAGCGGATCAAGGGTGGATATCAATGGAGCGTATTGGCTTGAAATTGGCAAAACGTATCTGGCACTCAATGAGCGTGAGCGCTAGGCAAAGTAATATGGAAGGATGTATACTATATAGACATGGATAAGAAACCTTTACGACCGAATACAAAGCGGGGTGGTGGACGAGGCTTTAAGAACGCGATCTTTCTAGCATTAATTGTTTTTGTTGTACTTATTAGCTGGGCAGAATATAGACAAGCACCAACGTTAACTCAAATACCGTTAACGCAAGCAATACAGCAAGCTAACGATGGCCAATACAGCAAGATAGTCGTCAATAGTGATGAGCTGGATATCACCAAGAAGGGTGAGGCACGAGCAAGCCTCAAAGCATATAAGGAAGAGGGCGTCAGTGTTTGGGCTGAGGGATTCCAGCACGGTAAAGTACCCATTTCCGTCAAGCCTGCTAGTAGTACCGGTGCTGTCATTGGTCAGCTGGCAATTAATCTGATTCCCGTCGCTGCAATTGGCGCATTGCTCTATATCATGCTTCGCAGTGCACAAGGACAGGGTAACCAGGCTCTCAGCTTTGGCAAGAGCCGGGCCCGCTTGTACGGGAATGAGAAAGACAAAGTTTCATTTAAGAGTGTTGCCGGGCAGGCCGAAGCCAAACAGGATCTGCAGGAAGTTGTTGAGTTTCTTAAGTTTCCTAAGAAGTTTGCAAGTCTCGGTGCGCGCATACCAAAGGGCGTGCTGCTTGTAGGACCTCCCGGTACCGGTAAGACAATGCTTGCACGCGCTGTTGCGGGTGAAGCTGGTGTTCCATTCTTTAGTATTTCGGGCTCCGAATTTGTTGAAATGTTTGTTGGCGTTGGAGCAAGTCGTGTTCGTGATCTTTTCGCAAAGGCTAAGAAGAATTCTCCCTGTATTATCTTCATCGATGAGATTGATGCTGTTGGGCGTCGTCGAGGAAGCGGTATGGGCGGTGGTCACGACGAGCGTGAACAAACTCTCAACCAGATTCTCGTCGAGATGGATGGATTTGAGCAGGGTCAGAACGTTATCGTACTCGCCGCAACCAACCGTGCTGATGTACTCGACCCCGCATTACTCCGCCCTGGTCGTTTTGACCGTCGTGTTAACATCGCATTGCCGGATCGTCCCGATCGTGAAGCTATTTTGAAGGTTCACTTTGAGAAGAAGCCGCTTGGTAGCAATGTCGACCTTGACGCGCTTGCCGCAAAGACAGCTGGTTCCTCAGGCGCTGATCTTGCAAACATTGCGAACGAATCGGCTATTATCGCTGCACGTAATAACCACACGCAGATTAGTCAGGCTGATGTGACCGAAGCATTCGAACGTGTCGCCATCGGACCTGAGCGCAAGAGCAAGGTTATGAACGACAAAGAGAAAGAGCTGACTGCATATCATGAGGCAGGGCATGCAATTGTTGGGCATGTACTGCCCGACAGTGACGTTGTCCACAAGGTGACTATCATCCCACGCGGTGGTACTGGTGGTGTGACGTGGTTTATACCCCCAGAGGACAAGAGCTACCACAGCATCCTTGAGTACAAGGACATCCTGGCTCGTATGCTTGGTGGACGTATCGCCGAAGAAGTTATCTATGGCCATGAGCGTGTAACGACCGGTGCTGGCAGCGACCTGCAAAAAGCTGCTGAACTAGCCCGTGACATGATAATTAACCAGGGTATGGGTAAGAAACTCCGTGATCAGGTATTCCACGTTGAAGAGGGTATGATGATCGAGCGTATGGTCCATGAACGTGAATACAGTGATGATACTGCCAAGGTTATCGACCAAGAAGTGGAAAGCCTCATAACCGAAGCTGCAAACCGTGCCCGTATTGTCATAAAGGCAAACCTTAAGTCTATCGAAGCCTTGAAGGACAAGCTCCTTGAAAAAGAGACGGTAGATGCCGAAGAGGTGCACCAACTCTTTGAAGGCAGTCACATGCCGAAAGAAGCGGCGCTCTATTAAACAAAATAAGGCTTCGAAAGAAGCCTTATTTTTTATCCTCACTTGCCTATCATGATTCGGATGATTGGAGTAGGTGGGCAAAGTGTTCGTTTATGATGCCCGGCAGATCTTCCTCGAGGTCGTCATACCGAGCAAAGTCAAAATTCGGTAGAAGCTCGGCTGCGCCAAGTACCATGCGTGTTACCCGCGCATCTCGTTGGGCTACCAAGAGTGTGGGGGTGTGAAGCTCAGTCGCTCTGCCTATTTCCATGCCCAATCCTGTGGAAGGATAATCGGTGATGGCTACAAAGGCTGCACTCTTGTCTACGTTGCCAAGGTCTTGGGTGTAGACGTCGGCTGCGGTACCATTGACGAGGCCAAGAAACTTTAATACCTGCCAATTTGCACCGAGCTGCTCTTTGACCGCTTCGACGCTATCTTTAAAATCATCGGGCGCATCAGTGAGCGCGCACCCAACGTATAGTGTAGGTTTTTCTGCTACAGATAACCTGTCGCCTTTTGTCATGTGTGAAATCTCCTCATACTTTGTGTAGATTTCACCGGTGAATGCGCTTTACTTTCGCAGACAAGACATGCCAGATCTAGGGTAAATGAGTACCCCTAGACTGGTAAATGTGATAGATTATTATATAGATATATTATTGATATGGATGTACCGGAAATACATAGGACGCAGATGTCTATTCTGCATGAACTTCGCTACGCTACTTCAAAGCGATTTAGCGAGCTATTAGAGCCGACCGAGCACACGAGTGATACCTTTAAGTTTCACTTGCGTAAGCTTGTGAAGCTTGGGTATGTCGAAAAGACCACGGATGGTATGTATCGGCTGACGCCGAGTGGCAAAGAATATGCGAATGTTCTCGATGAAAAACGCAGGGCACCAAAAAAACAACCAAAACTAGCGATCATGCTGCTCGTCAGTCAGCTTGTCGGTGGTGAAAAGCAGTACTTGTTATACCGGCGAAAGGTTAACCCATTTTATGGCTATTGGGCCGCCATGTCAGATGCGGTACTGTGGGGTGAAGCCTTTGAAGAAGCGGCATTAAAGCGTTTACAAAAGCACGCAGGCTATGAAGCGGACTTTGCGGTCAACTCCATAGTGCGCACTCGGAACTTCACTAGTGAAGGCGATCTGCCTGTTGAGGACATTGTGTTTGTGATCATGGAGGCTTCAAACCTTCATGGAGAACCACACGGCAAGTACGCGGGCGGCGTCCCTGAATGGTTAAGCCTATCCCAGCTATTGAAGCAAGATAAGTATTTTTCTTCGTTGCCTGCTATTCTCGAGAGCACTGTAGGCCAGCAGCAAGTTGTAGAAATAGACGCTACCTATCCGATTGGGGACTTTTGATGCTGCTGCCTACGTCGAGATTTGAGTATGTACCCTATGAGGACGCGGATCCAGCATGGTATGGTCGGCCTGCGGATAAGTTTAACCCCAAGTTCAACGATGAAATACTTCCTGACGACGATCCGGTAATCATCAGGTATGTTAGCGAGATGCACGGAGCAGACATTGAAAGAATCCGGCCGGCGTTACTAGATGAGCTAGCGCTTTCGGTTGTGCCATATAGCGGCATGCATACCGCATGTGCTCTCCAAACATGGGCACCTCATAGTTATCCTCATGAATCGCATATATATTTTGGCCACCGAGAGGAACAACTGGCTGAGACGGGGGAGTTTCACGTTGTCACAGCCGTCGAAATGGCACTCGGGAAAGTAGCAACTGAAGCGGAACGGGTATCCGGCGTATACCTCACGGGGCATGATCTACCTGACGGAAAACTCAAACGGATGATGCCTATACCCACTGACTACGATCATCTTGCCAAAAGGTTTGGCTGCGATTGGGGTCCCACATTCATCATAATTCCGCCCGATAGCTATGGCTGGCCAGCGTTGCAAGGCCTCCGTTGGGTCTGGGCGAGCAGGCACGCAAAAGCGTATGCTCAGCACGAGCGTATAGTTTTATCACAACTGGCTGACGATGAAGAACCTGATATGCGCAGGGGTTATATACGCGATCGTCTACTTATGAAGACGAGCCTCACTCCGAAAGATATGGCCTTTGTCGTAGACTTCACCGAAGCAGCTATCAGAAATAATTGGACGGCCTTCTTTACGGGTAGCGCGAGCGGTCTTGGAGAGATTACGCCAGCCATTACCGATGAATACGATGATATGGACTTTATTGTTGTTGCCAACCAGCAAGCTGACGCGGAGGCGTCTATAATTGCACTCGCAGAAAGTCACTATGGGCCCCTCATAAAAATCCCCGAAGTAGCATACGACACCTACGGTGGTAAGAAGATAAAAGGCTTTTTCTTATATGATCAGGCGGGCAACAAGCGCATTCAATTAGCAGTCGGTAAGACTATGGATGAAGTCTGTTTTCGACCAGATGTTATTGAGCGTAATTCAGGAATTTGGATGCATGAAAGCAGGGAATGGCGGCGGCAACGAGCTAGCGAACGTTCAAGTAACTGGTAACTTTGAAGTAAAGAGGCGTGACGGAAGAACGAAAAAAGGATATCGCGGAGGACGCGGGCGGACACATGGGCCTCATGAGTATTGGCTCAGTGCCCGCCATGTCAGCTAGGATCCTTGTTATGGTGTTTCGATTCGTCATACTTGCGTTGGCTCCCGGTCGATTGACTCCGAGATGATGCGAGTGAGCTCGCTGACCATCTGATCGGTTGCTTTAACGAGCCGTAGAACGAACGTAACATCGACTGCACCGTATGGAATACTTCGAGTAGGCACGGACCGACGTCGTCCAGTGTGCGGAGCCACGCATGTACTGCGGTGACGATTGTTCGCCACTGATCTAATAGGGTAAAGCCTGTGATTATCGATGGATCTTCGTTCGTGCCGATGAGTGCGCGCATACCAGGTGGTGCTGCAGCATCGAACACGCGTACGATCCACTCACCTCCTGGAAGGTTAATCCGCTCGATGACGGTAGCATCTTTTGCTGTCATGGGTCTTCCTCTCTCCCCCCTTTTTCCGTACATAAGAACAAGACATCGCACCACCACGTGTGGCACAACAGCTTGTTCTCATGTCCCTTTCGTCACGCCTGCTTGTAAAAGACCTTCATTACATGGGTATAACAAAGACAAGTTTTATTGTATAACGCATGTAAGAGGCAGTAAATTATGATGCTTGGTTTGTATAAACTGAGCAACCGCCTGTATTTCAGTAGCTAAAAATGAGAAAATAAGTACAACCATGTTTACGTGGCCTATTGCGTATGGATATTACTGATGATTCTCAAACAAATGGAGCCCAGACCGAAGAGGGTGTAGTTCTCCTATTGCAAGTTCCACGCACCAACGAAAAGAAGGAGCTTGCGGCGGAGCAGATGTTTGCCTCGCTCCACGGTCTCCTGACTATCCCGCAGCCCGGTAGGTTCAAGACGGCACGCCGGGAGCGACTGAGCTTCGAGATCGCGGCACGGCAAAAACGTATTGGGTTTTACGTGTGGGTGCCGCAGTACCTCAAAAGCTATGTAGAAGAACAGATTTACGCGCAGTACCCAACGGTGCACATCAGTGAAATCGAAGATTATGCGGCCTATCATGCTGAAGACCAGTACCGGACGCAACTCGTTACTGAACTAAAGTTCGTGGGTCATAATGCCCTACCGATAAAAACATTTCAGAGTTTTGAGGTTGATCCACTTGCTGCGATTACCGCAACGCTTGCCAAATTTACCGATGAAGAAGAGGCATGGTTGCAGTTGCTCATTCGGCCTGCAGCGAGTAACTGGCACAAAAACAGCGAGAAATACATTGCAGGCATTAAAGGAGGCGGCGGCACTACGACAACAGGTTTTGCCTCAATGTTATGGAAGCCGCCCGAGGTAAAGACTGAGAGTGTCAAGCTGAGCGATTACGAGACGACTCGCGCCAGTGCTGCTCAAGAGAAAACGCAGAAGCTTGCCTTTGAGTCACAACTTCGCATCGTCTACCGGGGCAATACCACTGAGCAGCAGGCAAAGTTACAAATGCAGAGTATTGTAGCAAGCTACAAACAGTTTAATAGCACGTACCTCAATGGCTTTGAGGCGAAACAAGTGCGTGATGATCCGTTCCTTGTGGCCCACTATCGGAGACGTGAATTCAATAAGACCGGTTTCATCTGCAATATTGAAGAAGTCGCAACGCTCTATCACCTGCCCCATACGAACGTTGAAACGCCCTACATCCTCTGGGCTACAACGCAAACTGCTGAGCCGCCAGCTAACCTTCCGCTCGTTACGCCAGAAACGGCCGACGGCCTGAGCCCGGTTGCTGCTACTAACTTTCGTGGGCATAATACAATGTTTGGACTGCCTCGGTCTGATCGAGGAAGACATCTCTACATTATTGGACAGACTGGTACCGGTAAGTCTGGTATGCTTGAGCTTCTCACCATTTCAGATATCTACAGTCCGTATGGATTTGCGGTTGTTGATCCGCATGGAGATTATGCACAGGCGATATTAAAACGTATCCCGGCAGAACGAGCAGCCGACGTGGTGTATTTCAACCCGGCCGATACCGAGTTCCCGATGGGCTTTAACCCGCTCGAAGTCTATGATCAGAAGCTAAAGACCCACACTTGCTCTGAGCTTATAGGGGTGATAAAGCGTATATTTGAAAATAGTTGGGGTCCTCGACTTGAGTATATCTTGCGCTACAGCATCCTTGCCCTCCTCGATTATCCAAACGCGACGATGCTTGACATCACTCGCATCCTGACCGACAAAAAGTTTCGCAATGATGTCCTTAAATACGTTGTCGACCCCGTCGTACGAAATTTCTGGACTATTGAGTTTGCAAGCTGGAATGACAAGTTCATGACCGAGGCTGTCGCACCGATTCTAAACAAGGTTGGCGCATTTGTTGCAAACCCACTCGTACGAAATATCATTGGACAGCCAAAAAGTAGTTTCAATATCCGTCAGATAATGGATGAGCGCAAAATACTAATTGTGAACCTAAGCCGTGGGCTCGTCGGCGAAGATAACGCCGCACTTCTTGGCGCTCTCTTCGTGACCAAGGTCCAGATGGCTGCCATGAGTCGAGCGGACATTACCGGTGAGCAAAGAACTCCCTTTTATCTCTATGTCGACGAGTTTCAGAACTTTGCAACCGATTCATTTGCGACAATCCTCAGCGAGGCACGAAAGTACGGCCTTTGCCTGACGGTCGCTAACCAGTATACGGCGCAGATGATGCAAGAAGTTAAGGACGCTGTATTTGGTAACGTCGGCTCTATTATCAGCTTCCGTACGAGTGCCGACGATGCACGCATCATGCTCAAATATTTTGAGCCAAAGTTTGAGGAACACGATCTAGTGCACATGAACAACCGTCATTTTGCGATCAGCATGGTTATCGGCGGCGAGAAGGTGCCCGCGTTCTCGGCAATTAGTCTTAACCTTCCACCATTTAATAACGACTACAGCGAGCAAATAATTGCGCATAGTCGCGCTCAGTATGCGCAGAGCAAAAGTTCTATTGAGGAGTACGTCGCCGAGCGATACCTGCTTAACGAAAGTGGTCTCGCAAAACAAATGGAACAGAGAAATACTCAAGCCGCACCCGCGAAGAGGGCTACGGCCAACCCTGCCCCGCAACAGTCCCAGCCCCAGAAACCAAAGGTAGCGCAGTCGCCAGAGTCCCAACAAGAACCAGCCACTATTCTTGGTCGAATTGCCTCATCCCCCGTAAAAGACGCGCAGAAACCAGCCGCAACTACCGTGGCTACTAAAGAAGACAAGGCAGAATCTACTGAGCACTCGGGAATAGAGACGGCTCCAAAGCGTAAGCGCACCAGGAAGCGTAAGCGCAAGTCTGGTACGAGTGATTCAAGCGGACCAACGACTGCACAAATAGAACGAGCCATCGAAGAGGGCGTTATACATTTGAAGTAAGGGCTGCTGATGCTTAAAAAATATCCAATTTTAAGCTGTTCTGCGGCTTTCAAGGCGACTATACTGGATAAAGCTCCAATATGAAGATGAAACTTCCCCGTACGCGCAAACGCATATCACTGGGAGGCGTGGCTGTACTGTTGATCAGCAGCCAGCTTATTGCCCAAATATTGGGTTTTTTGCGCACGAAGCTTGTTAATGCAAACTTCGTTGCTGTTGGCCCGCATAGTACCGACAGCTACTTTGCCGCCTTCACGGTGCCTGATTTCTTTTTCTATACGATTTCAGCTGGCGCACTTGGTGTCGCCTTTATGCCTGTACTCGCCGACCATCTCGCACGAGGTGATCGCAAGGGTATGTGGTTGCTTGTGTCGAGTCTACTTAATTTTCTCGGCATCATCATGCTATGTGTCGCCGTCGTTATTTTCGTATTTGCTCGGCCGATCATGCACGACATCGTAGCGCCGAAGCTTGGTCCGGCCCAGTTACATGATTCAGTTACGATCATGCGCTTTATCTGCCTCGACCCATTGTTCTTTACGATCTCCGGTATATTAACGGCCACGCAGCAGTCGCTGGGCCGTTTTTTCTTCTACGCCACTGCCCCGCTTCTGTACAACGGATCGATCATTGTCTCAGCCCTTATATTTAGTACCCTGTCTCCCAATAACGGTGGCCCCGGACATCTTGGGATAGCGGGGCTTGGTATCGGGGCGCTCGTTGGAGCGATCCTCCAACTGGGTGTTGTGCTGGTCGGTACGTATGGCACCGGTTTTCGGTGGCGTCCAATCGTTATGTGGAAGCGACAAGATTTCCATCAAGTGCTGCGAAACTTACCACCTCGAAGTATCGACCAAGGTATTGATCAGATTGAGTCTATCGTTGAAACAAACGTGGCGACGCGACTTGGTCCGGGGAACGTTTCATACTATAACAATGCCTATACTCTGATGACCGCCCCTGTCTTGCTCATTGGTACCGCGATTTCAACGGCGGTGTTCCCGCGCCTTAATAATCGGCTGAGTAAAGGAAGGCCTGATTTATTCAGACAGGACTTCTCACGCTACATGCGCCTTATTATATGGATATCACTGCCGGTTGTAGTGATCTGTTTTTTCGGCCGTGGGTATCTTGCTCGCCTCATCTTCAGCAGAAACAGTGGTGACATTGCCTTGGTGTTTGGTTTTCTGACGTTCGCTATCCTATTCAATACCTTGTACACCATCATGTCTCGATGGTTCTATGCACAAAAGGACACGCGTACACCGCTCTATGTCTCACTCTTTACGATCTCACTCAATATTATCTTGGCATTTTGGCTGGGGAGTTCGCGCACCTATGGACTCCAGGGCCTTGCAGTCGCCCAGTCTATCGCAGCTGCAGCTGAAGTAACTATCCTCGCTATCATCATGGCGATCCGTGACCACAAGCTGTTTGACGAGGTATTTTGGAGCGGAGTATTTCGTACTGTTTCAGTCACGGGCTTTACGCTTGCTGCGGGGTATATTACCGTCGGATTTATTCCGCTCGGTGATCATGATCGTGGTTTTGTGACACTCGGGACAAAGGTACTCATCCTTGCGGTCGTAACGTTATCGACGCATCTATTGCTCTCAGGCCTCTTTGGTCTGGAAGAGGCGCAGCCGTTTTGGAGCTGGATTCGACGATTACTGTATCGACCGGTCAAAGTCGAATATTAGCCCTACCCCTGTTATCCTGGTATAATAACTCCTAATGAATCAGGACCGCATCCGCAATTTCTGCATAATTGCGCATATCGACCATGGCAAGAGCACGCTTGCCGACCGTCTACTCGAACTTACGGGTACTGTTGAGAAGCGCAATATGAAGGCACAGTTGCTTGACCGCATGGATCTTGAGCGGGAAAAAGGGATCACGATTAAGCTCGCCCCGGTACGCATGGAATACAAGGGCTATGAGTTGAATCTGATTGATACTCCTGGCCACGTCGACTTTTCTTACGAAGTGTCGAGGAGCCTGCAGGCATGCGAAGGCGCTTTGCTTGTAGTTGATGCCAGCCAGGGTATTCAGGCACAGACCCTTGCGAATGTATATCTTGCGATGGCCGCTGACCTTACCGTCATTCCGATCTTAAACAAGATTGATCTTCCTGCGGCTGATGTCGAACGGGTTGGCGCGGAGATTGTGAGTTTGTTGGGATGTAAGTTCGAAGACATACTGCAAATTTCCGCCAAGACCGGCATGGGTGTTGAAGATGTGCTTGAACACGTCATTGCCGACATCCCATCTCCCGCTAAAGAACTTTCCATGCAAAAGCAGGACGAGCTAACGCGGGCGCTTATCTTCGACTCATATTATGATGACTACCGTGGCGTGATCCTCTACATCCGTGTGATTAATGGTCAGATTACCAAAGGGGCGCAAATAAAAATGCTTAACACCGCGGCTTTGGGACTAGCGCTTGAAGTCGGTGCCCTTACGCCCGAGATGACACCCGGCTCTGCACTCAGTGCGGGCGAGATTGGCTATATCGTTACAAACCTCAAGACGACTCGAGACGCAAAAGTTGGTGACACGGTAACGCTTGGAGCGCACGCAGCAATTGATCCGCTGCCTGGATACAAAGATGTACAGCCATTTGTGTATGCGGGCTTCTTCCCGGAAAGCAACGAGTTTTATCAGGAGCTAAAAGATGCGGTAGAGAAACTATCACTCAGCGACAGTGCGCTCCAATTCGCGCCCGAGAACTCGCCCGTGCTGGGATTTGGTGTCCGCATTGGGTTCCTTGGGCTGCTACACATGGACATCATTCGCGAGCGGCTTGAGCGAGAATACAATCTCGAGCTTGTTGTTACGAATCCCTCAACAGATTACCAAGTCAGTATGTCGAATGGCGAGGAGATAGATATTAAATCGGCATCCGATCTTCCTGATCCAGCGCAGATTGTAGAGATCAGAGAGCCGTGGATTAAGGGAGAGATTATTGTCCCGCAGCAATTTGTTGGTCCCGTTATCCAGCTCATCAGTACAAAGCGTGGGTTACAGACAAACCTGAGTTACGTTGAGGAGCGTGCCATCGTTGCCTTCGAAGCGCCACTCGCGAATCTTCTTACCGATTTCTATGACCAGCTGAAAAGTGCGACAAGTGGGTATGGTAGCTTTAACTATGAACTCGCCGACTATCGAACAGAAGACCTTGTCCGTCTCGATTTCTATGTTGCTGGAGAAATAGTGGGTGCGTTATCTGTCATGGTACATCGCACGGAAGCTCAGCGGCTTGGTCGTGAGACCGTGGAAAAGCTCAAAGAAGTTATTCCACGCCAGAACTTCCAGGTGAGCCTACAAGCTGCAATTGGCGGTAAGTTCATTGCCCGTGAAGACCTCAGCGCATATCGCAAGGATGTTACGACAGGTCTCTATGGTGGTGATGTTTCGAGAAAGAAGAAGGTCCTCGCAAAGCAAGCGAAAGGCAAGAAGCGCATGAAACGCTTTGGTAAGGTTGATATTCCGGCCGAGGCATTCACTGTGATGCTGAAGCGGGATTAGTGCTTAAGTACTAAAGGTGTATCTGTTTATTATCGAGTACGCGGACGAAGTTTTGAGCATTGGCTGATAACTCATCAAACATAGTACGCATTTCTGCGAGGGAACAATAGCGAAATGAATCATGTATGGCATCATCTGAGCCGGTAAGTCGTGGTTTTCCCTGTGTGACGGTAGCCTTAAACCAGTAATAACGATACTGATTGCCTTCTTGCTCAAATTCTTGACTACCAATAGTCCGATTGACGGTGACGGTTATGTCGAGCTCTTCTTTGAGCTCTCGAACGGCAGCTTGTTCAGGGGTTTCACCGTCTTCAAGTTTTCCGCCAGGTATTTCCCATTGTGTGCGCTTGGAGCTATTACGGTGTATGAGCAATATGTCACCGTCTGAGTTTGTGATGATGCAGCCTGCTAATTGCACTGACTTACTTTTGTAGCTCTTTTAGATCAGCAATAAGTTCTACGGCATGCTCCTTGGGATCAACGCCTCGGTATTCTTTCGCAATCTTACCCTCGGGGTTGATGATAAACGTATTGCGTTCAATGCCCATATATTCACGTCCCATGAATTTCTTGAGCTTCCAGCTGTCGTACGCCTCGATTACTGTATGCTCGGTATCGCTGAGTAGGGTGAAATTAAGGTGATGGTCTTCAACAAACTTTTTGTGTGACTTGACCGTGTCTTTACTGACGCCAATAACTTCAGCGTTGCCGAATTTAGCAATCGCATCGCGCTCATCGCGGAAGTTACAGGCCTCGGTAGTACAACCCGGGGTGTTATCTTTGGGATAAAAATAGAGTACGAGCCATTTCCCAGCGTAATCGCTTAACTGTTTGACGTTACCATCCTGATCTTGGAGGGAGAAATTGGGCGCGTCCTTCATATATAAAGTATAGCATTGTGGTGATCGGTCTGGTAAACTCCGTCTAACATGTACTACTAGGTTCCCATGTCAATAGAGATACCTCCACTCAAGCATAAGGCAGAGTTTATTGAACTCCTTGCTCAGTATCGGCCGCATAAAGACGCGGGTGACCTTTTTGAAAAGCTCAATTTTGTCGTGCTCAGCGGCATAAGCGGAGCAGGACGCAACACGGTTATTAACCGTCTCGTTGCTCAAGAAGGATATTACTTTATTGTCTCTGACACGACACGCCCTCCCAAGGTTCGCGATGGTAAGCTAGAAGAAAACGGTATTCAGTATTGGTTTCGCTCAGAAGAAGATGTTCTGGCGGATATACGAGCGGGTAAATTCCTTGAAGCTGAGCTCATTCACGATCAGCAGGTATCGGGTACGAGTTTGCGTGAACTTGAAGAGGCACTCCGTGCCGACAAGACGGCGATTGCTGAAGTTGAATATGGCGGAGCAAACAATATTGCTCGTGCTGATCCAAATGCCCATATTATCGGTCTCCTCGCCCCAAGCTTTGGTGAATGGAAGCGACGCCTCGAGAACCGTGAGATTATGACGGCAGATGAGTATTCGAACCGTGTACGTACTGCAGAAAAAGTTCTGACGAACATGCTGACCCAGCCGTATTTCCATATCGTCCTGAACGATTCAATCGATGAAAGTGTTGCAGACATCAAGAAGATCGTGACGGGTGTCTATCCGCTCGATAAGGAAAGTCGCGCTCGTCAGGTCGCCGAAGAGACGCTTGAAGCGGTCAAATGGGAGACTTCCCACCTCTGATCCGGCTATGGTTATTCTCTGGCAGTCTTGAGTTTTGAGTGCTAGAAGAGTACACTTTAGAACATGACAGAGCGACAAAAGCAAATACTGAGCGCTATTGTTGAGCAATACGCTGAAGTCGCCGCTCCGGTAGGCAGCAGCCTTCTCGCTAAGGTCTTTGGCGTCAGTAGTGCGACAATTCGTGCCGAAATGGCAGAGCTTGAGCATCTAGGGTATATCCGGCAACCGCACACAAGCGCTGGCCGTATCCCAACCGACAGTGGGTATCGGTTCTATGTAAATAGCTTGGCTGATGGCACCGTCAGCCAGCCCGAAAAGCGTGCCGAGCGCGCACTCAGTGCACGCGTGCAGCACGGTGGTTTGCCCGAGAGAACCATCCGTAATGCGGTCGATACGCTCGTTGAACTAACGCATAACTTAGGTCTTGCAACGATCGGGAATCAGTTATATATGAGTGGGCTCGGCAACCTCTTCGGTCAGCCTGAGTTTGTGAGCGGCCAGCAGGTACAGCAAGTCGCGCGCTTGCTCGATAACCTCGAGCCATGGTTACGTGAAGCGGCCCCTAATGAGCCACTAAGTGTCTTTATTGGGAGTGAGAACCCCATCGGTCGGAGTGCTGGTGTGACGCTTATCATCAGCCGATTCCGGAGCCCTTTCAGCGACCATAGCTACATCGGCATTCTCGGTCCAACAAGACAGAGCTACCGTGATACCATGGCGCTCGTCGCGCATACGGGCAAGACACTCGAAGACGTGTTATAAAGAGAGTATAGAAATAGTAATCGCCTCGACTAAACGGGCGATACGGTATGAAGTCAGGGAGGACAGACATGGCACAAAAGAAGGATGACGAAAACAACGTAACTGAAGAGTTTGAGCAGCAGATAGCCGAGCTGACTGATGCGCTTCAGCGTGAACGCGCCGATGCAATGAACCTGCGTCGTCGTCATGACGAACAAGTCGCTGGCCTTAAGAATGTTATTAAAGCAAGCGTTATCCGCGACTTGCTCCCGGTCATCGATAACTTCGAGCGTGCCTTGAGGCACGTGCCCGATGAGCTTGTTGATAATGACTACATTAAGGGTGTGCAAGGTGTCGTTAAGCAGTTCGAAAAGACGCTCGCAGATATCGGTGTCATCAAGATCCCGACGGTCGGCCAGCCCTTTGATCCTCGCTTTCATGAAGCAGTCAGCATGGAAGAAGGCGACGGTGAGCAAGAAATTGTCAGTGAAGAGCTCCAGTCTGGCTATCAGCTTGGTGACGAAGTGATTCGTCACGCGATGGTGCGCGTCAAAGCGCAGTAGCAGGTGTAGGCGGCTAATACCCGCCAAATGGATCAGGTGCTACCACTCCAAGGCCTGCCTCAAGATCCCAGAGGTCTACTGCAACGAGCTGGCTGCGTGATGTCTGGGTATAACCACGGTCGAGTAGGCCTGCGCCAATAGCCTCAAGATGGTCATCGCCCCACGTTGCAAGTAGATCTACGTCGGGGAGGGAACCGGCATGCGCGTCTATCGCTGCAAGCTGGCGTTGGTTACGAACTGGTTCTGTTTCCCGTGCCATCCGTAGTGATGCGCTCACGGGTCCGTTGCCAGTGTCTCGCGGGCCGGTATTATCCGCTACGAGCATTTGTGCAAACTGTAACGAATATTCTTCTATGCTCCCACCAAGACTTAGGTTCACTGCGCGGCCAATACGCACCCCAGCATGGGTGTACCGCGCCTCGGTTGCCACGTCAATGACGGTCTGATCATCAAGCAAACGCGCTAGATCCAGATGGGATATATCGGGACAATGCCAATCGGGTGAGGCAGGGATCATGTCACTCTGATGTACAAGTCCGACTAGTCCCTCGGTGACTTTACTAAAACGCCGTAATGCTCGCGTTAGGCCACGTGACTTTATTCGTTCTCTTGGTGTGGCACTCGCAAGCTCTTCCGGCATTGGTTCGTGAACACTTTCATAGTGGACAACACCGCCACAAGTAGTATGCGTGTCAATCAGTGTCTTTACTTCGCTGAAGTAGCCGGGTTGTGCGATGTGCGACATGCCGACCAGTGTGACGCGGCCTAGCCTGTCTGCATGGGCGTATTCTCGCACGTCAGTGAGTAGTTGCTCAGGGCTCATGTATATATTATATAATATTAACAATATTTTGTAAATAAAGATGATAGCCGAGGGCTTTCATGTTCTTATTTCAAAGCCATTGAACTAACAGGCTACACTTCAGCCATCGTATGTGTATCGTGAGTAGCCTGAGGGGCTCCCCGGATACATAACTCAGAGCCCGAGCATTTTCGCAAGGGCTACGAGAGCACCCGACTCCTCTGGGTCATCAGGTTGGCGCCAGATCTGGTGGAGCCATTCGCCTCCCCGGGTGGGCACAGTATGGCAGCCGTTTTTCCTCAAGGCTCTTGCCACTGGTTGGCTCCCAGACGCCGAGGCCGCCTCCTTGAGGCGGACCGACTAGTGTGGTATAAGTAATCCCCACGCTTTAGGACTGATTCTTCGGGGTCGTCTATGCGGTATTTAGTCTTTTTGCCTAGGCATCAGACTCATTAGTACTTTGTGATTAAGAATAGGAATAAAAGTAAAGATAAAACCGATGCTTCGATGTACTGGTCATATGAGTATGTCAATGCTAAGCGATCAAACTATGTGTGTGAGTGTGTGCCGGGGGTTGCCCAAGGGTCTCCCCCGGCACACAGCTCAGCCCCGCACGGGCTTAATCAGCCCCGCATGAGCCTGGCAAGCATGAGATCGATCGGGATGACCTTCTCGTAGGCCGCCAGGGCCGTCTCCGTCGCGGGATCGTCGCCTGGTTGGTGCCACGTGGGGTGCAGCCACTGGCTGCCATACCCGCGTGGTGGCGGACGCTCCCTTCCGATTGACACGACGGTTGCGCGGCCAGGAGTTATTCTCCACGGCCAGATCATGCCGGAACTGCTGGATACCCAGGGCGTCCAGATCGTGTCGACTGACACGTCTGCCTGAGCACTGAATACCAGGCCGGGGGCGATGCAGTTCGTGTCCGTAACTGGGCAGAGAACCGCTACGGACTTCTGGCTCGTCGACTTCTTGCTCGTCGGCCCCCAGACGCCGATACCTAGTGCCCCATATTTCGGGTCGGCATAACCGGACAGGACGATCACCCCGCTGCAGATGGCCCTGTCGCCATTCCGGTCACAGACCTTCAGGCCCTCGAACTTATACAGGTAGTTGGGCTCGGTGCAGGGCAACAGGTAGACCGTGCTATATACGTGGCCGTTGGTCGCCATGCAGTAGTCCTTGTGCTCCGAAGGATGGATCTCGCCGGCCTCGAATGTCCAGCCAGACTTGCCTTGGGGGAGACTCGACATCGCGACCGCGGACACCGACTCGTAGCTCTGATCCACGTAGGGAACGGGTCCGTTGACCGCTCCCGCTGTAGAGCTAGCCGATGAGCTCGGTCTCGCGCCTGCCTGCCCTGTGGGCGGCGTACATGCCGCCACGACAGCGGCAAAGCCGAGGACACCCGCGATGGCGCAGGCTCGCCGCCACGGCCGGTGCCGACCCCTTGGGGTCGGGGTAGTGCGCTTGCTATTCACAGCTGTCCTTTCATGGTGCTGAGAATGCATCTTCAGGCAGGTTGCCTCAAGACCGAAGTAAAATAACATCATATTGTATGATAGTCAACAAGTATATATCTGTTACGCATAGGCTGATCTCATGAAATTTGGAGGTAGTCGTACAGTCGCAAACGCTTGAGTGTAATTAATTAGCACTCTTGACTATTGAGTGCTAGTTCTTTATGCTACAATAAGTCTTAGCACTCAATATGATTATCTGCTAAAAGAAAGGGATAGAAGGAGACTACTATGGCTAAAATTATCGGAATCGACCTCGGTACTACTAACTCAGCAATGGCTGTGATGCAAAGTGGTAAACCGGAAATTATTGCAAACTCTGAGGGGAACCGTACCACCCCATCGGTTGTCGCCATTAATAAGAATGGCGAACGCCTTGTTGGGCAGGTTGCCCGTAGGCAGCAAGTTACCAACCCCAAGAACACAATTTATGAAGTAAAGCGTCTTATTGGACGTAACTTTAACGACAAAGAAGTACAGCGCGATCTGAAGCTCATGGGCTACGAGATCGTCAAGAATGGTAATGGCGTTAAGGTTAAGATGGGCGACAAGGAATACAGCCCTGAAGAGATCAGCGCTATGATCTTAAGCAAGCTCAAGGCTGATGCTGAAAGTTTCCTTGGCCAACCAGTCACTGAAGCCGTCATTACCGTCCCGGCCTACTTTGACGACAGTCAACGCCAGGCTACAAAAGATGCCGGTAAGATTGCTGGTCTTGAGGTTAAGCGTATTATCAACGAGCCAACTGCCGCCGCACTGGCCTATGGTCTCGACAAAGAAGGCAAGTCTGATGAAAAGATTGCCGTATACGACCTCGGTGGTGGTACCTTTGACGTCTCAATCCTCGAACTTGGTGACGGTGTATTTGAAGTGAAGAGCACCAATGGCGACACGCACCTTGGTGGTGCTGACTTTGACCGTGCCATTATTAACTACTTTGTCGAAGAGTTTAAGAAAGATAGTGGCATCGACATCAGTGGCGACAATGCAGCGATGCAGCGCCTCCGTGATGAAGCTGAAAAGGCAAAGATCGAGCTCAGTACGGCACAAGAAGTTGACGTCAATCTCCCCTTCCTAACCGCTGACGCCGAGGGCCCAAAGCACTTCGAGCACAAACTGAGCCGTGCAAAGCTTGAGCAGCTGGTTGCTGATCTCGTCAGTCGGACTGCTGACCCATGTGAGAAGGCACTCAAAGATGCTGGTCTTAAGGCATCAGAAGTTGATGCAATTGTACTCGTTGGTGGTATGACCCGTATGCCCGCTGTTCAGGAAAAGGTAAAACAGATTTTCGGCAAGGACCCAATGAAGGGTGTGAACCCGGATGAGGTCGTGGCCGTTGGCGCTGCTATTCAAGGTGGCGTACTCCAAGGTGATGTAAAGGATGTACTACTCCTCGACGTTACCCCGCTATCCCTCGGTATTGAAACTATGGGCGGTGTCATGACAAAGCTCATTGAGCGCAACACAACCATCCCAACGAGCAAGAGCGAGGTATTCTCGACGGCTGCTGACAACCAGCCGCAAGTTGAGGTGCATGTACTGCAGGGTGAACGTGAAATGGCTGAAGGCAATAAGTCACTTGGCCGCTTCATCCTCGATGGTATTCCATCAGCTCCACGTGGTGTTCCACAGATCGAAGTAACCTTTAACATTGATGCAAACGGTATTCTTAATGTAACGGCAAAAGACAAGGGAAGCGGTAAGGAGCAGAGCATCACAATTCAGGGTTCGGGTAATCTCGACAAGACTGAAGTTGAGAAGATGGCTAAAGAGGCTGAAGCTCACGCTGACGAAGATAAGAAGAAGAAAGAGGCGGTTGAGGCTCGTAACCAACTCGATAGCGCAGTCTATCAGGCTGAAAAGATGAAGATCGACAACAAAGACAAGCTGAGTGACGAAGACGTGAAGAGTATCGACGAAGCAGTTGAAAAGGCCAAGAAGGTTGTTGCCGACGAGACCGCTGACAAAGATGCGCTTGAGAGTGCAGCAAAAGATCTTAATAATATCCTGATGCCAATTGGCGCCAAGATGTATGAGGCTGCCGGTAAGGACGAACCAGCTGAGACCGGCGGGCCGACTGACGGTAAGGCCGAAGATGGCCCTATCGAAGGCGAAGTTGTTGATGATAAGGACGCTAAATAGCTCCAGGAATCAATAAGTAAGTAGGGGTTGGTCAAATGGCCAAATGTTTGACCAACCCCTGGCCCATGTTGTGATGTGCGCTTGGCGCATGCAGTCGGAATACCACGTTGCAAGGGTGGCGTAACCTCAGCTCTCGCGATCTGGGCGGACAGAAGATGTCCTGTTTTCTCTCAGTTATTCACGCAACCACGCTAAGGTTTTTGCTACGCTTCCCTTGAGCGCGCCTCCCGTAGTTGTTTGGCCGTGAATGCCAAGTGCTAACACTAGTACGCTTGCCTAAGGTGTACTGATGCAATTCTTCGCTGCATACGATGTATCGGTACGCATTGAATTGGAGCATGCACCAACTGATCCCAGGCTGCAACTGGTTTGGTATGATCAGGCTAGGAAGTGGGGCGGTGTCCAAACACCGGCTACATAGGGACGGATCTGTCCGTACAAGGTTAGCCTCACCTGGCTGGGCCACCCGGGAGGGCGGCTGAAGCGGGTCGTACTCGTGCGAGGGTACTTGACCGCTCCGTTGGCAACGGAGTGATCTAGATACTTCGATTCACGAAGATCCAATCTCTCGAGATTGACATATGTATTATATAATAAAAACTAAATTATACAATTTATTTAGCACTCATGTATCTTTAGTGCTAGAATAGAAGCAATATTATGGCTGAAAAACGAGATTACTACGAAGTACTGGGCGTTAACAAAGGCGCCAGTGCAGATGAGATTAAAAAGGCTTTTCGCCGGAAGGCTGTTGAGTATCATCCTGACCGCGGAGGGGATGAAGCGAAGTTCAAAGAGCTTAATGAAGCGTATGAAATTCTAAAAGATCCCAGTAAGCGTCAGCGATACGATCAATTTGGTCATGCAGGCGTTGGAGGCAGCGCTGCAAATGACGGTAACCCGTATGCCGGATTTGGCGGCTTTAACGGGCAGAACGTGAATTTTGATTTCGGGGATCTTGGCCTTGGCGATATCTTTAGTAGCTTTTTTGGCGGTAACCAAGGTGGCGGTCAACGCCAGGCGCGCGGAAGTGATGTTGAGACTCGGGTCGAAATTAGCTTTGAGCAGGCGGTATTTGGTACTGACGTATCATTACATCTCAATCTTGATGATGTGTGTAGTCACTGCAAGGGGACGACCGCAGAGCCGGGGTATGAGCTAAAAACCTGTAGCACTTGCAAGGGCTCAGGCCAGGTCGTGACGGCAACGCGCACGATCTTTGGAAACATTCAGCAAGCGAGTATTTGTCCCACCTGTAAGGGGACCGGTAAGGTACCTGAAAAAGTTTGTAGCGTATGCCATGGGAAAGGTACTGAACGTCGTGCACAGAACGTTCAGCTGAAAGTGCCTGCAGGCATTGATGATGGTGCGACAATTCGGCTGAGGGAGCGTGGAGAGGCGGTTGCTAATGGACCAAAGGGCGATCTCTACGTCCATGTACGCGTAAAGGCGCATAAACGCTTTACTCGTGAAGGTGACCTTATCTTAAGTGAAGAGCATGTGGGTATGGTGGAAGCGGCGCTTGGCGTTGAAATCGATGTTGAAACGGTAGACGGCATGGTCCGTATGAAGATCCCCGCCGGGACTCAGAGCGGCACCGACTTTAAGCTGAGCAATCATGGGGTGCCCCATATCCGCTCTGAATCTCGCGGACCACACATTGTTACGATCGTTGTCGACACGCCGACAAAGCTCTCCAAGAAGCAAAAAGAGCTACTCGAACAGTTCCAGGTTGGTAGTGGCAAGAAGCGCGGTATTTTCTAGACTAATTGTAGACGCCAACTGGTGTTAGCTTTTCAAAACTAGACAAAAGCGGTATAGTGCGAATTAATGCGTAAGCTGCGTACGAGCGAAAACGGTTTTATACCGATGCTTATCTGCCTCGGTCTCCTTATTATTGCCGTGCTCTATGTCTCATTCCGCGTGGTTTCTCACGCGCAGCACTAGGATGACTGTTTGCCGGCGGTAAGCTGGTGGTAGAGGCGGTCGTAGGCGTCAAGCATGGTCTCCTGGTCGAACTGCTCGGCGAACACGCGACAATCATGTGGATTTAGCGAGCTGATGCGTTTCATCGCATCAATGCACTCAGCCTCAGTGCGCACCAGGAGTCCGGTGATGGTGTCACGGATGAGCTCCTGATTTGCGCCGATGTCCTGAATAATAACGGGCGCGCCGCAAGCCTGTGCTTCGACGATGACTTGGCCAAAGGCCTCAGCCTGCTGAGGTAGAAAAATAAAGGCTTTTGCCTGGCCAAGTATGGGGATTATCTCTGCTTGCGTCTTCGGGCCAAGATAGCGTATGGTCGTACCATCGACGAGTGGTTTGATCTGCTCCCAATATGCGGCGTCCGCTTCATTGATTTTGCCGATAATATCGAGCTTCTCATGAGCTGTGCGCACTGCCTTGACGGTTTCGAGTACGCCTTTCTGCGGTGTGATCCTTCCATAGAACAGGAGCCGATCAGTCCGGGGAGTGTAGGATGGTGTAAAGAATTGTATGTCGATGCCGTGGTGGATAGTATCAGTCGCAGGGATACCAAGGGATTCATCAATGCGCTTCATATAGTGCGTAACGGGAACGGCAAGTACTCGCTTATTTTGTGCGGTATGCGCACTGTCTGCTAATTCGCGAGATGGAAACCAATGCTGCGTGTAGATAACGGGCTTATCGGTGGGGAGTGCATAGTGCAATGCATCAAAATGACTGTGATATACGTCATGGGCAGGTTGCTCAAGCGCATGTGTAAATAGTGCACGATTGTTCTCGGCTTTGCTGCCATAGGAGCGAGGCAGTGAAGTCCAAGTTATTACCGGGTTGTCTGCATATGAGTCGGGCGCGGCGTAGATTGTTACGGAGTCGCCGCGTGCGGCCTGTAGTGATGCAAGACGGAGGGCCCATTCATAGCGGCCATTATGTTTGGTGAGGGGAAACTTGGCACTATAGGGAAGGAGATGGGCAATGTTCATGCATCGACCTCGACCTGCATGGTATCGACACGAGCAGTAAGCTTGTTAAACGTTGGTTCAGCGGCAGAGGCGATGATGATTCCAGCGGCTTTATATCCATACTTTGCTGGGCCAACGACTTGTCCAGGTTTTGCTTTGGGAGCGAAATAGGTAAATTCTTGCGTGTCAGTTGCGTTGCTGATTCCCTTGAAGCTTCCGGTAGAAGTAGGGAATAATTCGAAGACCCCCGTGAGCGCTTGCTGTGATCCCTCAAGGTGCAACGTACTACCAGTCGCGAGTGCTATTTCTTGCTCGATCATGTCGATGCCGTAGCACAACTCATACATGCGTGGGCGATAGCCACCGATGCGCGCCCCGATCTCGACGATTTTTACGTTGTTTGAGGTGTCGTAGATGAGTTCAACGTGTGCGGGGGTGGACCGCATGCCGAGCGCCGTAATACCAATGGCAGCTACCGCAAGGATACGTGATTCAAGCACGGGGTCTAGTGTTGCTGGAAGCACTCGTTTGTATAAGTAGTTGTCGCTAATGCCTTGCTCCTGGGCGGTTGTGATCTGTACAATCCCAGGGCAGAAATGCGGGACACCTTGCTCGTCAATAAAAGCAGCAACCGAGCAGCCCTTGCCAACAATCGCTTCTTCGACGAGAATATGCGGCTCATGATCATAGACGTGGTACTTTTGGTAGGTTTCAGTGATGTGGTCACGAATATAGCGATAATTGTGTAGCAGATCGTTGCGGTCGACACAGCGAGCAATGAGGAGGCTCTTCACTAGGCTTGCGGGTTTCAGATAGAGCGGATATGGAGCAGTATCGGCGTATGCGAGGAGTTCGGTTTCTGAGGTGACGCGAGCAAAGCGGGGCGTAATCGATGGATCAGCTTGCATGAACGCCTCGCGCATCAATAGCTTGTCAGTACATAGCTCTGACGAGCGTATGCTGTTGCCGCGAAGTGAAAGCGCATTGCTTATAATTGCTGCAGCTTTCACATATCGTTCGTAGGTACAAATGAGTCCTACGGCGGAAATGCTACCCGAAGCTTCGAGCTGAGCAATAAGCTTGTCGGGATTTGAGAAATCGATTGGCACTATGCTGTCGAATAGGTCGTCATTGTGTAGTTTGAGGTTTTTGTCATGGAACACCCCGAGACCGTAGCCGAGCTGCTGGACCTTTAAAAGCAGGCTACGACTGTGATATGCCTTACCGACAAAGTATATTGTGTTATGTGAAAAAGTCATTGTAAAATTAATTAAAATATTCTATAATATAAAATAGATTGTACATACATAATATCACTGAAGAGCTGGAGGAGTAAGGGGCATGGCGCGCGTTCTTATACTATTTACGGAAGAGTCTATAGACAGTGATACTGCGCGCCCTGAGGCTCTGCAGCAATTGCTTCAATCCACTGCGCCCGATCTTTCGGTTGATGTGGCAACATTTCAGGATGTGGTGTTCTCGCTTGCGCCAAATAATGTCTCGGTGTATATTCCTCACCTCGGTCGGGATATTGCCGAATATGGTGCTGTTTACTTGCGCCGAATTGAGCAGTATAGCAATGAAGCGGTAGCTGTCGGTAAGTATTGCCTTGCAAAACATGTACCTGTCTTTGACGAGGAGATTGCACTACGGCCTGGGTCGACATCCAAGCTAACGCAGTATATACAACTGGCGCTTGAAGGTTTGCCGATTCCTACTACGATCTACTCGATAACGGGAGGACGATTACTTGATTCACTCGCTCATCCGCAGCACGGTCTTGCATTCCCAATTATACTAAAAGCTATCAACGGATCTCGTGGCGAAGATAATTATTACGTCGAGACAATACAGCAAGCGCGTGATCTGATAGCTGAACATCACAGCGTGTTCTTTCTTGCCCAACAGTTCATACCTAACTCATCGGACTACCGAATCTGGGTATGTGGTGGTAAGCTCGGCCCAATTCTTGCCCGAACTCGAGTGACTGGTCATATGAACAATACGTCACAGGGTGCGCAGGCGACACTTGTAGAGGACCCCTCGAAGCTACCGGCCAAGGTTCTTGAAGATAGCATACGAGCATCGAAGCTACTGTATCGGACCATAGCTGGTGTTGATATAGTCTTTGCAAATGATGATATTCATGGTGCATACTTTATTTTGGAAGTGAACCGCAACCCTCAAATAGAGGGTACGCAATTTGAGGATTTAAAGGCAAACGCATTGGCTGAATATTTTCTAAGCGTTGTTAAGGATACGTCGAAGTGAGTAACGGGATTAGTCAGCAAGTAGTCGGTTGTTTTGAGGTTGTGTCACTCCCAAAGCTGGGTGTACGTAACGTGATGGCAAAGGTTGATACTGGTGCCTTTTCGGGGGCATTGCACTGTACGGATGTACGGATTGTACGCAGAGGAATTAATCGAAAGCGGTACTTACGGTTTACGCCACTCGGTGAACCTGACTTGGCAACCGAAACAGACAGCTTTATGAAGACATATGTTAGGAGCGCAACAGGTCATCGTATAAAACGTTTCATTATCGATACCGAGATTATTGTTCAAGGAAAGACATACCCAATACGCATTGGGCTTTCTGACCGATCAGATTTGAAACGAGCAGTTTTATTAGGCAGACGGTTTCTGCGAGAAAACGACATATTGGTGGACGTTCGCATAAACCAAGAGCTAGACGACGAAGGAGAACTAACTAAATGAAAATCGCGATTCTATCCAAAGGACCAGGAAACTATTCAACCAAGCGGCTCAAGGAGGAGGCGCTAGCTCGCGGTCATGAAGTGCGTATCGTAAATTATGCAAAATGCTATGTAACCCTTGAGAGTAACAATCCTATCGTACGATACGAAGGTGAAGAGCTCCATGACATCGACGTGATTATCCCGCGTATTGCCGCTAATCTTACAAGCTACGGATCATCAATGGTTCGTCAGTTTGAAATGCAGAATGTCTTTACGACCACTACCTCAATTGCAATTGTGCGATCACGCGATAAACTGCGAAGCACGCAATTGCTTGCAAAGGTTGGTGTCGGCATACCAAAGACGGTATTTGCACGCGAAACGGCCGATCTCGATGACGTGCTTGACCAGGTAGGTGGTGCTCCTGTGATCATTAAAGTCGCAAGCGGCACCCATGGTAATGGTGTTGTGCTCGCCGAGACAAAAAAAGCCGCAAAAGCCGTGATGCAGGCGTTTTATGTCGAGGGTGTGAGCTTTATCGTGCAGGAATATGTTGCCGAAAGTGCTGGTACGGACATACGAGCTTTTGTTGTTAACGGTAAAGTGGTTGCAAGTATGCAGCGACAGAGTCTTGATGATGACTTCCGGAGTAACTTACACCAGGGTGGTACGGGAACAGCTGTTCGCCTGACTGACGAAGAGCGTCGAACTGCTATTAAGGCCGCCAAGGCGATGGGCCTTCCTATTTGCGGTGTTGATATGATGCGTAGCGAACGCGGGCCACTCGTACTTGAAGTAAACAGTAGCCCTGGTTTTAGCATCGAAAAAGTGACAGGGCACAACGTCGCTGCTAAAATTATTGACTACATCGAGCAGAACGCACGAAGTCGACGTCGCAAAGATAAAGTCGGCGCTTAAGCCGCACGCAGATCTACTCTGTAGCGCTTGTGGTAAAATCTGGATATGACATCATATCTGGCGATCTTGGCTGCAATCGCGGCGGTACCAGCACTTGCAGTACTCCTCCTGCGGGTTAATGGTGCGATTGCGTTTATGAGTCTGTGTCTTGGTAGCGTGCTCGTTACCTATACCGCGAGTGATGTTAATACCGTATTGTCGAGCCTAATGGGTAAGGGGCCGTTGTACACTGACCAGTGGGTGCAGCTTGGGTTACTCACGGTTCCATTCTTCCTCTCGCTCTTATTTACAAAAGGTAGTGTGAAGGGTGCTAAGGCGATCACGAATTTTCTCCCGGCGGTTGCCTCAGGCCTACTTTGTGCGCTTCTTGTTGTGCCACTCCTCAATGCAGCCATGCAGCGTCAGATCCATAGCGTACCCATCTGGCATCAATTAGACAACGCACAGACGGCTATTATCATTGGTGGTGCACTCTTTAGCCTTTTGTTCCTTCTGTTCACACACCGTCACCGAGGTGGCGAGGAAGAGGGTAAAAAGAAACACGGCAAGCACAAAGAGTAACGTAACGTATCGTTAATTTTTATCGTGAATGAAGTAGTAATAGGCTGCGGCTGCTGCCGACATTGTGCGCTCGTCGACTTTATCGAGTCCAATCGCGTTCATCTCAGATATGTGCCACGTGCCATCGGAGTCAACGCTCGTTACAAAAGCAACATGCCCAAGCCCTCCGGCTGAGTTGGCCGTCTGCATAATTGAGCCGGGGCTTGGCGTATGGTTTACCACGTAGCCGTCGTATTCTGCTCGAATTGCCCATGTTGCAGCATTGCCCCACGTATTCGGGATAGGATCACCGACTCGGGCACGCTCAATGGCTGTCCAGTACGTACAATTGCCCCAGGCATAGGTATTGGTGATATCAGACGCAGGAATTGATGACGATGCGATAATCGTTTGAATCGTGGTCGCCTGTTTCATCACGGGACTTGCCGGTGGTGAGACTGCCGCAATAGCCTTGACAATCGCTACCGTTGACATGGGAGTAATAACTGGTGTTTTTGCTTGGGGTACTGGCTTGATATAGGTGTTTACGTCAGTGGCATTTGATGCAAAGTTTATGACATCATCCTCTGCGTGAACCATGGTGTATAGACTGGTTCGTGACGTGTCTGAAACGAAGTGCGTGGTCCCAAATATAACATCACCAGTATCTTTCATACTGTGACTTACTGTCTTGCTTGCGAAGGCCGCGAGCTTAGCGGTTCCTTGGGGGATGCCAGTCTTATGGACGAGTTGTCCAAAGATTGTTTGTACGCTAGGAGAGGCATACGGGGTGCCAGACTGGAGCCCATCTGAGGTTATGTCAGATTTGGCCACATTGTACGCAACGAGTGCGATGTTGGTGACGATAAGCACACTGAAAATACAGAAAGTAAGTCTATATGGGTGTGTATCTCCGAGAGCGGCCATACACGGATCTCCTAATATGTATACAAATTACCATACTAGATCATAGAAGTACAGTTTAACGACTATATGGTACAATAACTATGCTCGTGCTTTACGGGAGGCGTTTGCGGTGGTCAGTGAAGAAATAAGCGATTGCAACGAATGGGTGGAGAAGCAGCATACCGACAACCCATAGTGCCTTCGTGGTGTCACTAATCTGATTATTCAATATCGCATCAACGACCATCCATATTTCAAATGCAAGAATGAGTACGACGGCTGCAATGATAAAGGGCAGGGCAGCTCCTGCGGCTAACATGGTGTAGCTCGATTCATACTAAAAGTATAGCACCTCGCGAGACGAGCCACTCTATGCTTTGCAAGCCTGGAAACGAGTCACTCGCCAGCCACCAACATAGCTGTTTGTTGAGTTATTGGCCACTTTCTTGACGGTGAAGTTGTAACTGCCATAGTAGCTTGAGTAGCTGGCAGTACCGGTGGCCTCTGATCCCGAGTATGTCTTAAAGTTCACGGTAACGTTTGTTCCTGCTGAGGCATCAATCACACTTGTTGTGATCTCATTACCGATCAGAGTCGCGTCTTGCGAATTGACGGCAAGCTTTGTGTTGTTTGTCGTCTGTACACAGGTCGGTTTACTTGCAGCATGCTGTAACTTAGCGTAGGTTGTTGGGATGTACTGCCCCGTACGATTGAGTAGTAAGATAACGCCAATTGCTACGATAGTAATCACCGTTACGCTCGCGGTAATACGCATGCGTCGGCTCGAATTCTTTATGAAATTACCCACACCCACCTCCTCTAAATTATTTATGTATTCTTCAATGATATTGAGTGGCGACTCACCACCTATACACCGCCATACTGTGACTCTTTCATACGCTCCCTGACGTTCGGCAAGTATATCATTAAGCGTTTGTACCTAATGCCAATAATTTAGGTCTGTGCTTTCAGCTCATGCATGAGTGTGTCATAGCCCTTATGGATCCGGTCAGAGGGGTCAATGCCAAGGTCCAAAAGTAGGCTCCATAGATCAGCTTGTATCGTGTCAACATCAGCGTCCTCCTGGGTTAGCTTCTCTACCTCGACAAATGTCCCAAGTTCGTCGACCTCATCGAGACAGAACTCAAGGCCATTGTATTTTGCGGTACGCCGGCTTTTATGAACATGAATGCCGTAGGTGTATCCGACCCGCTCGAGCATGTCCGCTACCTGCTCGGCATCACCGATGGTGGTTTCGCGTTCATGGTTGTCTCGAGACCGAGAGGATGCCGCGTACTTCATGGTCAAGATGGTCGTGTTTTGCTGCTTGCGTATTCGGAATATATTCCAGTTTGGATCACCATGAGGAATGGTCGTCTCATACGTAGCATCGTCCTGAACAGTAGCCTTACCAAAATTGATTCCCTTTTTGTCAGCTGCTCGCAGGAATACTTCCAGGTTGCGTAGTCGAGCTTTGACTTCTATCTCTCTCATTGAACGTAGTATAGCAAAAGGAAGTTTCGAAAAATTAGAATCTAGGGAGATGTTAATCTTGGAGTCTTTTGGATTCCTGGTCCGGTTGCCAGTGTATTGTGCGCGAGTGTCGTACTAGCTACTCGCCGCATACTTTTAACGCGGTGAATGTAGGGTACTTCCTATACGTAGTATATAGGATACCGGAGACTGATTTTTAAAAATAACAGATGAGGATCCATTGATAAAAGTGTATTACGTAATATACTTTTATATGCAGAGAATGCCCCACCTAACATAACCTATTCACCTATTTCACGTCATAAAAACACCGCGCTCATACTTATACAAAGCTTTGTCTCCGAAACGAAAGACAACCCTGCATTAGTATTAACGCGGTTTTGACGCTCTTGGGATTCCGCGGGTGAAGCTCGAGCGGACCTCTCCTAGAGTTCAATCGGATGGCTCTAAAACTTAGTTAGTGCGTCATTAGACAAATAAGAAGTGAGCTACGGCTGGCCCAGAATCTCAAGAGCAGTTAGTGCATATTGCCTGATACTATCCTTGATTTCTCCCTTTGCGTTTTCTAGCTCTCTTTTTGCAAACCAATGCCACTCGTCATCTACATTTTCGGGAGTAACTTCGTCCGTGGCTGTTGTAGCTAAGTAAGTATATGTAACATGCTCATGTGTTGGACTAATTCGGTGGCGATTAAGGAAAAAGGGCGGAATGAGTTCTTCATAGTTCTCTTCGACAAAGGTAGGAAGTTTTTTGGCGACAAAGAATTTTACCTTTAGCCCCACCTCCTCTTTCACCTCTCGTACGGCGGCTTTATTTGGGTCTTCATCCAGTTCAATGTGTCCACCAACACTTAGCCATATTTTGTATTTATCATGCATACGTAATAGCACTTTGTCTTTGTAGACAATAAATACTTCAACAGTATGGTCAACCTGACCAGGCATCGTATGAATGTGAGGCATGCAGTGATTATATCAAAACAGGATTCCTCATATGGTTCTTTCTGACGAGGGGCTGATATCGATTGTTGTCATGTTGCAAGCACTAGTATTATTGATGATTTGCAGCGTATAGAGCTGGGCCTATATGTGGCAATGAGCATGCTACCTATAGGAACGTATTGGTTGGCCCTGAGGTGTGATGCTTAGCGGGATTTGAATCCAAAATAGCAGAGTAGTAAGAAAAGAAGGGTTCCAAAAAATAGATTTCGGAACCCTTCATATCTGTAATTGAGCGTATTTACCTTGTATTTTTATCGAGTATAAATCTTGGCGTTACGGTCAAAACCGGATACTTGGGTTATGGTTTTGCTAGGGAAGACTTCAAATTTAAGTGTGCGGGCACCCGTTAATTGCGCCAGTATTGTCCCCGTTACTTGGTCATTGCTGGGTACGGCCTTGAGGCCATTTGTGAGCGATGCATTATCCCAAACTTGGCCAGATGGTAAGACGTACTGTTTTTGTAGTAACTCGTACCTCACTAAACCATTGGACTGCCCAACATCAGCCGGATCCGGCGATGCGTCTTTGATCATAAATTGCTCAGCCCCACCAGAATAACTATTCACGTTAGATGAACCACCGTAGCTGTCATAGTTCCCAATCGAGGCGATATAAACTGATGGATCAATCGCATCGGGAGCAAGAGAAAGATGTCCGGCCCAGTAATTCTGTACCGTGTTAGAAGATGCGTGATAGCCTCCAGTGCCCATTTGGAACCAGTTGCCAATAAGTTTGCCATCAATGTCATAGTCTATTTTGCCGTCGATGGGAGCGGCTGAACGTATGTATTTTGCTAAGACTTGAGTTTTAATTGAAGGGTCAAGATATTCACTGGTTGGGGCCGTGAATTGCTTCCAGCCTTCAGCGCTGTAGTCTGTCGCATTTACAAAACCTTTGAGCGGCTTGGAGAGGTCCCAAACGGCAAAGTCGAGTGTTTGGCCACCGATATGGCCAATCACTTCACCCTTGGTGATTGGTATGTCTACCCCACTGGAATTGCCGTTGGGCTGCCAGCCAGCAGGCAGCTTGGACTTTACTTGGTCAGATAGGCTGGTAACCAAGTCAACGTAGGTTAAGAAACTGCAAGTGTGTGCCATCACCAAGCGGTACTCATCGCTACTGGGCACATCCACAGTATGCGGCGGCGTATTTGTTTTAGTGCCACGGTGTTCGATATCTACGATTGTGCCATTAGCGGGCGCAATAACGTCATAAGTATCACGCAAGGCATGTGGGTTAAGGCCATTGTAATATTGATGGTCAATTGGCGTAACGTGCCCACCAACTACAACGCCATACGGTAGAATGAAGCTGGTTTGGTCAATGGGCATGGGTGGTCCGATGTTAACTGAGCCAGCACCTGAGCATTTGCCGTTGGTCAGCTGCATTGAAGCTTTTTTATCGTAGACAACAGTTTGACCTGTTGCGCTAAGGCTGGGCAATGTAGGGCCGCCTTTCTTGCCGCTAAAGACACGGTAACCGGTAAAACCAATAACACTGATAACTATGAGTAACAATAGAAACAACAGGAGATGGGTGAAGCCGTTTTGATTTTTCTTAAGCACGGCTTAAGTTAAGCACAATAGACGATAGGTAAACAATGATTATGTTTGGAGGGTCAACGAGTATTTTTCGTGAAACACTTATCCACGGAAAAGCTTATCGGAGCCGTAACCTTACTACATGACAGGCTAGTCGATCTTGGCATGAAGCAAAGAAACGGGCAAATATACTTGGTCGACGTGTTTGAGGAGGTGTGGCACCAGTTCTATGACGAATAAAACCTGTCGATGCTCTTTACTGATAACAAGTTTTTAGTTGCCGCAGGAAGGTGATCGAGATACTTATTCTCGAGGTATACCATATCGAGATTAGACGCCTCAAACGCATATTTTG
>Ga0265338_10001574_pt1 | contig 36783 bp, 27 predicted proteins | sample 42126metaG_FD_193579 | JGI IMG/M metagenome (GOLD analysis project Ga0265338, IMG submission 193579) | Rhizosphere microbial communities from Carex aquatilis grown in University of Washington, Seatle, WA, United States - 4-21-26 metaG | ecosystem: Host-associated > Plants > Roots > Rhizosphere... | reverse complement strand
AGCAAACTCCAACCCAAGGCGGCCGATACGCGCCGCCGTTCCCGGGCCGACCTGCGGCCCTTGCTCCCACCCGGGAATCCACGCCTCGCCCCGCTCGTCCACCCCAGGTCGAAAGTCCTTCGGTACGAGCCTCGCGAGGGGGCGTCATTGCCATTCGGAAGCGACCTTCACACTCTGTGTTTGCAGGTCGCCTCCGCTTAAGACTTATGACGTTGTGTATAGAAGGTAATGCCGAACTCTGCGGCCGCCAAAGCATGCAGGTTGGGAAAGATGGACGTGGCGCCGGCAGCCCGCAGGGCCGGCTCGTCGTGCGTGCCGGTCGTGACACAAAAACACGGAAGACCTGCGTTGCGCGCCGTGGTAAGATCAAACGGCGAGTCACCCACGAGGCAGCAGTGGGCGGCGTCCCCGCCAATCCGGCGAAGGGCCTCGGCCGTGAACTCGGCGGCGGGCTTTCGCCATGCGCAATCGCGGGCACCCAGGATGAGATCGAGCTGCCCGGCAATTCCGAGGTGAGCAAGCACGGCGCGGGCATGGTCCCCGATCTTGTTTGTCAGGACACCCGTCCTGCTCCCCTGGGCATGCAGGGCGCTGACCAACTCCGCGGCACCGTCGTAGAGCACCGGATCCTCAAGCAGGATCTTGTCGGTGTAGGCAACGTGGGCTCGGCACGCTTCGGCAATGAGATCTGCGGGAACAAAGTGGCTCATGGCCTTTTCCAAGCCGCCACCCACGGCACGCCGGACTTCCAGCGCCGTCGGGGCGGGCCGGCCGAATTGCGGAAGTATGTGGCAGTAGGCCCTGTGTAGGGTCGTGAATGCGTCCACCAATGTGCCATCGAGGTCGAATAGGACGGTGCAAAAAGGGTGCATGAGGCGTTGGAGTGTCCCCTAAGTTGAGGACGACGTCCAAGACGAAAGTGAGAGCAACGCCTTTCGCATTCAGGGCAGCTGTAACAATCGGGCGACTGCGCCTCCGCCGATTGACGAGTGCCCGGCATGCACCGGGACCCATCCTCCCCAACCAGTCGGCTGCCGCATGGAATCTGTGGCGCAGGCGTCTGCCGATTCGGCCACGCTGGCAGCGTAGCCGTGCGCTATTTGGCCATCGGCAGCGAAGGAACTGCAAGGGTTGAGAGCAACAGCTCCGAGCGCAGTTGCTCAAATCTGCTCCTGTCGTCCTCATGGGCGACAAAGAGAAGGCCCCTGTCGATAAGTCTGCCGGCTTCAGCGTTGTAGCCGCCCTTGGCGCAGACATGCGCCGAGCTGTAGGAAAGCGCGGTGTCTCTTGGAAACAGCATGACGCCCTCGACAATCGTCTTGATGTCACTGTCGGCGGGTTTCGCTTCACAACGGCCCCAGACTTCCACAATCCGGCTGTAGATTTCAGAGGTAGGAGCATACGCCAAAGCGGTCTGCAGGGGCCCGAGGATTGAGGCGGCCTGTTCAGCGCTCAACCGGGCCTTCGATCCCAACGGCGCTGCAAGCGCCTCCGAATAGCGCAATTCAGCAAGCACAACGTACGCCTTTGGCCGCACAACGCCGGTCTTAACTGCGGCTTCCAGCAGCTCACGCGCCTTGGTGTCGTCGCCACTGTCATGCTCATAAAGTCCGTAGACGGCGAGGAGTCTTGGATCATGGATCCTGTCCGCCGTGACGACGAACGGCTCCAGGACCACGGCCGAACCCGATGCGCCGTTTTCAGAAGATGACGCAGTCCGCTCGCCGCCGCGGGAGGGATCCATACCGGGCGGAAGGCCGTTGTCGTCCCTGTAGGCGCGCTCAAGCATCCCACCGGCCGCCTCAAGGAATTCCCATCTGAGCCCCGGATCCATGCGGTGTGCGTTCCCCTGCATCCGAAGCCAGTCTCCAAGGATCCGCCCAATCTGGTCCGCGGTGGCCAGCTTCGTCACCTGGCTCGGGAATCCGAGAGGCATGAGCACCTTAACGGAGGTCGGTTTTGCGAGCACGGTCTTGAGGAATTTCTCCAGTTTCTCCTGCATCTTTGAATAGCCGAAACCGAAGCATTCCACGAACACCTGTTCGGTGACCGGCTCCCGGCGCGCGCGCCGAACGAGTTCGAGGAAGGCGCGCGAAATGCCCGGGTCGTCGCGGCCAGGACCCAGGAGCGCCCATCGGGCAAAGAGCCCCGCCTCGGACTCCCAAAGGGGCCGGCCTTCGTCAGAGGGTGGCGCCTCGCCGAACAGTTCGCCAAGCGGGGGGATCTCGATCCTTGTCCTCTTGTCTTTTCTCAGCTGCTTGAGGAGTTGTTCGGTCTCGTCGAGGGAAACCCAGAGCGTGCCGGGACCGGCCGCCCGTTGAACCCGCTGGATCAACGTCAATGAGGATGACATGGGGCCCTCGTTTTTGCCGGAGACCAATGCGAAGCCCTGACGGATGATGCCGTTGTCTCTTCCCAGCAGGCCGGCAGTCAGCCAGGCCGGTAGCGGCGGCGACGAATCAAGCAGGCGCTCGATTCCGCTTGAGGCGCAAGCCATGTTCTCCGTGGGAACGCCGTAGACGTTTGCGTTGATTGCGTAGGTATCCTCATCGAACGCCTCGGCAATGTCGGTCGAGACCTCCGCCCTGTCGGAAAGGTCGCCCCATCTCAGGGCGTCGGCGGGCGGCCTGAACACGATGGGCTGCAAGTGAATCTGCGTGACGGGGACGTCATCCAAGTTCGTGTCGTCAATGATGACGGTATACGGCACGGAAGATTGAGGGTACCAGTCGTTTGGTATCACAACGTTCTGGAACATTAGTCCGCGCTTGAGCGCATCGAGCTCCCAATTCGTCTCTTCCTCAGGCGCGCGTGAGAGGACCTCGATTCCGGGCAGGGACGCATAGCGCCACGGGCTCTTTTCAATCCGCGTGGCCGATACGATGAAACGCCGCATCACGACCGCCTTCTCGTGCGAAGCCGCCGAGGAATCATCCGCGTCGTCCGCAAAGGCGGCCGCCCGGAGGAACAGGGATGCCCAGCATCCAAGAATGAGGATGCTTAGTCCGAGCATTGGTCCGCGCCGTCGATTAAGGCTGTCTGTGCTCACGGCAAGGTGCCTAGGGATGACGGTTCGCCAATCTCGACATGACCCGCCTTAAGGTCCTCGCGGATCAGCCCATGACTGTCCTGCCCAAAATACCTCGATGCGATCACCGCCATCGCCCGGATGGATCCGCGAAAATCGTTCCCTCGCTCGGGAATGCTGAAGCGCGTCTCCCATAGCAGCTTATGCAATCCCTGGTTTCGCTCCGCCTGGTAATCATAAGCAAGCAGCACAACATAATAGCGATGCTGTTCGATTTCGGACTTTAAGCCGCCCAAGTCGGGGTCGCCCGTCGGGGCCCCGACAATCGCCTCCGTATAGCCTAGAATCGCAGCGTTCTCGGAATCAATTCGGGCATCCTGCGCAGCCTCAAGATTCGAAAGATCCTGAGCAACGGTCGTCTCCTGCGGCTTCTGCGGGGCGGCCGCCGCCTTCAGGGCGTCAGCCGGGCTTGGCTGTCGCCCCTCTAGCCCAGTCGAGGTTTCAAAGTCGCTCCTATGCATCCCATTCGTCCTGATCATCGACTCATAAACTCGGTCAGCAACGACTCCATTCACATGGGCACCGTCGGGGCCGACTGTCGTTCCCCAGTAGACCACGATCCGCAGATCTGCCGTGGCGGGATCGTCGCTGGGCACGAAATTTTGAAGCGAGAGCGGCGTGGCAATTTCCCGCGAGACATATTCGAAGCTCAGGTTGCCAGCTGCATTAACGTCCTTGGATCCGCCAGATCCGCGTCCCTCCCCAGTCACCAATATGTAGGACTCCGGCTGAAATGAACCGTCGATGTTCCTGCTGCGAACGTAACCCTCGTTTGCCCTCGAATACACTGATGTGGCCTGGCTGCGGTCAGCGGTGCGTCCGCCGGATCGGGCCTCCGACGGTGGGTTGTTACAGGCCGTCAGAAGAATGAGGGCCGAGGGGAGAACGGTCCGGATTCCCAAGCGTTCAGTTAAGGGATTCAATGACGTGTTGGTCTTCCGTTTCGCCGGACAACTTTGTGCCGCCTGTTGCGGCGGCCCCGAGAACCGTTTGGGATTCCTCCCTGCGACTGGGATCAGTGTTTGTCAAAATCTCGCAGCGTATTCGAGGCCCAGTATTTCAGCATGGCCTTCTCGAAACGAAGCTTGATTCCGGCCGTGTCGGCCGTGGGTATCGAAATCAGATAGTTACCGTAGTCGGTGTAGTTCCTCAGATTCTCGGTGCCCTGCTTCGCCACCACGCCCGACGCGTCCCTCACCACGTACGTGAACTCAAAGGCCGGCAGACCGGGGGTTGCGGGATCGTGCTCCGAATCCCGATTGCCAAGGTCTATTTCCGTGAAGGTGATCTTTAGCGAGTCGCCAGCCGGGAGCATCTGATCGCACATCTTCACAAGGAAGTTCTGTAGCGTCGAGAAGACAGCCTCGTGGTACCAATCCGGCCCAAAGCTCAGCATCTTGTCGGTGTATTTTTCCGGGTTGTCGAAGACGATCTCGACGCGGGGCACGGGATTGGTTGCACCGGTGCGCATGGTATCTGCGAGCATCTGGAGCCGGATCATGAGGCGCTTGCTGCAGTCCATGATTCGGCCAGCGGGAAACAGCTTGTCCGGGATGATGCTCAGGGAGAAATAGGTCCCTCCTTCACCGGTGTCGCCCGACACGGAACCCCCATAGGAATAGCCGCTCATCTGGCGGACACCGTCGGCCAGCGCGTGATAGTCGCACTGGCCCGCAAGCAGCCCGTAGATCACGAACGGAAACTCGGAATCGTCGACTTCGAGCCGCTTGACGGTCAATCCCAGCCGCTTGCCAAGGTCGGCAAACGCCGCCTTTAGGCCTGCCGGGGAATACCTTGGGTCCAGCCCGGCGGGAGCAGGCACGGGCTCGCCGAGATAGGCCATGATCGCGAAGTTTCCCGTGACGGGAGCTAACATTCCCCCGTTCTTGAGACCGGCAGGATTCTGGCCCGCCGCGCCGTTCTTCTCAGCGTTCGAGAAATCCGACCAACTCTTCTGCTGCAGCACGGTGTTCTCAAAACCCTTCTCGCCAAAATATATCCCGCCGTGCGAATTGCCGTTGACCAAGAAGGAGACGTGCAGCCATCCGTCGTCGAGCAGGGTCTTTTCCAGGCGAAACGTTCCCGAGCCCCGATTGACCCTGAAATGCTCAGCGTCGGATATGGGCGTGCTGCCCCCGTGACCGTGCGAGGTCGCATACCACGCGAGCTCCGCGCTCTCCGCGGAGGCCAGAGTATAGGACCCTTCCAGGACATACCGGCCGCCCAGCGCCAAGTGCTCGCGGTCGCCGCGGATGGAGGTGATCACGATATTGTCGCCCGGCGCAAACTCCGCGGCACCCATCTCGGCCTGGATGACCGAGGGAAATTCCACGTCGGCCGCCTTTGTTCCGGCCGGCGCGACCTCGGCGCCAAGGCGGAGGCAAAGGGCTGACGCGAAGCCGATCACAGCGAGTTGAAAGGCGTTTGAACGGAGGGTTTTCATGGCGCTAGGGTTTGGCTGGGGATTGTTCGCTGCCTTCTGAAAGCTTGGCGTCGGCAATTGCGGACTCGTCGGCAATCGTGTCCACGACCGCGTTATCCTGCAGACGGAACACATGGGCGTGCGCCGGAAGCGGAACATTGATGATGCAGGTGCTGCCGCCAGACACGGCGACGACGCGGTGCGCGGCGTGATCGGGCGACCGGCGGTAGAATTGAATGCAAAGCAGGAAAAGCACGACACCCATGACCGCGGCAACGGCGCCTGCGGGACGGATTGCCACGAAACGCTGCCACGCAGCCCTCCACGCGCCCAATGGGGACGGTTTCGATTTCAGGGCCTCGAGGACCCTCAACCGCATCCCGGGACGCACGGAGAGGCTGGCGGTCGCCTGCTCAAGGGACTGCCGTATCGAATTCGCAAGGGCCTGCTCGCGCAGGAACGCCTGCCGGCAGGCGTCGCATTGCTGGAGGTGCCTGCTCGCGGCGTCCTGGACGCCGGCGTCCAGCGCCCCGTCCAGGTACTCATGCAGCAGGCCGTTGAAGGTGTGGCAGTCCATGATGTCCCTTTGCTATGTGTGCCTCACGAGGCAAAAAGGTTCATTTCCCTGGGGATCAGCCGCTCGAGGCAGAGGACCGCGTAGTGCAGGCGGGATTTCACCGTACCCTTGGAAACGCCTGTTTGGCGGGCGATCTCCTCAATCTTCATGTTCTCATAGTACCGGAGAACGATGACCTCGCGGTGTTCCCGCGACAGTGCCCGGAGGGCGGCTGCAAGACGCGTTGCGTAGAAATTCCGGTCCATTCCTTCGGAGGGACTCGGCTGGACGGACGCCTCGAGGACACGCTCCTCCTCGTAGACCAGGCGCCTGCCCTTGCGATAGGACCGGCGACACAGGTTCAGGAGTATGCCGTGCAGCCATGTGTACACGGCCGAATCACCGCGAAACCCGTGGGCCGATTTCAGGGCCTGCACAAAAGTCTCCTGCACAAGATCCTGAGCCTCCGTCGCATTGCCGCACAGCAGGCAGGCCGACCGCAGCAGCCGGCCGCCGTGCGAGTCGATCAATTCCTGGAGATCGATGGGGGCGGGTTTCTCGGGGGCAGAAACACGCGGAGCCGCAGCCATATCCTATCTGTGCCACAGACCGGCAAAGGGTTCAAACATATCGGGGGACCCGCCACACTCCCACACCGCGGTCTGGCGGATCAACCAGCCGGCTCGTCGCTGAAGATCTCCTCAATCGGCAGTTTGAAGAGCCGCGACAGGCGGAAGGCCAAAGGAAGGCTTGGGTCGAATTTTTCGGTCTCGATCGAGTTGATGGTCTGGCGGGACACCTTTAGGCGTTCCGCAAGGTCGCCCTTCGACCAGCCTTTCCCGCCGGAGGTGTCATGCGCGAAAGGTCGTGACTGCGGCGCTCAGCCACCTTCTGACGCAAAGGCTCGTCCCCCGTTACCAAGTGCGGCCCGACAACCTGGAATCGATCCGCCTCGCGGAGTCCTCCGGCCTGCCTGAGTTCCTCAGGATGGACCACTTCGTAACCAAGAAGCCCTGAAGGTCGCTGGGCAGCGCCGGAACGAAGTCGGCCGGCGAAGCCTCGTGTTCTCCCGTCGCCGTGACAGCTCCTCCGGTGGTCCGACGCCCTTAGGAAGGCGAACCCGCGCCGCCTCCGAAACAGCCGCCAATCCCCACCCCGCCCTCAGATCAGCCTGAAGCCCAGCGCCTCGAGTTCGCTCATGATGAAGGGTGCGCAGTCCAGGACCTCATGAAGCTTGGAGAAGGCCTCCTTCATCGTGGCCGCGTCGAATGAGGCGGCTCCGTCGTCGCTGTCGTGAACCTGCACAGCCCAGGAACCCGGCGCGGCATCGAGGGTCGTCTGAAGGACAGACCCATACAGGTAGTTGCCCGGCAGGCCCGGATTGGGCCCGGCTCCCGGCACCAGGAAGAGCGTGTGCGGGAGATCCTGGGTCGCCTGCAGCTTCTCCGCGCCGACGTGCTTGGCCCTGTGCAGGACGGGGCGCCCAACCACCTTTGTCCGGTACGCGCCCGCCCGGTCGCGGCGGTCGCCCGGCAGTGATTTCACGTAACGGTCGAATATGCTCGAATTGGCCTCCAGGGCCTCGGGCCCGATCTCGCCGGCGACAAGGGCCGCCATGTTGCCGGCAAGGAAGCTCGGCAGCCTCGCCAGGGACCGCGCCGTCGCATGCCCGCCCTTGTGGTCCGCGTTGGCGTAGACCTGGTGCGACGCGTAGAGCCGGTTCAGCGCGTCCTGGTAGGACGGCGTGCTCGGCACAACGCCCGTGGGGCTGTGCTCGATCATATCGAGGACGGCCTGGTCAAAGAGTGCGTTGGGGTCTTGGGACATCGGGAAGAATTGTCAAAGTGGCCTGAATGGGCCGGAAACACGAACCAATCTTGTTGCGCGAATTGACGACAGAGGCGAGATTAGGCCAAGAATTGAAGGGTTCCACGTCCATGATGAGGCAAACGCTCACCGCTGCCGTCCTCCTGCTCTGCGCGAGCTGCGGGCTTGCCGCGACCCCGACAAAGCACGAGGTGCTCCGAGCCATATCGGTGATGGAGAAGAGCGTCTCGAGCCCGGAGGCAGCGGAGGCGGCCAAGCTCATTGTGGTCTACGCCCAGGTGAGCGACGACGTGATGGTCGACATCGGGCCCGAGCAGCTCCCATGGATCAACGAGACCTGGGGCCTGGGAAGGGAACGCGAAGCCGCCTGCCAGTCCATGCTCACGGCCTCGTTTGTCGCCGGGAACGTCAAATCGCAGATCAAGAACGACAAGGTGGAGGACGACACCTATTCCGGCTGGATATTCGTGATCGATACCTACCACCGCCTCCGCGAAAAGAATTCCTTCCGGAGCCCGTCGATCGAGGCCCTGGCCACGATGCAGGCCGAAGGGAAGCTCCTGCAGCACGCAAGGGACGTCCACATGAAGAGCGAGGAGGAGGACTCGGATGCTCAGAAGAAGCCGCTAGCGTAGTCCCCCATGGAGCGTGTCACAGGAATTGGCGGCGTGTTCTTCAGGGCAACGGACCCGGAGGCGCTCAAGGAATGGTATGACCGGCACCTCGGCGTCACCAGGACGCCGGCCGACTACGAGTCCCCGTGCTGGCGCCAGAAGGGGGGGACGACGGTGTTCGAGCCGTTTCCCGCGGACACCGACTACTTCAGGGACCCGGCGAAACAGTGGATGCTCAATTTCCGTGTCCGGAGCCTCGACCTTATGGTAGCCCAGCTGCGCGCCGCCGGCGTCGAGGTCGAGGTGGATCCCGAGAGATACCCGAACGGCCGGTTCGCCCGCTTCAAGGATCCCGAGGGCAATCCCATCGCGATCTGGCAGCCCGAGGCAACGTCCGCCGACCGGGAGGACTGACCGGGCGCACCGGTCAGGCCCTGAAGCTCCGCCACCTGTCGAGGGGCAGGTTCGCGATGCCGATGAGCGCCAGCTGCAGGGCGATGAACGCGCTCAGCCACCAGAACGCCGCCTCCGTGAACCCGTAGCTGTGGAGCCCGATGCCGAGCATGTTGGTGCCGAACCAGCTCCAGCTGGTCACGATGTTGCCGAAGATCGCGAGGCAGACGAGCCCGCGCTGCCTGACAAGGCCGCCCCAGCGGGCGTGCAGGATCAGCGCGTTCCAGAGGACGATGATCAGGGCCCCGTTTTCCTTCGGATCCCATCCCCAGAACCGGCCCCACGACTGGTCGGCCCAGATCCCGCCAAGCGCTGTGCCCACGAAGCTGAACAGGGTCGCGAAGCAGACGATGCCGTAGATCATCCGGGCAAGGGCGTCCGCCGTGGCCTTGTCGAGCGTGCGCGTGAAGACGCCGCGCAGGATGTAGATCACGGCCAGCATCCCCGCGAGGAACGTCGACGCATAGCCCGTGACGACGACGACGACGTGGGTCGCGAGCCAGAAGTTCGAGTCGAGGACGGCCCGCATCATCTCGAGCGTGTCGCCCGCGAGGGCCAGGTGATGGGCGATCAGGAGCGTGGCGAAGCCGATCATGCCGGCCGCGGCGCTCCCGATCGCGTTCCTGTGGGTCGCCTCCAGGATGAGGCACAGGCCCACGGAGCCCCAGCCGATGAAGAGCGCCGAGGAATAGAGGTTCGTGACGGGGGGCCGGCCCTCGAGCCACATGCGGGTCGCGATCCCCGCGGTCGCGAGCACCCAACCGAGGCCCACGAGCCCGAAGGCCGAGAGCCTCGCGGGCTCGGGCCATTTGAGCCATGAGAGGGCCGCGAAAAGGAACGCCGCCAGGTAGATCATCATGCAGGCGTAAAAGGGCTCCGCGGAGTTGAAGACCGTCTCGATGCGCGTCTTGCGGACCTGCCTGTCAAAGCGTCTCTCGAGGCTCGTCCCGTACAGCCGGACAATGTGCTCGAAGCTCGCCGGCTGGTTCTGCCGCCAGGCGTAGCCCATGCCGGCGTAGGCGAGGACCGAAGGGTTGATGTCCCCCTTGCCGAACGTCTCCAGGAGCGCGTGGCCCGCATTGTGCCACTCGTTGGGGTCGGCGACGTCATCGTCCGGCGGAATCGCGAGGAGGTCGGTGCTCTCGGCCATCGCCACGAACTTCTGGCCCTCCGCGATCAGCGCCGACGCCTTCGCCTCGTCGTAGGGCTTTCCGGCCTCCTTCGCCTGGACCGCGGCGACCCCGTCCGAAAGGTTCTCGCGCAGGCGGAGCAGCTCGCCGAGGAAGTCCTTGCCCCCCTCAGGAATGAGGGCGCGCCTGAGCCTCAGGTAATGGGAAAGGTTGCCGTAGAGCTGGACCACGGCCGCCTGGAAGCGGGTCCTCGACTGGGGAGGGACGGGATCGGCGAGCTTCTCCTGGGCCTCGATCTGGGAAAGGTACGGAGCGATCTCGTTGAAGGACATCCTTCGCTGGCTGCTCGAGATGATCCCGACCAGGGCCGCGATCTGGTCGGACGTCTTCTCATAGTGGATCTTGAGGTTGTCGTCGTTCTTGCCGATCAGTGAAAGCAGGTCCGTGTTGTCGACGACGAACACCCTGTAGGTGTCCGCCTTCTCCGGGAAGAAGAGGACGTCGAGGAGCCACTCGTCCGGCGTGATCTCCCTGTCGTCGGGTGTCATGACCCTCTGCCTGCCCTGGATCACGAGGAGCGTGCTGCGCGCCACCGAGTCGAGCGGCTTCATCCGGCCCTCGGAAAGGACGGGCAGCCGCCCGAACGCGGTCACCGCCGGCGCAGGGCCGCCCGGCTGGGGGAACACCCCCGAGAGCACGCACAGGACCGCGATCAGAACGACAAAGAGCGGCATCCGGCGTGTCATGCGCGCCTCCCCCTTGCGAATCCCGCCAGGTGCATCAGGAACTGGATCACAAGGCCGAGCGCGATCGCCCCGCACGAGATGTACGGGACGAGCCAGCTCGGGTTGCGGACGACCTGCAGGATGGTCGTGCGGTCGTTGGGCTCGAAGCCCGCCTGGTAGTAGGTAAGCCCCGCGTACCGCAGGGGGTTGTTCATGTAGATCAGGACCTCGCGCCCTGGGCCGCCGTCCGGGGTGTTGATCCGGACCCTGCTCGAGAAGTTCTTCGGGATGTCCGTCCCCGGATAGATGTCGTGGCTGAATTTCTCCAGCGTGAGCGAGAAGGGCTGGTAGTGCCTCTCCGGCCGCATGACGATCTTCCAGGACCTGCCCGCGTAAGGGAACGTCTGCGGATTGCCGAGCCCGGTGGAGACGACCCATGTGCCGAGCGAGCCGTCGGGCCCGACGAGCTCCACAAACGCCGACGGCAGGTTGCGCTCGTCCTCCTTGTAGGTGACCTCGAGCGGAACCACGGCGACCATGGGGCCCATGCCCGCCGTCGCCGGCGAGGGCGGCGCGTTCGGGACGTCCGAGCGCACCCGGATCTCGGAGTTCGGCACGTACCCCTTGGAAACCACCCGGAAGGGAAGCCTTGGGTTCTGAACGACCGTGCCGCTGGCGAGCAGGGATTCCGGTATCGCCACCACGTCGTCAAAGCCCGGGTCGGTCGCGTCGATGATCGCGAGCTCGTTGCGTCGGCTGCTCTCCGAGTAGTTCTTGGTCTGCCCCTCTTCCAGGCGCATCTGGTAGTCCCTCTGCAGGAGGCCCGAGGCGAGCTCGCCCAGGAGCAGCAGGATGAGGCCCGCGTGTGCGATCCAAATGCCGGATTTGCGCCAGCCCGCCTTGAACCGGTAGATGTGCGCCGACAGGAGGTTCAGGAGCAGCAGCCCTCCGATGAGGTACCCGCCCGGGTACACCGGCATCCGGAGTTCGCCCAGCCCCTCGTAGACGAAGAACGAATGAAAGAACTTCTGCTGCACCCCCCAGACGCCCAGGTGCACCTGGGCGAGCGTCGCCCAGAAGACCAGGACGATCGAGAGAGCGATCAGCACCACCGTCAGCCTGAGAGAGACGAAGACGCTGCGGACCTGCCTGAGGTAATCGGTGATCATCGGTCAGGGCGCGCGGACAGTGTGCAGGAACTCGATGAACGCCGGCTTCGCCGCGCGCACGGAAGGGCCCGGACCCATCAGCTTGAAGAACCAGGTCGACCCCTCGAAGGGAATGATCGCGCCCATCATGCTCTTGCCGTCCGGGTCCCCCTTCGGCGCAAGCTCGACAAGGGTGAACCTCAAGCCGTTCGCCTCCAGGCGGACGACCGATGATTCAATCTCCTCCTGGCGGATCGGGAGCAGGCCCACCTGACCGCGCCAGCGGTTGACGTTCATGAGCTCGCCTCCCACGTCGCCGGGGAACGCCGTGATCGAGAGGTCGGATTCACCTCCATCGCCGGGGACGCTGTAACTGCCCTTGCGCATCGCCGACGCAGGCTTCGGGACCCATTGCGGCAGTGCCTTCCAGACCAGTGCGGCGCCTTCCGCCGTCGGGACCGCGGTGTCGGCCATCGCGGCCCCCGGGGCCGGAGCAGCCTGGGTCCCGGAGTCGGCGGCGGCCATCGGCTGCTCGGGATCCTTCTCCTTTGGAACACGATACGTCGAAACCTTCTCCTCGCCGCACGCCGCCAAGAGAAGTGTGGCGGCCACGATGGCCAGGTGGGACGCGCGCAGGGGCATGGAACGGACACCCTCCCCTGTCATTGGGGAAAACTCAACCTCGTTCCGCACGAAGGGGCGTCCTGCCGTCTGCGAATTCCGCCTCAAGCCGCTGGCCCGGGACTATCCCGGCCCGCCGGATGACGGGCCTGCCCTTCTCGTCCCGCACGATCGCGAAACCCCGGTTGAGGACGGAGCCGGGGCTCGCCCCCTGAAGGCGCTTCCAGAGCGAGAGGAGCCGATGGGACGCGATCTGCACCCGGGTCTCCGGCGAGGCCCGGTCGAGACGCGATGCCGCGCCGGAAAGCCTATGGCGGCGCAGCTGCACGGACGAGCGCAGCGCCGAGCCGAGGCGGTTCGACATGTCGTCGAGACGAAGGTAGCCCCGCTCGACCTGGGCCGCGGGCGAGAGAAGCCGCAGGCGGGAGCGCCCGTGGGAGACGCGCTCGCGGGCACGGCTCACGGCTTCATCGATGGCGGAGGAGATCGCCCGGCCCGCGGACTCGGTCCGCTCGGCGAAGCGCACGAATTCGCTGGAGATGAGCTCGGCGGCGCCGCTCGGGGTCTCGGCCCGAAGGTCCGCGGCGAAGTCGCACAGCGTGAAGTCGATCTCATGCCCCACCGCGGAAATGGTCGGGATCCGGCAGGACGCCACGGCGCGCACCAGGGGCTCCTCGTTGAAGGCCCAGAGGTCCTCGATGCTGCCGCCGCCGCGCCCGATCACGATCAGGTCGAAGATCCCGAGCGTCTCGGCGAGACCGAGCATCTCGACCATTTCGGCGGCCGCCCCCTCGCCCTGGACCTTGGCGGGAAGCACGACGACCCTGCCCCTCCATCCGCGCCGGATGAGGATCCTCATGAAGTCCTGGGCCGCCGCGCCGGTGGGCGATGTAACGAATCCCACGGTCGCGGGCATCTGCGGGATCGGCTTCTTGCGCGCCGCGTCAAAGAGGCCCTCGTCCGAGAGCCGGCGCCTGAGCGCCTCGTATTCTCGCTGGAGCGCGCCCACCCCGTCGTCGACGAGGGTCTTCACGTTGAGCTGGTACTGGCCGCGGGGCTCGTAGACGCTGACGCTTCCGAAGGCCACAACCTGGAGTCCGTCCCCCAACTTGATGCTCTGGCGCGCCGCCTGCGCGCGGAACATCACAGCCGAGAGCTGGGCGCCGGCGTCCTTCAGCGAGAAGTAGACGTGTCCGCTCGGCTGGATCCGCAGGTTCGAAACCTCGCCCCTGACCCAGCAGGGCTCGATGCCGCCCTCGAGCACCGCCTTAACCTGGCGCGTGAATTCCGAGACCGTCAGGGGACGGGAGCCCGGATCCGGGCCTCCCAGGCTAATTGACGCGGGGGACATAGCGTTTGCGAATCGCCTTCACGACGACCACCGCGACCACGATCACCCCCATCCCGTACAGCACCAGCTTGAAGTTCCCGTTGAAGACGCCCTTGCCCAGGACGGCGGCGCCGATGGCCCACGGCAGGATGCAGATCCAGGACACGATCATGTAGAGGCGGAACGGCACCTCGGCCAGTCCCAGGATGTACGACTGCACATTGAAAGGGGGCCCGGGCGTGAGACGCAGCGTGAGGGCGACCGAGAGCGCGTTCGAGGCCGTGACCCGAGGCACCCTGTAGCCGTAGTGCTCCAGCACCCTCGAGAGCACCGGCCTGAGCGCGTAGCGGGCGAGCCAGTAGGTGAGCGCCAGGTTGACGCCGATCGCGAAGAGCAGCGCGGCGATCGCGCCGCCCATGGTCATCTGGGGCGCGAAGAGCTCCCCGGCCGTGAGCGTGAACGCGCTCAGGGGGGCCCCGACCGCGGGCAGGACCGCCGTCGCGCCGAAGAACGCCCATGGCCCCATGCCGCGGACGATCCCCAGCACCTGCTCCTCCAGAGCCCGGTAGTCCAGGCCCCTCAGCACCAGGATGGCGGCCACGATCGCCACGGCTGCCGCTATCCCGAGCTTTACGAGCGGGAGCTTCCTTCTGGCGCGGGGTGCCTCGGACGGCATGGGCCCAGCCTCCCGTCCCTTTGGGGGACCGTCAAGAACTCGCAGACGGACCGGACCTTGTATCGGCTCGCATGGCGGGGCGTCGTGCGTTGTCATGGCCCGCGGTGTCAAGCAGCGCCCCAAGCAAGGAAGTGTCCCCCGCACGCGATCCGCTCCCCTGGGGAATCGTCGTCGGGCTCCCCGCCGCCGTCGCGCTCTTCTATGCGCTCGGCCACCTGAACTGGTACCTTGGCACGCCGCTCGGGCGCGTGCCGGTGCTCGACGAGCGCGAGAACATGGACATGGCCGCGGCAATCTTCGGCGGCACGCTGCCTGCGGAGCCGTTCTACCGGGCGCCGGGATACGCGCTCGTGCTCGCGGGCCTGCGCGCGCTGGGTGTGTCCGCGGGCGGGCTCTTCCCGGCGGCGCTGGCCATGGGAACCGCGCTCCACGCGGTGGGGGCAGCCCTGGCAGCCTCGCTGGCCCGGCGGTGGTTCGGCACCGTCTCGGCGCTCGTCGCGGGCCTGCTCTTCGCCCTCGACCCCGTCCTCGTCCACTTCGCGACGCAGGCCCTCGACTCGACGCTCTCTCTTACCCTCTTCCTGGCGGGCCTCAACCTGTTTGCGGCGGCGCTTGCTGCGCCGGAGCGCGCCGGCCGATGGTTCGGCGCCGGGGTGCTCTGGGCGGCCGCGACCCTCGTGCGCCCGAATTACCTGCTGGTGTGGCTCGTGCTCCCCCTTGTGGCAGCGGTCCAGCCGGTGGCCCTGCGCATCCGCGGGCGCCTGGTCGCGGCGGCGCTCGCCGGAGCCGCCCTCTTCGCGGCGCAGGCGGCCTGGCAGAAGAGCGCCGGAGGCGGCGCGGGCTTCCTGCCTTGGCAGGGGGCCTACAACCTGTGGGCTGCGAACCGCCCGGGCGCCAATGGAAGGTACTACACGCAGCATGTGAGCCTTCCCCCGGCGCTGGCGCGGGCCAACCCCGCTAGGGCCGAGTCGGTCCTCCTCTTTGAGCAGGAGACCGGCGGCCGGTCCGCGGATATTCCCGCGATGAACAAGTACTGGCGCAGCCGGTTCATCGCGGAGGTCGCCTCCCACCCGCTCAGATGGGCGGCCCTGATGGCACGCAAGGCCTACGCGCTCATGAACAACTGGGAGCAGTACAACAACAAGACCTACGCCTTCCATAAGACCCTGTCGCCCTGGCTGCGTTGGAATCCGATCTGCTGGGGGATCCTCCTCCTGCCGGCGGTCGCCGGGGCGGCCCGGCTTGCCGGCGGGTCCTCCCGCACCGCCGCAGCCCTCGCCGTCGTCTGCGCGGCCTGCGCGGTCTCGATCCTACTCTTCTTCGCAAGCGCACGGTTCAGGATCCCCCTGGCCGGCGTCTGCGCCGTCCTCGCGGGCGGCGCGCTCGGGTCGCCGGGTTTCTGGTGGGGATGGCCGCCCGGCCGCCGGGCGGCGCTCGCGGGCTCCGTCGCCCTCGCGGGGCTGGTTGCCTTCTCCAGCCTCGGCGGCGTCGATGACCGCTCGACCTTCGTCCAGGACCACGTGCTTCTTGCCCGGGCCGCGTTCACCGTGGGTGACGATGCGACCGCGCTCAGGGAGGCGCGGGAGGCCCTCACGATGCAGCCGTGGCATCCCGACGCCGCGGCCATCGAGGCGGCCGCCGCCGCCGAGATCAAGGGGAAGGCGGGCCCTTGAATCCGGAGCCTGGCATCCTTCGGGCCCGCATCGCCCTCGGGCTGGCGCTGGGCGTCTGCATCGCGTCCGCCTTTTGGATCGTCAACGGCGTGGCCCCGTGGAACGGAGACCGCTCCAACGTCTGGCACCACTACGAGTACATGGCGGAGGGTTTCGTGCGCGGGCACACCTACCTCTCGGTGGACCCCGATCCGGAGCTCCTGAAGCTCAGGGATCCCTATGATCCCGCGGCGAACGTCCGGCTCAGGCTCTGGGACGCGAGCCTCTACAAGGGACGATACTACCTCTACTACGGCCCGGGTCCCGCGATCGCGGTCATGGTCCCGTGGCGGATCATCTCGGGACAGATGCTCCCTCAGAGGACGGTGGTCGCCCTTTTTGCCGCGGCGGGGCTCGCCGGCCTCGCCCTGCTCCTCTGGAATGTTCGCAGGAGGTGTTTTCCCGGCCTTTCCGGAGGGGCCCTTGGCGCCACCCTTGTCGTCGCGTTCCACGCCGCGTGGCTGCCCGTGATCCTGCGGCGGCCGGGAGTCTGGGAGCTCCCGATCGTGTCCGCCACCGCGTGCCTCTGGTGGGCGCTCTATTTTCTCTGGAGATTCCGGGATACGGGGGGGCGGGCCCGCTGGGCCGTCGCCACCGGAGCGGCCCTCGCGCTTCTGATCGCCTGCAGGGCCACAAACGTGTTCGAGGCCGGACTTATCCTGCTTCTGCTGCTCCTTCCCGTCGGGGACGCGCAATCCGGGAGGACCCGCAGGTGGGGGGCCGCCGGTGCCGCCGCCGCCCTCGTGTGCGCCTCGGGCGTCGCACTCCTCGTTTACAACCACGAGCGGTTCGGCGGCTGGCTCGAGTTTGGACAGAGCTACATGCTGTCGGGAAAGGATGTTCGGGGCATCACGCTGTTCAGGCCCTCCTACATCCCCTTCAACATGTGGACCTATCTCACGTCCCTGCCCGAGATGGGCCCATACTTCCCGTTTCTCCACGCCACATGGCCCGCAAGTTTCCCGCAGGGATACATGGGCTATGAGGCCATGTACGGCGCACTCTTCGCGACGCCTGTCCACCTGGCGGGCATTCCCGCGCTCTTGTGGGCGTGGCGCGGCCGCTCGGACCCCGCCACGCGCGCGACCGCGGTCGCGCTGGCCGCGGCCGCGTGCTCGACGATCATTGCCGCGGCCATCCTGTTCTGCTGGCAGGGAGCCTGCTCGCGCTACATCGCCGAACTGCTGGCGGGTTGGACCGTCGCGACCTCGGTCGGCCTCATGGCGGCGTTCGGCTCCGGGGCGGCGCATCGGCCCAGCCGCGCGGTCCGTGTCCTCGCCGCGGGCGCGGCGTGCTGGACGGTCGCCTGCGTGTGGCTTGCGTCGGCGGAATTCCGAGGGTTCATGAAGCAGACGAATCCCGGCACCTACGCCGCGCTGGGACACGTGCTCGACTATCCGAGCGAGTTGTGGATCCGCCTGCGGGGGATTCGTTTTGCGCCCGTCGATCTCGATGTCCGCATCCCGGAGGACGCCCCGAGGGGCGAGACGGTCCTCCTGGCGAGCGGCTACCCGGAGAAGGTCAACCAGCTTGTGCTCGACCGCGTGGACGCGGGCCACCTGCGGCTGATCCTGAACGGGAACGAGGACTCCGTCCTGGAGACTCCCCCGCTCGCCGCGCCAGCCGGTCGTCTCTTCGTCCGGCTGTCCGCGCCCTGGCTTTACCCGCCCCCCGAGCACCCCTATTGGGACCGCTTCGCCGACCCGCTCCGGCGCCGCGACCTCCAGACGCTCTTCTCCGTCGACTGGGGCCTGGGTGTCCGCACCGCGCACTCGTCGCACTCATTTGACGCGGCTGGATTCGAACCCGCGGTCCAGGGGGCCCAGGAGGCGGATCCCGGCTCGCCGTACGTGGAGTCCGTGCACCTGTTGGCGCCGTCCCGTTGAAGGGGCCTCGGGGGGAGGCCAGGGTCGCGCAGTAGCGGCCTGTTTCCACATGGATTAGACACCGCCGTCTACCCCGTCAATCGGCCCATGGGGTATTTCAGCGGAGCGCTACGCGCGCCCCATGCGGGCGGTCCCGCCCCGACGATTGCATTGCCGCTGAACCTGTATTCTGGCTCAATGGCCGCGATGCGCCTGACCGACCCTCGCTCGCGATCAAAGGGATGAGCCCCTCCGGACAAGGGGCCCGGGCCTCTTCCCGGTTCTCGAATCCGTCCCTCCTGTCACTGGCGGCGCTGCTTCTCGCTGTCTTCATGCTGAGCCGGCTGCCGTTCTTCTGGTATTATCCGTCAGTCCAGGCCTCGCAGGACACCCCGGGGTACCTGGACATGGTGACGGAGATCAGGCAGGGCCACTGGCCCCATTTCCTCTACCGGACGCCCGGGTACCCTCTTTTCTTCTGGTTCGTCACGCTCTTCACCGAACGCTGGATCGCCGTCGTCTATGTGCAGAACCTGCTCTCCTATGCCTCCAGCCTTTTCCTGGTCTATTCCGTCCGACGTTACCGCGCCTCGCTGGCGCTTCCGGCCGCGCTGGCAATGTGCGGGTTCCTGGGCAGCTCGCAGGTCGTCCTCTACGACGTCGCCCTGCTGAGCGACAGCCTGTACGCGAGCAGCATCGTCACCTCGGTGGCGCTCCTCGTCCTGGCGTTCAAGGGATTCAACCCGTTCCCGCTCGCCGCCGCCTCCGCGGCCATGGCCCTGTGCATCCTCGTCAGGCCCGCCGGCGAGTACTTCATTGTGATCTACGCCGCCGTCCTGGCATATCTGCTCTGGCAGCGGCGGCCGATCCGCTCGGTGGTCGCTTTCCTGGTTCCCTTGCCGGCGCTGATCCTGGGTCTCTGCGCCTACAACTATGCGACGATCTCCAACTTCGTGGTCACATCCTTCGGCGAGGCCAACCTTGTGGGCGCGACGGCCCTTTTTTGGGAACCCGATCCGCGCCTGCCGGACTCCGTCAACCTCGCGCTGAGGGACCTTCCCGCCTCCTATGCGAGGCAGGACATCACGCCTGAGGATCTCGAAACGATGCGGACGTCATGGGATGCCGACCGACTGAACCTCCTCTACGAGAAAGCCTTCAACCGGCTGATATTCAGCGAGCGGTGGGGATGGGGCAGGCTGGGCTCCGGGGACTACCTCCGGAGCAGGGCGAACATGAGAGCAGTGTCGCTGATTGCGATTCGGAGGCACCCGGTCCTCTATGCCAAGTTCGTCTGGGTCGGCCTGGTCGAGTTCTACCGGGGCGTCGGATACAAATTTGATATTGAGTCATCGATAGCGTACCGCAAGCGGGGCAATCCGCTCTATGGTATGAGCGGAATCCATCCCGACGAAATGGCTGCGCACCTCGCCGCGGCCTCGGACGGGGCCGCGTCCGCTGTTCCCGTGCAGGGCAGGGAGGCGGAATCGGGCCAGGAGCGCTTCCTCAGGGGGCTCCAGCACCTATGGGAGCGCCTGCACGCGGCCATCTACCAGAACGCGGCATGGAGCTACGCCTTTTTTATCGTGCTTGTCCTGAGCGCGGTCCGATTGGTTCGCTCCCGGTGCCGCGACAGCTCCGTGTTCCTGCTGTTCGTCCTCGCGCTCATCCCGCTCGGCGCGAGCCTCGTCGCCTCCCTCGTGGTGATCTCGGCGGACCGCTACAGCTATCCCACGCAGTTCATATACTACTTGTGCGTGGCGCTGACCCCGCTCCTGTTTGGCGGAACATCGGGTACTGCCGAGCGGGATCGCGGCGCCTGAGGCAGCCCGTCCCACTCTCCCGCTGGCCCCGATGTTTCATGACGCGGTCACGAGCGGTTTCGGGCCGAGTCACTGCACAAAGGCGACCATTCCAATCTGAGATGCGGCACTGCGCCCCCACCAGGGTCCGTTCATGGCCTGCCTCGCGACCTCTCGAATGATAGGAAGGCCTTAAGGTTGCTCCGTGCATCTTCCAGATCCGGATTGATGCGAAGCGCAGCCTTCTCGCACTCGATGGCCTCGGCAGGCCGCCCCGACCTGAAAAGCGCAACCCCCAGATCGGTCTCGGCCTCGCCGTCGAGCGGGTCTAGTGACGCCGCCCTCTGGAAGGAATCGGTGGCTTCCCCGAGCCGTCCCTGCTCCAGGTACGCTCGTCCCAGATTGAGATGGGCAGCCGCGAGTTCCGGCTGGTCCCGGGTGGCGGCGCCCAGGTAGGCGGCGCCTTCGGCGGACCGGCCCTGCCCAAGAAGAGCCGTTCCTATGAGCATCTCGGACTTGCCCCGAAAATCAGGGTTGATGCGGCAGACGCGCTCGTAGGCCGCGACGCCGTCCCCAATCCGGCCCGAGTTCAGGGCGGCCATTCCCTGCTCGGCGCCGCGGTAGAAGCTGCTGAGCGCCACGGCCAGCAGCCATCCGGTCGCAACCGAGTAGGCCAGCGCGCCGTAGACCGCCAGGCGGAGGAGGGGCGCAAAGGCGGCCCCGCGGACGGGGGACCGCTCGGGTGCCTGTCCTCCCCCGCTTGCGGCCCTGTCCATGCCTGGCCCATTCTCAAGCGCAAGAAGACCGAGCGCCGCAAGGAGTGCCAGCGCCGGGACGAAATCGAGCAGGTACCGGCTCGACACGCATGCGTAGACGCAGATCGGGAGCGCCTCCAATAGGCACAGGAGAGCCAGCGCGGACCACACGCACGAAAGCGCGCGCGTCTGGTGCGCGCCCCTCCACGCGAAGGGGCCCAGCGCGAACGCAAGCAGGACCGGAAAGGCCGCAAGCACTCCGAAGAAGAACTCCACCGTCAGGTGGCCGGCGACGAGCGGCGGGCGGGCGGGTTCCCAGACAAAGGGGAACGCGGCGTGCCAGCGGAGGGGCTCGACAAAGTACACGCGGATGTTGTCCCAGAGGAATCGCAGACCAAACGACCGCAGCCCCGAGATGTTGACGCCGGTGAGCTGGTAATCGTGGCCAAGCTGGAACGGATTTCCAAAGCGGGCGAAGTTGTAGGCCGCCAGGCACGCTCCAACCGCCGATATCGGCAGGAACGCGGCGCCAAGAAGCTTGGACCAGGGAGCCGGCGGCCCCGAACGCCTCCCTTCAACGAAGGCCACCGCAACCGGCAGCAGGAGCAGCGAGGCGCCAAAAAGGATCGTCGGCCGGGCTCCCACCGCCAGCCCGTACGCCAGGCTCGCCGCGGCAAGCCAGGCCGCCCTGGCCGCCGGCCGGTGGCACGCGTTCCAGAGGGCCGCAAGAGACAGCATCGTGAGAAAGTACGCGCAGCTGATGGAGACCTCGAAAAGTCCGGGCCGCACAAGAAAGACCGGAAGCGTCGTGGCCGAACCCAGGAGGAGCGCGACGGCCGCCACGGCCCGCGGCCCGGCCCACGGGAAATACCGGCGCCCTGCGGCCGCGGCCAGGCCCACTGAAATCGCATAGCCCAAGACGCAGAACACGAGGACGGCATAGGCTTGGTGGAGCGAGACCCCCGTGACGGCGCGGTACGGCCAGAAGAGGATCACGGCCGGGGTGACCCCGAAATAGGCGTAGAGGTGGCCCCTGTAGTAGCTCAGGTCGACCAGGTTCCAGGGCGCTCCAAGGTAGCGCCGGTACGTCGCGAAGTCGTAGGGGTTGGCGGCGTGGACAAGCGGCGCCGGGGCCTCCTTCGCGAGCCAGACGTGGCCCGCCCGAAACCCCTCCACAACCAGGTTGTAGGGTTCCTCCGAGGCCGGCCGGGACCATACGTAGGAGCGGCTGGAGCCCAGAAGCGCGGCAAGGCCCGCGATGACCAAGATGGCGACGGCCACGACTGGGAACAGGGCCTGCGAACGGGAAGGCTCGGGGGCGCTCACTTCGAAGGACTGGACTGAATCCGACACCACCTCAATCCGGATCTCGGGCGATGCCGGCCGGCACGGCCCCAGGGGCAGATAAAAGCTTCCGTTGGCCGCGCGCGTATTCCATCCTCAGAACCTTTCGCGAATGAAGCTCTCGATCGTCATCCCCTGCTACAACGAGGCCAAGACCATCAGGACCATCGTTGAGCGCGTGCGCAACTCCTCCTATCCCGACAAGGAGATCATCATTGTCGACGACTGCTCCCGGGACGGCACGCGCGACCTGCTGCGCACCCAGATAGAGCCCATGGTCGACAGGATCGTTTACCACGAGGTGAACATGGGCAAGGGCGCCGCCCTCAGGACCGGGTTCGCGGCGGCAACGGGAGACGCCGTCATCGTCCAGGACGCCGATTTGGAGTACGATCCGAACGAATACTCGAAGCTCATGAAGCCGATCCTGGACGGGAAGGCCGACGTGGTGTTCGGGTCGCGCTTCATGGGGGGCGAGGCCCACCGCGTCCACTATTTCTGGCACATGGTCGGCAACAAGTTCCTGACGCTCCTCTCGAACATGTTCACGAACCTGAACCTCACGGACATGGAGACCTGCTACAAGGTGTTCCGCCGTGATGTCCTTCAGAAGATCCAGATCGAGGAGGACAGGTTCGGCTTCGAGCCCGAGATCACGGCGAAGGTGTCGAAGCTGGACGTCGTCATCTACGAGATGGGCATCAGCTACTACGGCCGCTCCTACGCCGAGGGGAAGAAGATCGGCTGGCGCGACGGCTTCCGCGCGCTCTGGGCCATCCTGAAGTACAACCTCCGCTGACCTACCTGCCCGCGGGCTCCTGCGCCGGCCGGGCCTTCAGCGCCGCGAGGTTGGCGCGCGCCATCGCGTAGTCCGGCCGGAACCTGAGGGCCTCCTCGAACTGCGCGATCGCCTCGGGAACCCTGCCCGTCTCGGCCAGGAGAGTGCCCAGGTTGTTGCGGGCCTCGGCGTAGCCGGGTTCCAGGCGGACGGCCTCCTGGTACTGTTCGATCGCCCTCTCGATCCCGCCCAGGCGGGCAAGCGCCATGCCCAGGTTGAAGTGGACCTGCGCCGAATCGGGCAGGGATCGGAGCGCGAGCCCGTACTGGACAACGGCCTCCGCGACGCGGCCCGCCCGGAAGAGCGCGATCCCAAGGTTGGTGCGCGCCTTGCCGTCGCCGGGGTCGAGCCTGAGCGCCCTTTCGTACTCCCCGATCGCCTCGCCCGCGCGCCCGGCCTGGTCAAGCGCGAGCGCGATGTCAAAGTGCAGAGGCGCCGAGTCCGGCTTCGGCGCTGCGATGCGCCGATACTCGGCCAGCGCCTCGTCCGCGCGGCCCATGTGGTAAAGCGCGAGCCCGAGGTTCCTGCGCGCCTCGAAGTCCCCGGGATCGATGCGAAGCGCCGCCGTGAACTGCTCGGCCGCCTCGGCGTTCCTGTCCTCGAGCGCGAGCGCGCTGCCGAGGGCAATATGGGCGCGGGCGTTGGAGGGGCGCCTGAGGACGGTGTCGCTCCAGATCGAAATCTCGTTCAGGTAGGCCAGGTTCCGCTCGTAGGCGCAGGCCCCCAGGGCGCTGGCGAGAACAAGCACCCATGGCAGGCACAGTCTCCCGAACCAGGCCCAGAGTCCCGCGACGACGACCGCCGCCATCGCCGCCAGCGAGAGGTACATCCGGTGCTCGGCCATCGGCTGGAACGCCACGGGCACGATGCTGGAGGCGGGCGCAAGGATAAGGAGGAACCACACGCCCGCGAAGCCGAGGGCGGCGCGCCTGGCGAACGCATAGAGCGTTCCGACGACCAGGGCGGCGAGAACGCACGCCCATGGGAGCGCCTCGCGAAGGGTCCCGACGATGTCGGTGCCGTAGTCGAACACGAGCGGGTGCGGCCAGAGCGCCAGAAGGATGTAGTGGACCACCACCCAGCACTCGGTGAGGCCGTAGGACCACCACCCGTAGCCGAGGCCGAAGCCCACGCCCCGGCCGCGAAGGTCCGCCGTGAGCAACGCCAGCAGGACCCACGTGCTCGCCAGGCCGGCATAGAGGCGCCACCGGAGCCTCAGCGCGCCTCGGAAGCTCTCCGCCACAAAGGTCCGGTCGTAGGCAAGCACGGCAAGCGGCGCGGTCACCATCACCTCCTTCGTCCCCATCCCCAGGAGGCAGCATAGCACGCACAGGAGACGCCAGGTCCGGGGCCCCGGCTCCTGCACGCCCCTTATGAAGCAATACAGCGTGAGCAGGTAGAAGAGGCCCATGAGCGACTCGGCGCGCTGCACCACGTACGTCACCGACTCCGTCTGGAGCGGGTGCACCGCCCACAGCAGCGCGATCGCGAACGCCGGGATGATCCGGTCGCGCGAGGATGGAACCAGGTCCGGCCGGAAGGCCAGGGTTCGCCTCACGATCCCGAGAAGCATGAGCGCCGCGAGGATGTGGATTACGAGGTTTGCCAGGTGGTAGCTCCAGGCGCCGTTCCCGCTCGCAGCGTAGTTAAGCGCTAGGCTCAGGCTCAGAACCGGCCTGCCCGAGACCACCGACCCGGCGGGCGGCGAGAGCACGGCCGCCAGCGAGCGCAGGTGCTGGATCGAGGGGTTCCACGTGATCCACAGGTGGTCGTCATAGATCAGGGGCACGGACAGGGTGCCGCGGTAGACGGCGGCCGTGGCAAGCACGATCACAAGGGCCGCCCACCTGAGCGGCCCGGCGTGACCATTCGAATGCCGGCTTACGGATCGGTGCATGCTGGGGCCATCTCAGCCGAAGGACTACCCCCCGGGCATATTCGCCGCGAGGAGAATATTGCCATCCGGGCCCTTGTGGAATGCCATCGGGGAACACCCGCCCATGATCGTTGACACGCTGGCTTGCCTCCTCCTGGTCCTGGGCGTCGCATTTGGGCTGTCGCGGCCGGTTGTCGACAGGATGGGTCTCAGTCCCGCCGAGGGTCTTGTCGCCGGGGCGGCGCTCTCGCTGATCGGCGCGTGGGGCATCGCGTGGGCGGTCTTCATAGCCGGTGCAACGCCCTCGGCATACTGGCTCGTCGCGGCAGCGGCGCTTGCCGGCCTGGCCGCCGGCCGGCGCGGTGTGCGCGGGCTCGCGGCGGATCCCGCGGCCCGCGACCTCGCGGCCGGCCAGCTCATGGTGACCGCCTGGTGCGTGGCGTGGCTTTCGTTCGTGCGCAACTACTCCGGCGGCGCATGGCTGGGGGACTGGCTCGAGCACTGGCAGAGGGCCCACTACTTTCTGCGAGAATGGCCGCGCGAACGCCTGTTCTTCGACATCTACCAGGTGCCGGCCCGCCCTCCCCTTTCGAATGTCCTGACGGCCGCGTTCATGCGCATGGCGGGCGCCGACTACGCGCACTACCAGCTCATCATGACGGCGCTGTGCAGCCTGGCGTTCCTTCCCGTGGGTCTCCTCGCTGGCCGGTTCGGGGGCAGGCGCGCGTCGCGCGTCGCCGTCGCCGTCGCGATGCTCAACCCGCTCTTCATCGAGAACGCGACCTACCCCTGGACGAAGCTGCAGGCCGCCTTCTTCATCCTCTCGGGGCTCTATTTCTTCCTTCGCGTGCGGGACCAGGACCCGCACGCGGGCAAGGCGGCCGTCGCCTGCGCACTCTGCCTCGGCGGAGCCGTCGTGACGCACTATTCCGCCGGGCCCTATGTCGTTGCGCTGGCCGGGGCGTGGGTCGCGCTCGGATTCCGCAGGGGCTGGGACGGGCCCTTCTCCCGCACGACGGCCCTCTGCGCCCTCGCCGGCGCCTGCGTGATCGCGCCCTGGTTTGCATGGTCGGTCGCGCAGTTCGGCTGGCGGGGAACCTTCCTGTCGAACTCCAGCGTCTCGATGATGCAGAAGGCTCCCGGCAACCCCCTGGCGACGATGGCGCTCAACCTGCGCGACAGCCTCGTTCCCCCGCAGGTGCGCGGCTTCCGGGGCATGCTCTTTGCGCAGACGAGCCCCTGGGGCGCGCTCAGGGACCAGGCGTTCCTCATCTACCAGCTCAACCCGCTCCTGGCGCTGGGGTCCGTCGCCTGGATCGCCGTGGCTAGGGAGGCGCTTCGGGCCGCCGGGGCCGCCGCAAGGCGCGACCGCCTGTTCTGGACGTTCGCCCTGGCGGGGGTCGTCCTCCTGAGCTACGCCTCGTACGGGGACCGCGATCACTACGGTACCGGCCACATCTGCCTCCAGTCGGTCGTTCTCCTAGGCCTCGCCTTCCTCGCGTCCCGGTGGGGCCGCCTCGGCCGCGCGTGGCGCTGGGCGCTCATCGCGGGCTGGGCCGTGGACTTCTGCCTCGGGATCGCGCTGCAGTTTGCGGTGGAGGACTTCGCCATCGACCGCTGGCTTGCCCCTTCCCGCGGCCTCCTGGACGCCTCCCGGACCTACTCGGGCGTCTCCCAGGCGAATCTCAGTGAGAAAATCATCGCCCAACTCGCCTATTTTGCCGACATTATGCCCACTCCTCCCGCGCTTGTGCTCGCGCTCCTGGGCGCAATCCTCTGCATGGCCCTGATGCGCGCCCGCCCGACGCCCGATGAGCGCTGACAGAAGAAGATGACCGATTCCAGACCCACCGTCGCCATCGTGATCCCCGTGTTCAACGAGGAGCCCGTGCTGCCCGAGCTTTTTTCCCGCCTCGAGGCGCTTTTCCGCGCCAACCCCGACTGCGCGTGGCGGGCGGTCTTCGTCAACGACGGCAGCCGCGACGGGTCGGCGGAGATGATGCGCGCCCAGGGCCTTCGGGACCCGCGGTTCGAACTCGTGGAGCTGTCGCGCAATTTCGGGTTCCAGGGCGCCCTCGCCGCCGGCCTCGCGCACGCGCGGGCATCCGACGCCGCCGTGACCATGGACGCCGACCTGCAGGACCCCCCCGAGGTGATCCCGGACCTTGTCTCGGCATGGCGCTCGGGAGCCGAGGTCGTTCGCGCCGTGCGGAGGTCCCGCCAGGAGACGGGACTTCGAAGGGTGGGCTTCGATCTCTTCCACGCGCTCTTCGGGCGGCTCACGGACTTCCCCATCGAGGCGAACACCGGGACGTTCGGCCTCCTCGGGAGGCCCGCGCTTGACGCGTTCGCCGAGCTTCCCGAGCGCAACCGCTTCTTCCCGGGGCTCCGGGCCTGGATAGGGTTTGAGACCGCCGACGTCGCCTACGACCGGCAGGAACGCGCCGCGGGCCGGCCGAAGCAGACCTTCACGCGCCTTGTCAGGTACGCGGTGGACGGGTTCTTCAGCTTCTCCTACCTGCCCCTGCGTTTCCTCACGTACTCGGGGATCCTCGTGAGCGGGCTCGGGTTCGCGCTCGGCCTCTTCTTCATCGTGAAGCGCCTGCTCGGAATCGAGACCGCGTCGACGGGATTCACCACGCTTGTCTCGCTGGTCACATTCCTCGGCGGGATCCAGCTGATCGGGATAGGCGTCCTCGGCGAATACCTCGGCCGCGTCTACGACGAGGTGAAGCGGCGGCCCGTCTACCTGGTCAAGCCGCCGAGGCGCTGACGACGGCCCATGGGTCAATTCCGCGTTCTCGCATGGACGGGCCTGGCGGCCGTCGCTGTCGCCGCCCTCTGCCACAACCTTCCCAGGCTCGCGCCGGGGATGTTCGACTGGGCCGAGCCCGGAAACGTCGCCGCCGCGCTGGCCCAGGGGCGGGGCTTCAGCGATCCCTTCGACGGGGGGACGGGCCCGACGGCCTGGGTCTCGCCCATCCCGGCGTGGGTCGAGGCCGCCGTGTTCCTTGCCTTTGGCGTCAAGACCGCAGCCTCGGCCAAGGCGATGCTCGTCCTCACGGTCCTTGGCCTCGGCGCGGCCAATGCCCTCCTGCTTTCGGCGCTCGAGCCGTTCGGCGCCTGGATGCGGGGCGCCGCCACGGCGGCGTTCCTGGCCGCCTGCGCCTTTCTGCCCGGGGGGCCGCTCGAGGTCCTGAGCGAGGCCTGGCTCGACCTTCTCCTTTCGGCGGCGCTCCTCTGGGCCGCGCTTGAGATGGGGCGCTCGCCGGGCCGGCGGGCGGCGGCAGCGCTCGTCGCCGTCTCGCTCCTAGCGCCGCTTGAGAACGCGGGCCTCGCGGTCTCGGCCGCGATCGTCATCCTCTCGCTCGCGTGGTCCTGGAAGGGCGACCTGCGCAAGCTGTCCGTCCCGGTCATCGCCGCCCTGGCTGCAGCCCTCTCGGTGGGCGCCTGGAGCGCCCGAAATGAGGTCGCCCTCGGCCGCTTCGTGCCCCTCAAGTCGAACTTCTGGTTCGAGCTGCACCTGGCAAACGTCGACTCGGCCGACGGCCTGCCCAGGATGGAGACCGTCCTGAGGCGGCTGCCCTTCTTCGACGCCGGGGAGTTCGGCCGCTACTCGAGCCTGGGCGAGATGGCCTATGTCGAAGGCTTCCGCAAGCCGGCGATCGCTGCCCTGCGGGCCGACCCGGGGCATTTCGCGGGCAACGTGCTGCGGCGCCTCGGCGCCGCGGCCGTGTTCTGCCGGCGCGAGGGCGGCGGCCAGTCCACGGGCTTCCGCTTCCGCGCCGAGGACGAGGCGCGCCTCGCGGGCTCGGGCGAGCTGATCGCGCTGGGCAACGCGGGCGCCCTCTGGGCGAGGATAGACGCGCCGCCAGGCGAGGAGCGTCAGAGGTTCCGCCAGCTTGGCCTCGCGGACGAGGCCGCCGTCTGGCAGGACTGGCTCGAAAAGCGCCTCGCCTACGACGCGCGGTTCCGCGGCGCCGGCGGGACCGCCCTCGGGTTCCTGACCGCGGGCGTCCCCGTGATGGCGCTCCTCTTCTCGGCCCTGCTCAGCGGCGGCCGGATGGCGCCGCCCGCCCGATGGGCCGCGGCCATCGCGTTCGGGATGCTGCTGCCGTTTGTCCTCGTGAACCACAACGAGCGCCACCAGCTTCCGCTCGTAGCCATGCAGGCTGTCGCCATCGGGGCCTTCGCCCAGGCGGCGGCCGGATGGTTCACGCGCAAATCCGCCGCACCATGAAGCGAGCCGCACTCCTGATCGCCGCCGCACTCCTCAGCCTCTACTGGTGGATGGCGACCAGCGTCTCGGACACCCAGTGCACGACGGGCGACGAGATCGCGCACCTGACCGCGGGCTACTCCTACTGGACGACGGACGACTACCGCCTCCAGCCGGAGAACGGCAACCTCCCCCAGCGCTGGGCGGCGCTGCCCCTGCTGCGCCGCGACTTGAAGTTCCCCACGCTGGCCCAGAACGCCTGGAGGATCTCCGACGTCTGGGACCTCGGGTTCCAGTGGTTCTACGACTGCGGCAACGACCTGGCCTCGATGCTGCGGGACGGGCGCCGGATGATCGCGCTCTTTGGCGTGGCGACCGGCCTGCTCGTCTTCCTGTGGGCGCGAAGGCTCCATGGCAACCGGGGGGCGCTCCTCGCGGCAGGGCTCTTCGCGTTCTGCCCGACCATGCTCGCAAACGGCGCCCTGGTCACGAGCGACATGGCCGCCGCCTGCATGTTCCTCGCGGCGGTGACGGCGTTCTGGGCGATGGCCCACAGGCTGAGCCTGTGGCGCCTCGCCCTGTTCGGCGCGGCCCTGGGGCTCCTCTGCGTCGCCAAGTTCTCGGCGCCGCTGATCGCCCCCATGTGCGCCATCCTGTTCGCCGTCCGGGTGGCGGGAAGGGACTCCCTCGAGACAGGCTGGCCGCTGCGGCTGAGAATCGCCGGCAGGATGAGGGTCGCCCTGTCGCTCATCGGGGCCACGCTGGCGGCCTGCGCGCTGGCGGTCGCCGTCATCTGGGCGTCGTACGGATTCAAGTACCCGATGTACCGCCACTTCGAGCCCAACCGCGTGCGCTCGCTGGTCGGATGGGACGTCCTCGAGGACCGCGGGGGGCCCCTCGTGAGCGTCTTCCGTTTCGCGAGGGCCCATGAGCTCCTTCCGGAGTCCTACATCTACGGGTTCGCCCACACCTACCGGTTCTCGCGCTACCGGAAGGCGTTCCTGAACGGGGAGTACCGGAGCACGGGCTGGGTGCAGTTCTTTCCGTACACCACGGCGGTGAAGACGCCCATCGCCCTTTTCGGGCTGATCGGGATTGCGGCGTTGGCGGCCGACCGACGCCGGAGCGCCTCCGAATGGCGGCAGCGCCTGTACGAATGGTCCCCGCTCCTCTCGCTCTTCGCGGTCTACTGGGTGTTCTCGCTCACGAGCGGCCTCAACATCGGCCACCGCCACATCATCCCGGTCTACCCCGTCCTTTTCGTCATGGCGGCCGGCGCCGCCGCCTGCGTGAGCCTGCCGCTTCGCTGGACGGGGGCGTGCGTCGCCGCGCTGGCGGCGTGGTTCGCGGCCGAGTCGCTGTGGATCCGCCCCCACTACCTCGCCTATTTCAACGAGCTCGTTGGGCCGCGCGATGCCTGGAGGCACGTGGTCGACAGCTCGCTCGACTGGGGGCAGGACCTGCCCTCGGTCAGGAGCTGGCTCGACGCGAACCCCCCGGACGGGCCCGTCTTCATCTCCTACTTCGGCTCGGGCGACATCGTCCACTACGGGATCAAGGCCACCCGCATCGGCGACGCCAACTTCGACGTCCGGCCGAGAAAGGCCCCGGCTGTCCTCGCGGGCGGGACGTGGATCATCAGCGTCACCCAGTTCCAGCAGGTCTACACGGAGGCGCGGGGGCCGTGGGACCGCGAAAAGGAGGCCCGCTACCGCCAGCTCCTCGCCCACGTGGTGTCGCTCGAGGACACGGGCGGGAAGCTCACCTACCAGGAGGGCGTCACATTCGAGGAATACCAGTTCGCACGGCTCTGCCACTACCTTCGGGGCAGGAGGCCGGTCGCCGAGGTGGCCTACACCTTCCTCATCTTCAAGCTGACGGACGCCGAGGTCATGAAGGCGCTCCTGGAACCCGTCGCGATCCCGTGAGCCCAACAGGCGACAGGTTCCGGATTGTGGCGGCGGTCGCGCTCCTCCTCGCGCTGCATTTTGCGATGGCGGTCGCCAGCAAGCTCCACGAGAGCACGACCTCGGACGAGATCGTCCACCTGACGGGCGGCTTCACCTACTGGAAGTTCAACGACTACCGCCTGCATCCCGAGAACGGCAACCTCGCCCAGCGCTGGGTGGCGCTGCCCGCCTGGATCGCCGGCTCGAAGTTCCCCGCGCTCGACCAGCCGTACTGGAGGAAGAGCGACGGGTGGGTGATGGGGCACGAGTTCTTCTACGAGACGGGCGAGGACCATTTCCCGAGGCTGATGGCCGCCCGCGCCATGACGGCGCTCCTGAGCGTCGCCCTGGGCGCGCTCATCTTCTGCTGGTCGCGCGCGCTCTTCGGCACGGCGGGCGCCTTCGTCTCCCTCGTGTTCTTCACCTTCAGCCCGACCCTCCTCGCGCACGGGGGCTACGCCACGTCGGACGTGTGCGCCGCGCTCTTCCTCCTGGCCTCGGTAGGCGCGTGGTGGCGCCACCTCGAAAGCCCCGGGGCGGGCTCCTTCGCCCTGAGCGCGGTCGTCTTCGGCCTGGCGTGCGTCGCCAAGTTCTCCGCCGTCCTGCTCCTTCCGATGATGCTTCTCTGCGCCCTGGTGCACCTCGCGGCGCGGCCGGGCGGGATGTGGAGGGTCGCCCGCTCCGGAGCGGGCCACGCCGTGGTCGCCTTCGCGGTCATCTGGGCCTTCTACGGCTTCAGGTACAGCGCCTTCAACCCCGCGCTCCCCGCCGCGGACCAGTTCATCGAGTCCTGGACGGAGATGTACTCGCGCACGGGGCGCGTCGGCCAGGCGATCCACCTCCTCGCGAACCTCCACGCGCTTCCCGAGGGGTTTCTCTACGGGGCCGCGTATGTCGTCGAGACGTCCCAGCAGCGCGGGGCCTACCTTAACGGGGAGTACAGCATCCTCGGCTGGCGGAGCTTCTTCCTGTGGGCCTTCGCGCTCAAGACGACGCTGCCCTTCATCGCGGCAAGCGCGCTGGCCGCATGGCTCGCCATCCGGAGCCGCGTTCGGCCGGCCGCAAGCCTTGCCGGGCGCCTGCAGGGGCTCCTGCCCCTGACCCCGCTCCTCGCCCTCTTCTGCGTCTATTGGGCGTTCTCGATCCAGAGCCACCTGAACATCGGCCACCGGCACCTGATGCCCACCTACCCCGTCCTTTTCATACTCGCGGGCTCCCTCGGCGCATGGCTCGCGCGGCCCCTCGGATGGAGGGCTCTCGTCGTGGCGTGCCTGGTCGCCTGGCACGTCGGCGAGTCCGTGTGGATCGCGCCCCACTACCTCGCCTATTTCAACGAGCTCGGAGGCGGCCCGGCCCGGGGCCGGCTCCACCTGGTCGACAGCTCGCTCGACTGGGGTCAGGACCTGCCCGGCCTCAAGGCCTGGCTGGACGCCAACAGGCGCCCTGGCGAGGACGCGTACCTCGCGTACTTCGGCACAGGCGAGCCCCGCTACTACAGGATGCCGACGAAACGCCTGGCCTACATCAACGGCTTCCACGAGGACGAGCCGTACATCCCGCTCGGCCCGGGGCTCTACTGCGTGGGCGCGACCATGCTTGAGCAGGTCTACAGCCCGACCCGCGGTCCGTGGACGCTCGATCTCGAGAAGGAGTACCAGTTCCTGCGAACCTTCGAGCCGATGTTTCGGACCTACGCCGAGGACCCGGCCGCGAGGGCGCGGCTCGAGCGCGACCTCCCGGCCGAGAAATGGACCGCCAGCCGCGACCGCTTCCTGCACCTGCGCTTCGCCAGGCTCTGCTACTACCTGAGGGTGCGAAGGCCCGACGCGGTCATCGGATACTCGATCTTCGTCTACCGCCTGAGCGCGGAGGAGGTCAGGGCTGCGACCGCAGGCACGCTGGCGGAATGGAGCGCGCTGATCGTGCGAGGCGGGGCCGGCGGCGCCGGAGGCTGATCCTTCCTCGCGGGCTTCTCCGGCTTCGGGTCGATGGAGACGATGCGGCTCAGCCGGTCCAGCCGGCCCCCGAAGCGCTTCTCGGCGATCTTCTGCAGGTGGAAGCCCGGGGGCATGAGGTCTTCGGGGTCGACGCCCATGTCGCCGTTCACCGACGTCGGGCGGATCGCCTGCGTCACGATCACCTCCTTGAACGTGCCCTGGCCCATGTGGTAGCGGATGTCCTCGCCCTTGAGAGCGGCGATGTTGTTGAGGATGCACTCGATGTGCCACAGGATGAACGGAATCGGCGACTTGTTCGAGATGACGAGCACCGGGCCGGGTCGCGCGGTGATGACCGACCGCTCCCAGTCGAGCTCCTGCATCCCCAGGTTCCCGTTCGTGTAGAACTTGATGTTGATCGCGGACATGCCGGACGTCGCGAGCCAGATCCCGAGCGCCGCCCAGGCGACCCTGAGGGCGGGAAGCCGCAGCGACGCGAGCCCCCTCACGAGCGCGGCGGCGAGCACCGCGAAGGTCAGGCACATCGGCAAGGCGAAGCGCGAAGCCATGAGGTCGTTGAACTTCGCCCACCAGTAGAAGAGGAGCACGATGAAGTGCCCGGCGACGCCCGCCCCGAAGGCGATCCCGACGAGGACGGCCGCGGGGACCTCGGGGCGCGGGCTGCGGCGGCCCCACGTCCAGGCGCCGTACAAGAGCCAGCAGAGGCCGGCCACGCCGGCGAAGGAGAGGATCCACGAGTTCGCAAGGCCCGGCCCCGTGTTGAAGAGAAACGCGAGGTCGCCCCGCAGGTTGTCGGCGACGTTCTCGATGCCGAACGGGGAGGTCTGGCCCTCCTTGAGCTGCCAGAAGACCGGCTCCGCCTCGAGCACCCGGTGGTGCCAGATCCACGGCACGAGGAGGAGAGGCGCAATGACGGCCGGCCACGGAAGGATCACCCTGTCGGCCCGGAGCCATCCGAGCGCCACGATGACCGCCACCGGCAGGATGAAGATGACCGACTCGTAACGGCTCTCGGCGAGCAGCACCGCCCCGAGGACAAGGAGCGAGAGCCTGTCGTCCGACGGCGCCCGAAGGAAGAGAACGGCGAGGCACGCGACCATCGCGAGCATGGCCAGGTTGTGGAGGTCCATGGCCGCCCCGGTCGCGTTCTGCCCGAAGAGCGGCATCGTCGCCATGAGCGCCACCGCCAGGAGCGCCGGACCCCTGCCGGCGACCTCCCGCGCGAACCAGTAGAGGAGCGCGAGGAGCGCGGCGGCGCACGCCACGTTCAGCGCGAACATGTTGGCGATCCGGTATCCCGTGAAGTCGTGCAGCAGCGACACGAGGAACGGGAAGAAGTACGGGCGTTTGTCCAGGTACGTGTCGATCGACAGCCAGGTCCCCCCGAGGTCGTAGGCCCGCAGGATCGTGCTCACCTGCTTGGTCACGTGCATCTCGTAGGCCGTCCCCTGGATCACGAACTCGTCATAGAGGATCTTGTGCCGGAAGGAGTCGGACCAGACGGCGAAGAGCGTGCCCGCGGCGATCGCCGCCCCCGCGACCCCGGGCCTCGTGACCCATCCCCGCCACACCTCGTTTCTCGCGCGCGCGAGGCGAAGCGCGTAGAAGCAGAACAGGGAGAAAACGCCGAGGATGTAGTAGTAGCCCCACGCGATGATGAGGTGCCCCGCGGTGATGGACGTGACCGCGAGGTACCCGAGCACGAGGGCCAGCGACCCGCAGAGCGCGAAGAGGATCCCCCTTCGCGCCGCGGCCTTGCTCCGGAAAAGTTGCACCAGCCGCATCACGGCAGACGCTTCAGGAAGTTCTCGAGGTAGGCCGCCCTCGCCTTCTCCACCTCGGCCCTGTCCTTCGGGACCACATGGTCGGGCTCGGGCTTGGAAAGCACCTTCTGGCCGTCCCGGATCTCGACCAGCCGGCTGATCCTCGTCTGGGTCAGGGTCAGCAGGCGCTCGGAGCGCACGGGCTCGAGGATGTAGTTCGGGCCGAGGTCGTCGCCCTCGCGGATCGTCATCTTGCCCGTGTCCGCGTCGATCAGGTAGCGCTGGAACACGAAGATGCTTGAATACGTGTGGGTTCGCATGAAGAACGCCAGGTCCTCCTTGCGCTTGATCGCCTCATCGACGGTCGTCGCCGACACCTGGTGGGCGACCCAAAGGATGGAGTCGTTGTCGATCACGAGGTAGTCCTTCCGCGGCTGGTCGGCGATGAACTGGCGCCTCCACGCCGTCTCAAGGCCCGCCAGGTACTCCTGGTTGTAGGCGTGGGAGGCCATCGACGGGACCCCCTGCGCCAGGATGCCGAGGACGACGATCCCAAAGAGCGTCCTTATCACGGCGGGCTTCGGGAACTGCGGCAGGACCGCGAGGATCGCCAGCACCATCCACAGGTGCGTCGGCAGGCTCAGGCGCCTTATGATGGCGTCGTCGAACTGGCCCCAGAAGTAGCACATCATGAGGCCCAGCTGGACCGCAAACCCGGCCGCGAAGAACACGTTGGCCACGGAGACCGGCGTCTCCCTCGAGAGCGACCTCAGCTTCTTCGAGGCGAGCAGGATGAAGAAGATGAGCGCGATGCAGCCGAGCGCGGAGAGGACGTAGGAGTTGGGCTGGTCCGTCGGCTTCCCGAAGAAGAAGCGCAGGGCGTGCACGGCGTTCTTCGGGACGTTCTCGACCGAGAAAGGCTTCGTGAACTCCGGCTTGCTCTGCAGCTGCCACGCCGAGTTCGTGATGCTGAAGATCCGCGTGTGGAGGGCGCAGTGGATCATGAGGGGCGGTATGGCCATGACCGGCCAGGGAAGGTTCGCCCTTCCTTCCCGCCACCAGACCCAGAGCGCGATCCCGGCGACCGGGATCAGGAAGATGGCCGACTCGTAGCGGACCTGCGTCAGCAGCATCGCGGAGAGGCAGAACGCGGCGAACGAGGCGTCGTCGCGCCGCTCAATGTAACGGGCCCCGAGGAGCATCGTCGCCAGGATCATGACGAGGTTCAGGAGCTCGAACCCGCCGCCCGTGGAGTTCTGCGCGAGGAGGGGAAGGCCCGCGAAGAGCGCGACGCCGAGCCAGCCCGCCTGCCGTCCGGCCAGCTTCCTGCCTGCGGCATTGACGAGGCCCAGGAAGACGAACGTGAGGATGCCGTTGAGGACGAAGACATTCTCGACGCGGTAGCCGGTGAGGTCGTGCAGGATCGACACGAGAAACGGGAAGAAAAGCTGCCGCTTGTCCAGGTTGCCCCCCAGGATGACGAAGGCGCCCTGGATGTCGCCCCCCCGCATGGGCGTGATGACGTTCCTGTCGAAGTGCATGCTCATGGACGTGCCGGCCAGCATCACCTCGTCCATCACGATCTTGAACCCGAAGGACTCGTGCACGATGAGCACCATGCCGCCGACAAGGACCACAGCGAGGGTCGCCCAGTCGAACCCGCGAAGCCCCGAGACCCGGACGCGGGCAAAGTCGTCCCGGTAGGTGCACCCGAGCGCCCGGACGAACAGCACGAATGCGGCGAGGACGCACCAGTAGCCGGTGTCGGTGACGAGGGTGAGGGCAAACCGGTCGGGGACCAGGATGAACCCCGTCGCGGCGCACAGCACCGATATGGCCGCGAAGACCCACACCCTCCGGTCCGAGAGGACCGGCGCAAGGGATGAACCGCTCATGACGTTAGATTCGTGACCCAAAAAAGCCGCCCACGGTTAAGCAGGCGGCTTTGAACTTGGGGAAATATTCCCGAATGTCGATATTACGGGGAATACGTGATGGTGCGCACGCCGGCGATGCTGCCGATCGTGATCGTCGTGCCCTGCGAGAAGCCCGCGGGATACGCTTCGTTCGCGACGGAGTTGAGCGCCTTGACGTAGGAGGTCGGCCCGATCA
>Ga0265338_10001573_pt1 | contig 36794 bp, 27 predicted proteins | sample 42126metaG_FD_193579 | JGI IMG/M metagenome (GOLD analysis project Ga0265338, IMG submission 193579) | Rhizosphere microbial communities from Carex aquatilis grown in University of Washington, Seatle, WA, United States - 4-21-26 metaG | ecosystem: Host-associated > Plants > Roots > Rhizosphere... | reverse complement strand
GTACGTCAACGCGCTGCCGTACAAGAGCTCGCTCAGCCCGGGCCACCTGCAGCTCGCCACGAACAACGGCAAGTATTACGGGGTGCCCTACCTGGCCGACCTGTCTGTGCTCTGGTACAACAAGACGCTGTTCAAGAAGGCCGGGCTCAACCCGGACGTCGCGCCGAGTTCCTACGCCGAGATCGTGACGGACGCCGAGAAGATCAACGCGCTCGGCCACGGCATCTCGGGCTTCTCGTTCGCGGGTAACTGCCAGGGCTGCCTGGGCTTCACCATGCTGCCCTCGCTGTGGGCGGCCGGCCAGCACCTCATTACCGGGCCGCTCGGCTCGCAGAAGGCCAATGTGGCCAGTAATGCGCCGCTCAAGACGATGCTGGCGGCCTACCGGACGATCTGGGCCAACCACCTCGCTCCCCCGGCCGACCAGACACAGAACGGCCTGACCTGGGGCAAGGACTTCGAGGCCGGCAAGGTGGGCATCCTGCCCGGTGACTACGGTTTCGCCGCCGCGTTCACGACCCCGGCGCAGCGCGCGGAGTTCGCTGACGCGCCGCTGCCCGCCGTCAACGGCGGCGGCTTCAGCACCTTCGACGGTGGCGACGACTTCGTGATCCCGGCTAGCGCGGCTAACGCGTCCGGCGCGTGGGAGTTCATCCAGTGGGCACTTGAGCCGCACCAGCAGGCCAATTACCCCTCGGAAGGCATGACGCCAATCCGCTCCGACGTGCTGACGCCGTCCTTCGCGGCCACCAACCCCTACGACGCGGTGGCGCTGAAGGCGCTGGCCAAGGGGTCCGTCGAGTACACGCTGGCTTACGATGCGGTCTTCAACGAGCCAGGATCGCCATGGTTCAAGATGTTCGAGGAGGCGGTCTACAGCGGCAACGTGAATGCCGGGATCCAGCAAGGGCAGACCGGTGTCCAGAGCACGCTGGACACCGTGAAGGGTTGATGGGTTGACCACGAAGACAGTCGGCGCGCCGCCGGCGGAGCCTGCGCTCCGCCGGCGGCGGCCTGCCGCCGAGGCCCGCCGCACGACCCGGACGGGCCTCATCCTCGTCTCGCCAGCGCTGCTCTTCGTCGGGGTCTTCGCCCTGTTCCCGCTGGGGTTCGGGGTGTACATCTCGCTCACCGACTGGCCGCTGATCGGGCCGTATCACTTCATCGGCCTGGGGAACTACCAGGCCCTGCTGCACAGCTCGGTGTTCCTCCAGTCGATCGTGTTCACCTTGAAGTACACCGCGATCGTCACCATCCCGATCTTCGTCGTCGGCTACGCCCTGGCCGTCTTCGTCCGGTCCAACCGGCCCGGGTCGACGGTGTTCCGGACAATGATCTTCCTGCCGTACATCGTCGGGCTGGTGGCCGAGAGCTATATGGCGGTCGTCGAACTGCAGCCAAGTTCGGGGACCGCGAACTTCGTGCTCGCCAAGCTCGGCATCGTGAGCAACACGACCGCGTGGACGGTGCACACCGGCCTGGCCCTCACCGCCATCTCCATCCTGGTCATCTGGTTCGCCTCGGGCCTGACCATGATGCTGCTGATGGCCGGGATGCAGGGCATCCCGCAGGAGATCTACGAGTCGGCCCGGGTGGACGGCGCCTCCTGGTGGAGCGCCGAGTGGCGGCTGACGCTGCCCCTGCTGCGCAAGTCGATCGCGCTGAGCCTGATCATCTCGGTGGTCGGCTCGTTCCTGGCCTTCAACCAGTTCTACATCATCACTGACGGCGGCCCCGGCACGAGCACGGTGCCCGTCGTGATGTCGATCTTCCAGACCGCTTTCGCCCAGATGGACGTCGGCCTGGCCAGCGCGATGTCGGTGGTTCTGGTCATCGTGGTCGGGCTCATCACCTTCGTCCAATTCCACTTTCTCCAGGGGGACGAGGCCTGATGGCAACGGCAGTGCGGAACCCGCCAGTCCGTCACGGGCGCGGCGGGCGGCACGGGCGCGGCGGGCTGCCCTGGTACATCGCCGGCGGGGTGGCGATCAGCGCCGTGTTCGTCGTTCCGCTGCTGTGGGAGGTCTTCCGGTCTCTCCAGCCCGCGTCGGCGGTCAGCCAGCCCCCGTCGGCGCGGACCTTCGGGCACCTCACGCTCGGCAACTACCAGTCCCTGCTGTCCGGCCAGGACGACATCATCCGCAATGTCACCAACAGCCTGATCGTCGCGGTACTGGCGGCGGTGCTGACCGCCCTGGTCGCGCTGCTGGCCGGCTATGGCTTCGCGCTTTTCCGGTTCCGTGGCTCGGGGCTGGCCTTCGGCCTCGTCCTGCTCGCCTTCATGATCCCGTTCCAGGCGGTGCTGACTCCGCTGTTCCTGGAGATGCATTTCTTCCACCTGCTCAACAGCCTGCTTGGGCTGGCGCTGTTCTACACCACGTTCAACCTCCCCGTGGGGGTGTACGTGATGCGCAACAGCTTCCTCCAGGTGCCCAGGGAACTGGTCGACGCGGCCCGGGTCGATGGCGCGTCGGTGATCACCACGCTGGTGTCCGTGTTCCGGCCGCTCGTCATGCCGGGCATCGCCACCACGGCCCTGTTCGCGTTCCTGTTTTCCTGGACAGAATTCCTCGGCGCGCTGAGTTTCCTGACCAACGACAGCCTCTTCACCCTGCCGGTCGCCTTGAGCAATGTCGAGACCGGGACGTACGGCGCGGTCAACTATGGGCTGCTGCTGGCGGGCGCGATCATCGCGATGGTCCCGTGCGTCGTGGTCTACGTCGCGCTGCAGCGCTTCTACGTGCGCGGCCTGGTCTCCGGGGCGCTGAAGGGCTGACCGCGGCGTTGCGGGGCTGGCTGCGGCTGGGACAGGCAGGCCGCGGCCGGGGACGGGCTGATCAGAACGTGAATCCACCCGGGCGGCCGTTACGGTCGGCGATCAGCCCGGCCAGGGTCGATATCGCGATCTCGGCGGGGGCCCGGGAGCCGATATTCAGCCCGATCGGCCGGTGTACCCGCGCGATCTCCGCTTCCGGCACGCCGAGTTCGGTGAGAGCAGGGATGTGCGGCGCCGGGTGCCGGGGGTTGCCCATGATGCCGACCCAGCGGGCCTTGCTCGCCAGCGCATCACGCAGCACGAGGCCAAGCTCGCTGCGGTGGTGGTCGGTCACCACAAGGTCGGCGGTGTCATCCAGGTACCCATCGGGGCTGCTGGACACGGTGAACCCCCGCCCGCGGGCCGCCTGGGCCCGCTGCGTGTCCGGTTCGACCAGGATCGGGCGGTAGCCCGCATCCTGCCCGTACCGCAGCAGGTACTCGGCGACCGGCGAGGCGAATACCGCCACGAGAGTGCGCTGTACATCGGGGGACGGGGCGTGACCGTGCGCGATGTCGTCGGGCGACGGCTGATGGCCATGCGGGACGGCACCGGCCGGGTCAGCGCGGTGATCAGTCATGCCGCGAGCTTGCCACGTCAGGCGGGACTTGGTGAAGTCTAAGTTTTGATGACGAAGGGTAGCCTATAGATGACTATTGGTAACTAAGCTGCGTCGAGATGGAGGGTGGAGGCCAGCGGCTATGAGGCGGCCAAGCTCCATCGGTGATCGGCTCAAAGTCGGCTTTGCCCTGTTCGTGGTGCTCATCGCCGCCGTAGGTGCGTTGGTCTATGCCGGGTTCGCGCGCCAGGAGGGGGCGAACCGGCAGCTCAACGACCGGATCTACGTCCTGCGGCATGCCGCCACCGAGCTGGATGCCGCCTTCTCCGACGGCCAGCTGGCTATCGCCAACTACCAGCTCACCTTCGAGACGCACTTCCTGACCGACTATGACGCTGACGCCGCTTATTTCGATGCCCAGCTGGCCATCATTCGCCGCTACGCCCCGGGCAGCATGCGAGATCTCGTTGCCCGGCAGGCTCGGGCCGGCACCGCCTGGTCGGCGCTCTCGAACCAGATCATCGCCGACCCGGCCAGCACCGCCGCGGACACGGCCCAGACGGACCGGGAGTGGGCCACCAACGAGAGCTTCACCGCAGCCAACACCATCATGGTGACACGCATCAACGCCACGATCAGCGGCCTGGTCCGGGACAGCAACCGCACCCTCGGCATCGGCCTGGCCTGGACCACCGCCGCGCTGGTGGTCGCGATCGGGCTCGCCCTGACCATCGCGGCCGGCACGGTGCGCCGCACCCTCGGGCCGTTGCGGCAGCTCACCGGGACCGTCAACCGGCTCACCGCCGGTGACCACGCCGCCCGCGCCCACGCGTCCGGGCCGACGGAGATCCGGGACGTCGCCCTCGCGGTCAACATGCTGGCTGACGAGAGTGACCGGCTGCGTGCGCAGGAGACCGTGACCAACCGGCTGCGCGCGATGGCCAGGGAAACCGGCCTGCGGATCAGGGAGCATCTGCACGCTGATGACGTCATCCGGGAGGCGCGGCTGGTGCTGGAGGAGAATCTGGACGCGGACGTCGTGTACCTGCATGTGATCCGGGACGGGAAGATGGGCCCGCCGGAGGGCCACGAGCATGACTGGCTGCTCCCGGATACTTTCCTGGACAACTTTCCGCCTAGCTCGTTCCGGATACTGGAGGAGTTGCTCAGGAACCAGGCCAGCCTGGTGATCCAGGACGTGCCCGGCCCGGAAGGCGATCACTTCCGGCCGGAGATACGTGACGCGCTGCGCGAGGCCGGCATCGTGTCACATCTGCTGATTCCCTTCGGGGTCGGCTCTGAGCTGCTGGGCATGATCGTGGCCGACCGTTTGCACGCCGGGCACCCGTGGGCGGAGGCCGAGATTGACGCGGTGCAGTCGATCGCGGCCGACCTGGGGCGCGGGCTGCACCATGCGCGGCTGTATGAGGAGGAAAACCGCCTCGTGGCGGAGCTGAAGTCCATCGACCGGGCCAAATCTGACTTCGTCGCGACGGTCTCGCACGAACTGCGGACCCCGCTGACCAGCATCAGGGGCTACATCGAGATGCTCTTGGACCATGATCTGGGCCAGCTCAGCCCCGAGCAGGAGCACACGCTGGAAACCGTCGGCCGGAACGCGGCCCGGCTGCAGGACCTGATTGAGGACCTGCTCACCCTGTCGGCGATCGAGGCGGGCACCTTCACCACGGTGACCAAGCCGGCCAACCTGCTGGACATCATCGGCCGGGCCGGCGAGGAGGTTCAGCCAGCCGTGCTGAGCAAAGGGATAACCCTGACGACAACAGGTCTCCCTGATGGCCTGATCGTGAACGGGGACACCAGCCAGCTCACCAGGGTGCTGGCCAACCTGCTCTCCAACGCGGTGAAGTTCACCCCCGCCGGAGGGCAGGTCGAGGTGACCGCGGTCGCGGCCGGTGGCTGGGCGGTCCTGTCCGTGGCCGATACCGGCATCGGGATTCCGGATGCGGACAAGAAGGACCTGTTCACCCGTTTCTTCCGGGCGTCGAACGCGATGAAGCGGGCTATCCCGGGGACCGGTCTGGGCCTGGCCATCGTCCAGTCCATCGTCGCCGCCCACGGCGGTGACCTGGACCTTCAGTCACAGGAAGGCCAGGGGACCACCATCACCGTGCGGCTGCCGCTGGCTGAGCCCGTCGCGCCGGCGGAGCCGGCCTACCACGAGGCTGAGCGCCGCCGTGCGACCGCCGCGTCCAGCACGCCCTCGTAGTGCCTTCGCTCTGCTCAATTACTAAGAGTAATATATCTATAACTATGAGCGAAATGCTGGTGTGGACCGGACCCCCGCGGGGGATGGCCCACCCGCTTTTGCCTGGGGCAGGGTGAGCAGGGGGCGTGCGGATGAGACCGGCCAGCTCGATGACCAGCCGGCTGTGGCGTGGCTGCATCGTGTTCGCCGTGCTCGCCATCGGCTCCGGGGCGCTCATTTACGCCGGGATCAGGTACCAGAACGCGGCGATCAGCGACGAAGTCCAGAACATCCATCCGCTGGAGGTCACCGCCCTTGAGATCCAGGCCGATTTCGCCAACGCCCAGGCGGCGCTGGGCGCCTACATACTGACCCGGGAACCGCAGTTCCTTCACTTCTATCGCGGCTCCCGCAGCGAGCTGAAGATCACGCTCAGCCAGGCGCGGGACCATACGCGCGGTCAATTGCGGCGCGATGTGGTCGCCCAGCAACGCGAAGTGGCTACCTGGTTCACGTTCGCCGATCAGGTGCAGGTCCTGCCCGCCGGTGACCCGCAGATCGCCGTCATTTCGCTGCGGAGCTACCCGAGCGCGGCCGCGTTCGGGCTGGCCAACAAGGGGATGCTGGCCCAGTTGCGGGCGCAGAGCAAGCTGGCGATCGACAATGCCCACCAGGTCCTCACCCGGGCCGTGGCCGGGAGCGCGAGCCTGGCCGTGCTGGCCGTGCTGCTGGCGTTGCTCGCCGCGTCCGGCACCATCCGCGGTATCACCAGACCGCTGCGCAGCCTTACGTCCACGGTGCAGCGGCTCTCTGCTGGTGACAATGCGGCCCGCGCGGAGCTGACCGGATCCTCGGAGGCTCGGGACGTCGCCCTCGCGGTCAACATGCTGGCCGACGAGAGCGACCGGCTGCGGGAGCAGGAGGCCGTGACCAACCGGCTGCGCGCGATGGCCAGGGAAACCGGCCTGCGGATCCGGGAGCATCTGCACGCTGATGACGTCATCCGGGAGGCGCGGGTGGTGCTGGAGGGGAACCTGGACGCGGACGTCGTGTACCTGCACCTGATCCACGACGGGAAAATGGGCCCGCCGGAAGGTCACGAGCATGACTGGCTGCTTCCGGATGACTTCCTGGACAGCCTTCCCCCTGGCATGTTCCTGATGCTCGAGCAGTTGCTCAGGAACCAGGCGTGCCAGGTGGTCCAGGATATGCCCGGCCCGGACGGTGACAGTCTCCGGCCGGAGGTGCGTGACGCGCTGCGGCAGGCCGGCATCGTGTCACATCTCCTGGTTCCCTTCGGGGTCGGCTCGGAACTGCTGGGCATGATCGTGGCCGACCGTTTGCAGGCCGGGCAGCCGTGGACGGCGGCCGAGATTGACGCGGTGCAGTCGATCGCGGCCGACCTGGGGCGCGGGCTGCACCATGCGCGGCTTTATGAGGAGGGGAACCGGCTGGTCGCGGAGCTGAAGTCCATCGACCGGGCGAAATCTGACTTCGTCGCGACGGTCTCGCACGAACTGCGGACCCCGCTGACCAGCATCAGGGGCTACATCGAGATGCTCTTGGACCGTGACCTGGGCGAGCTCGGAGCTGAGCAGGAACGCACGCTCGAAACGGTCGACCGGAACGCGGCCCGGCTGCAGGACCTGATTGAGGACCTGCTCACCCTGTCCGCGATCGAGGCGGGCACCTTCACCACCGTGACCAAGCCGGCCAACCTGCTGGACATCATCGGCCGGGCCGGCGAGGAGGTTCAGCCGGCCGTGCTGAGCAAGGGCCTCTCCCTGACCACACCAGGTCCCGCTGACGCCCTGATTGTCAACGGGGACGCCGGCCAGCTGATGCGGGTGCTGATCAACCTGTTGTCGAACGCGGTGAAGTTCACCCCCCTGGGCGGGCATGTCGAGGTGACCGCGGTGGCCGTCGGCGGCCGGGCGGTCGTATCCGTCACGGACACCGGCATCGGGATTCCGGATGCGGACAAGAAGGACCTGTTCACCCGTTTCTTCCGGGCGTCGAACGCGATGAAGCGGGCTATCCCGGGGACCGGTCTGGGCCTGGCCATCGTCCAGTCCATCGTCGCCGCCCACGGCGGTGACCTGGACCTTCAGTCACACGAAGGCCACGGCACCACCATCACGGTACGACTGCCGCTGGCGGTACCTGGCGCTCCGCCGGCCGCGGTGTACCAGGGACCTGAGCGGCGCGGCGCGGCGGCCGCGTCCGGAGTGTCCTCATGAGGTCCCGGGGCTCGATCGTCAGCCAGTTTCTCATCGCGTTCTGCGCGTTCGCTGTCCTCATCGCCATCGCGGCTGTCGTCGGCTACCTAGGTCTCGCGCATCAGGACTCGGCGGCCAAGCAACTGACCGGGCGCGACTACGTGCTCCAGCAGGCGGCCGGCCGGATGCAGCAGGACTTCACCACCAGCCAGCAGTCCATCAGCGGCTTCGCGCTGTCTGGCCGCGGTGACGCGCTGGGGCCAATCAGCCAGTCCCGCACGGACTTCGGCACGCAGATGGTGATACTCCAGCGGGTTGCCCCCGCTGGCCTGCGCAGCTTGGTGCTGAGGCAGGCCCAGGCCGGAACGCAGCTCTTCGCGGTCGCTGATCAGGTCGCTACCCTCCGGCCAGCTTCCGCTGCGGCCCGGGGACTCGCCAGCGGGACCTCCGCGATCGCGGGAAAGTTCTACGCGGCCAACTCCGGCATGCAGGAAACTCTGGCGTCCGAGGTCAGGCGGCTGACCGCGGAAAGCAGGCACTCACTCCGGATCGGACTGGCCTGGAGCGCGGCCGCGGTTGCCCTCGCCGTGGCGCTCATCCTGATCCTGTCGATCAGCATGGTCCGCAGCATCACCGCACCGCTGCGGGCCCTCACCGCCGCCGTGCGCACGCTGACATCCGGTGACCGTTCGGCCCGGGTGACCATGGCGGGATCCGCTGAGGTGCGGAAGGTGGCCGAGTCGGTCAACACCATGGCGGACGAGAATGACCGCCTCCGCGGACAGGAGGAGGAGCGCACCCGGCTGCGGGCGCTGGCCCGCGAGGCCGGCATCCGCATCCGTCAGCACCTGATCACCGAGGATGTCCTCCGCGAGGCGTCCGCCGCGATCACCAAGTGCGTGGCCGCGGATCTGGCGGCAATGCGCCTGGCCGAGGAGGGGAACCCCCGGTATGGCGACTCGTCCCAGCGGGACTGGCTTCCGGTCAGCTTCCCTGGCGCGCTGTCCGCTAACTTCCACGCCTGGGCGAGCGAGCTGCTCCGGAGCCAGTCCAGCACGGTGATCCAGGACGTGCGCGGCACGGAAGGCGAAGTGCTCCCGCCGGCCATCCGCGAGCCGCTGATCCAGCAGGGGGTTGTGTCACACATGGCGACCCCCTTCGGGGTCGGAGCCGAACTGTACGGGGTCATCGAACTTGAGCGGGTCGAGCCGGGGCACCCGTGGACCGCCGCCGAGGTCGAGGCCATCCAGTCGCTGGCGGCAGATCTCGGTCGCGGGCTGCAGCACGCGCGCCTGTACGAGGACGAGAACCGGCTGGTGGAACAGCTGAAGACGCTGGACCAGACGAAGTCTGACTTCTTCGCGACGGTCTCGAACGAGCTCCGCGCGCCGCTCACCAGTATTGAGGGTTACGTGGAGATGCTCAGGGATGAGGACGCGGGGAAGATCACCGGCGCGCAGGAACGGATGCTGGAGACCATCGCCCGCAATGCGATCAGGCTGCGGAACCTGATCGAAGACCTGTTCATGTTGTCGAAGATCGAGTCGGGCGCCTTCCAGGCCGCGGCGCGCCCGGTGAACCTGCTGGATGTCGTCCGCGACGCCGCGCAGGTACTCCAGCCTTCGGTGGACGGCACCGGGCTCACCCTGACCGTGACGTGTCCTGACCAGGGCCTGATGGTCAGCGGCGACGCGGGCCAGCTCGACCGGGTGGTGATGAACCTGCTCTCGAACGCCGCGAAATTCACGCCTCCCGGCGGCCAGATCCGCTTGTCCGCCGCCCGGGTTGGTGACGCTGCGGTGCTGAGCGTCAGCGATACCGGCATCGGCATCCCGGCCAAGGACAAAGAGGCTGTCTTCAGTCGCTTCTTCCGGGCATCGAACGCGGTACGGCGATCCATCCCCGGCACCGGCCTCGGCCTGACCATTGTCGCCACCATCATTGCCGATCACGGCGGCTCCGTGGACGTCCAGTCCAACGAGGGGGTCGGAACGACGGTAACCGTGCGGCTCCCCCTGCTGCCCGCAGGCCGGGGAGCCATGGCCGGGATGCCCGTGGGTGGGGTGCCCGTGGGTGGGGTGCCCGCAGGCGAGGTGCCTGCAGGCGAGGTGCCTATGGGCGAGGTGCCTATGGGCGTGGCTCACCGGTGATGAGATCCCGGACAGCCGACCGCAATGCGCCGAGCCGGGCGGCGGCGGCCGTACGCGCGGCGGCCAGGGTCGCGCCCACGGTCGGCTCGACGACCTCCAGGTAGGCCTTCAGCTTCGGCTCTGTGCCGCTCGGCCGGATGACAACGCGGGCACCAGGGAGCCAGTACCGCAGCACGTCGGCGGGTGGCAGCCCGTCGCCGCCGCCCGCGAGGTCGCTGGCCGCGGTGACCGGCTGGTCCGCCAGGACGGTGGGTGGCGCGGCCCGCAGCGCAGCCATGACGTCTGCGGGGGACCGGGAAGCGAGCGCGAGCTGCGCGGTCAGGTGCACGCCGTGCTTCGCCTCCAGCGCATCCCAGCGGTCCAGCAGGGACTGCCCGGCTGACCTGGCGGTTGTCGCGAGGGCGAGCAGCGCAAGGGCCGCGCTGATCCCGTCCTTGTCCCGGACCGTGTCGCCGACCGCGTAGCCGAGCGCTTCCTCATAGCCGAACACGAACCGGCTGTCCGGCGCGTACTCACCGGCCCGCACGATCCACTTGAAGCCGGTGAGCGTCTCCACGTAACGGACATCGGCCGCTGCGGCGATCTTGCAAAGCATCGTGGAGGAGACCACCGTCGTGGCGACCAGCCGGTCCTGTGGCCGTGGCCCGGGCTCGCCCTCGGCGATCAGGAATGCACCAAGCAGGGCGCCCACCTGGTCGCCGGTGAGCATCCGCCAGCCGCCGCCGGCCGCCGGGTCGGGCACGGCCACGGCCAGCCGGTCGCCGTCCGGGTCGTTGGCCAGCACCAGGTCCGCGCCGAGCCTGCGGGCGTCGGCCAGAGCCAGGTCCAGGGCTCCCGGCTGCTCCGGGTTGGGAAAGGCGACGGTCGGGAAGTCGGGGTCAGGGTCGGCCTGCGCCTCGACCACGTGCGGCACGGGGAAACCCGCGTGCTCGATCGCCCGCACGGCCAGGCGGCAGGCGATGCCGTGCAACGGCGTGTAGACGATGCGGAGCGGCTCGCCGGTGGCGGCAGGCCTGGCCCCCGGGGATCCCGCGATGGCGTCCAGGTAGGCCTGGGCCACCTCATCGCCCTGGTGAATGACCAGCGCGTTGCTGCCCGTCCGGGCCGGGATGCGGGACAGTGGGCCAAGGGCGCGGATCGCGGCCTCGATCTGCACATCGGCGGGCGGCACTATCTGCGCGCCGTCACCGAGATAGAGCTTGTAGCCATTGTCCGCCGGAGGGTTGTGACTAGCGGTGATCATGATGCCGGCTCCGGCGGACAGGTGCCGGACCGCGAAGGCGAGCAGTGGTGTGGGGCTGTGCGGCGGCAGCAGGTGGACCCGGATCCCGGCCCCGGTGAGCACCGATGTCACCTCGTCGGCGAACTCGGCTGACCGGTGCCGCGCGTCCCAGCCGACCACCACACCGGCGGTGACCGCCCCCGGCCTGCGCTGTCGCAGCCACCCAGCCAGGGCCGCGGTCGCGCCCCGGACGACCGCACGGTTCATCCGGTTCGGGCCCGCACCGACCGCGCCGCGCAGACCGGCGGTGCCGAACTCCAGCCGCCCCGCGAACCGGTCGGTGAGCTCGGCGCGCGCGGCCACGCTGCGCGCGTCCGTCGCGTCCGGCGGGCCGATGTCGGCGAGCAGTGCCCGCAACTCGGCCCGGTCACCAGGGTCCGGGTCCTCGGCCATCCACGCTTCCGCGCGGGCCCGGAGATCGGCCGGGGTCATGTCATACCCGGGGCAGCATGTCGGCGAGCAGCGCGCCCATCCGGCCGACGGCGGCCTCCCCGGCCGCCACCACTTCGGCGTGGTTGAGCCCGTGCGGCGCCAGGCCTGCTGCGAGGTTGCTGACCAGCGAAATCGCTGCCACCTCGGCACCGAGGTGGCGGGCGGCGATCGCCTCAAGCACGGTCGACATGCCCACCAGGTCGGCGCCCAGCGTGCGCAGCATGCTGATCTCGGCTGGCGTCTCGTAGTGCGGACCGGGCAGGGCGGCGTACACCCCCTCGGCCAGGCCTGGTTCGGCGGCCCGGGCCAGCGCCCGCAGCCGCGGCGAGTACAGGCCGGTGAGGTCGGTGAACCGGGACGGGTACCCGTCGGGCGGCAGCGGGCCGGCCAGCGGCGAGCGGCCAGTCAGGTTGAGGTGGTCGCTGATGAGCACGGGCTGGCCGACCCGGAACCCGTTACGGATCCCGCCGGCCGCGTTGGTCAGCACGATAACCCGGCAGCCAGCAGAGACCGCGGTGCGCACCCCGTGCACCACGGTGGCGGGCGAGTGGCCCTCGTACAGGTGACTGCGGCCGAGGAAAACCAGTACCCGCACGGGTCCGGTGGCCGCGCCCGCGAGGACCACGGAACGGACGCTCCCCACGTGGCCGCCGACAGTTGGCTCAGGGAACCCCCCGAGGTCGGCCAGCGGCACTTCGGCCAAGGCGGAGCCCAGCAGGTCGGCGGCCTTCCCCCAGCCTGAGCCCAGGACCACGGCTACGTCATGAGCGGCCATCCCGGTCAGCCGGGACAACCGGGCGGCACTGGCCGCGGCGGCGGTGTAGGGATCTCCGGCCAGCCAGGTCGATGGGGCGACGCCTAGATTCTCTGTCATGACTTGATGTACGGCTTCCCGTCGGCTCGTGGCGGTCGCCCGCGGCCGACCAGGCCGGCCACGGCGACGATGGTGACGATATAGGGAGTCATCAGCAGGATGTTGGATGGAATCGGCACATTGAGCGTGGACAGGATGGATTGCAATGTGCCGGTGAATCCGAAGAGTAGCGCTGCGGCCACCGCGCCGAGCGGTCGCCAGCGGCCGAAGATCAGCGCAGCCAGGGCGATATACCCCATTCCGGACGACATGTCCTTGCCGAATGCGCCGACCGACCCGATGGAGAGCCAGGCGCCGCCGATCCCGGCGAGCAGGCCGCCGAGGATCACGTTGCGGTACCGGGTCGCGAGGACCCGGATGCCGACCGCGTCGGCCGCGGTCGGGTGCTCGCCGACCGCCCGGACGCGCAGTCCCCAGCGGGTGCTGAACAGCCCGACCTGGACCAGGATGATCATGACGTAGGTGATGTACAAGAAGATCGTCGAATCGAAGAACACCGGCCCGATGACCGGGATGTCACCGAGCAGCGGGATCTTGATGGCGGAAAAGGTCTGCGGCGAGTTGAGCGTGTTCTGGTGCGTGGTCAGCGCGCGGTCGTACAGGTACCCGGTGAGCCCGGAGACCAGCAGGTTCAGCACCACGCCGAGAATGATCTGGTCGACCAGGTAGCGGATCGCGAACACGGCGAGCAGCACCCCGACCAGGCCGCCGGCCAGCGACCCGCTGATCAGGCCGATCCAGAGCACGCCGAACGCGCTGCCTACCACCGCGGCGGCGAACGCGCCGAGCAGCAGCTGGCCCTCGATGGCGATGTTGATGACGCCGGACCGTTCGCAGAGGCAGCCGGCCAGCGCGCCGAGGATCAGCGGGATCGACCCGACGACAGTGTTCTGCAGCAGGTTGACCAGGTTCAGCGGGATCTTTCCCGCGTCGGCCCAGCACAGCAGGGCAATGAGGAAACACAGCAGGACGGCCGCGATCATGCTCTGCTTGACCCGCCGGCCCAGGTCGAGCGCGGCCCGCGCCACGGCGATGGCCAGGGACACGGCGCCGAGCGCGTACGCCGTGCCCGCGGCCGGCACGCGCAGGCTGGGCACGTGCGCGGACGCGCCGGGCAGGGCCAGGGCGAAGGTGGCCTGCCCGTGCCCCGCGAAGTGCCCGAAGACGAGGATGTCGATGAGGCCGCCCAGGGCGAACACGCTGGCGGCGAGTATCCGGCGGTTGGCCTGCACCGGGGCGCGCACCGCGGCGGCCAGCGATGTCATCGGTACCCCCCCGGCGCTCCGGTGCCCGGGCACGTCATCGGTGTCGCTGTCATCCGTTCCACCCCTTGGCGAGAACCTGGCCCTCGCCGGCCGCCCTGGCCTCACGCAGCCGGAACATGGCGCGGACCAGGGGTGGGGCGGCGATGAAGAGCACGATGAGGGCCTGGATGACCGAGACGATGTCCGCCGGGATCTGGGTGACCCCCTGCATGGCGGTGCCCCCCGCGTCCAGCGCACCGAAGAGCAGCGCCGCGAGCACCGTGCCCAGTGGCCTGGCCCGGCCGAGCAACGCCACCGTGATCGCGTCGATCCCGTAGGTGCCGTAGCTCTGGAAAGTCAGCGTGTAGTCGGTGCCCTGGATCACCGCGGACGCCGCCAGCCCGGCGAGCCCGCCGGCGATGAGCATCACCAGGATCCAGGTCCGCGGCACGCTCATGCCCGCGCTGCGGGCCGCGCGTGGGTTCGCGCCGACGGTACGGAACTCGAAGCCGAGCGTGCTGCGGCTCAGCAGCCACCACACGCCCGCCGCCGCCGCGAGCGCGATCAGGAAGCTCGCGTTGATCCGCAGGTCAGGCCCGGCGATGTGCGGCAATTGCGCGTTGCCGTCAATGAACGGGCTGATCAGGTCGGGGCGCCCGGGGCGCTGCATCGCCTTCGTGCCGAGCAGGTAGGAGAGCAGGTAGATCAGCACGTAGTTGAGCATGATGGTGACGATGACTTCGTGCGCCCCGGTCCATGCTTTGAGCGCGCCCACCAGCCAGCCGATGACCGCCCCGCCGACGAACGCCCCGAGCAGGACCACGACGGCGTGGATGACCAGCGGCAGGTGCACCCCGAAGCCAAGCCAGGTGGCGAGCAGGGCACCCGCGATGAACTGGCCGGTGCCGCCGATGTTGAACAGGCCGGCCCGGAAGGCCAGGGCCACCGAGAGCCCCGCGAAGATGAGCGGTGTCGCGTTGACCGCGGTCTCCGACAGCGGGTTGAACACGGCGGCGACCGAGCCGCCGTGGAAAGCCGCCGCCACCGTGTGCGGGTTGAGGATCGAGCCCTGGAACATGTTCGAGTAGGCGGCCGCGCCGCTGTTCCATGCGGCGGCGATCGCGCTGCCCGGCGCCGAGAAGAGCTTCCCCCACGCGCTGAGGACCACTGGGTCGGTAAAGGCGATGAGCAACCCGCCGATCACCATGGCCGCCACGATGGCGAGCACCGTGACGACCACCGAGTTGCCGTGGATGATCGCGTCCAGCACGGCCTGGCCCAGCGTCAGCGACTCGGGCTCGGCGGTCTTCTCCGGCTCCGGGGTCTTCTCCGGCTCCGGGGTCTGCTGGGGCCCGGCCGGCGGCTCGGGCTCGGCCGGCGGCCCGGGCTCGGCCGGCGGCTCGGGTTCAGTCATCGGTTTCTCCGGGATCTGCCCCAGCCATCAGCAGGCCTAGCTCCTCCACGGGTACTGTCGGCGGGCGGATGCCGGTGATCCGCCCTTCGTACATGACCGCGATGCGATCGGCCAGGGCATAGATCTCGTCGAGTTCCGAGGAGATGATCAGCACGGCCACCCCCTGGTCCCGCTCGGCCACGATGCGGCGGTGCACGAACTCGATGGAACCCACATCCAGGCCGCGGGTCGGCTGGCTGGCTACCAGCAGCTTCAGCTCGCGGCCGATCTCGCGGGCCAGGATGACCTTCTGCTGGTTGCCGCCGGACAGGGTGCCGGTGGCCGTGCTGATCGACGTGGTGCGGATGTCGAACTGCTCGACCCGGCTTACCGCGGAGGCCCGGATCGCGTCGAGGTTGAGTGCGACGCCGCTGGCGTACGGCGGCCGGTCGTAGACGTCCAGGACGAGGTTGTCGGCCACCGAGAAGTCGGCGACCAGGCCCTCTTCCTGGCGGTCTTCGGGGATATAGCCGATGCCCGCGCGGAGCCGCTGCCGGGGCGTGTCGTGGGTGATGTCGCGGCCGGACAGCCGCATCGAGCCGCTGGCCGCGGGGCGCAGGCCGAGCAGCGCCTCGCAGAGCTCATTCTGGCCGTTGCCGACCACCCCGGCCACCCCGACGATCTCCCCAGACCGCACCTGGAGTGACACGCCATTCACCGCGAGCTGCCCGTGTTCGCCGTGCACGGTCAGGTCCGAGGTATCCAGCACGACGTCACCTGGTGTCGCGGGCGCCTTGTGGACCTTGAGTTCCACGGCTCGCCCCACCATGAGCGAGGCCAGCTCGGCGTCGGTCGCGGTGGGCGGCAGTTCGCCGACCACCTGGCCCCGCCGGATCACCGTGATCGTGTCGGCGATGGCCTGGACCTCTTTGAGCTTGTGCGAGATGAACACGATCGACCGGCCACCGGCCCGCAGCTCGCGCATGATGCGGAACAGGTCCTGCGTCTCATTGGGGGTCAGCACCGAGGTCGGCTCATCGAGGATGAGCACGCTCGCCTCGCGGAGCAGGGCCTTGACGATCTCCACTCGCTGCTGGACACCGACCGGGAGGTTCTCCACGTAGGCGTCCGGGTCGACCTCCAGGCCGAACCGGACCGACAGCTCGCGCACCTCGCGGCGGGTGCGCCGCCGGTCGAGCAGCCCGAAGAGGCGGGTGCGCTCCACGCCCAGGGTGACGTTCTCCGCCACGGTGAACACCGGCACCAGCATGAAGTGCTGGTGCACCATGCCGATGCCGGCGTTGATCGCGTCCTTCGGCGAGCGGAAAGTTACCGGCCTGCCGTCGATCACGATCTCGCCCTCGTCGGGCTGCTGGAGCCCGTAGAGGGTGTTCATCAGCGTGCTCTTGCCGGCGCCGTTCTCGCCGAGCAGCGCGTGGATCTGCCCCGGCTGCACGGCCAGGTCGATGTGATCGTTGGCTACGAGGCTGCCGTAGCGCTTCGTGATCCCTTTGAGCTCGAGCTTCACCGGCCGCCTTTCCTGTGGCGACGGCTGGTGGCCCGAGCGGCGCTCGGGCCACCAGCCGATGGCTTACACCGGGCTCTTCGTCGGTGTCTTGATACTGCCGCTGATGATGCCTGCCTTGATCTGGGCCAGCTCCGACTGGAGCGCGGCCGGGACCTTGCTGGCGAAGTCATGGTACGGGGCGAGCTGCACCCCGCCATTCGCCAGTGTGCCGATGTAGTTGCCGCCCTTGAACGAGCCGCTGGCCGCCGAGGTCACCGCGGTCTTCACCGCCGTCGGGATGCCCTTTTCCACGCTGGTGATGAAGTACTTGCAGTACTGGGCCGCTTTGACGCAGCCGTCGGTGTCCACCCATTCCATGTTCACGTCCTGGCCGTTCTGGTCGGCCTGCTGGACCGCCTTGGCCGCGCCGAGGCCGACGTTGCCGGCCACCGGAAAGATGATGTCCGCGCCCTCGGAGATGAAGGTCTGGGTGGTTTGCTGGCCCTTGGTCTGGTTCGTGAAGTCGCCGGTGAAGCTGCCGTTCTGGGTCTTCTCACTCCAGCCGAGGACCTTCACGTTCGCGTGGTGCTTGGTGTTGTAGTACTGGACACCGTCCCAGAACCCGTCCATGTAGATGGTCACGGTGGGCAGCTTCTGGCCGCCGAAGGTCGCCACCTTGTGGGTCTTGGACATGCCCGCGGCCAGGTACCCACCGAGGAAGCCGTCCTGCACCGTGTTGAACAGCAGCGCGTCGACGTTCTTCAGCGGCGGCGTGTAGTTGTAGTCCACGATCGCGAACTTCTGGCTCGCGTTCGTCTTCGCCGCCTTCTGGGTGGCGTCGCCCATCAGGAAGCCGACGGTGACGATAATCCCGCATTTCTGGCTGACGAACTGGTTGATGTTCGGCACGTAGCTGCTCTCCGACGTGGACTGCAGGTACTGGCCGGTGACGCCGCTGCCTTCCGCCTCCTGGACGCCCTGCCACGACGACGCGTTGAAGGACCGGTCGTCGATGCCGCCGGTGTCGGTGACCATGCACGCCTTGAATGAGGCGGCTGACGCGCTGCTCGATGCGCTGCTCGACGAACCCCCGGATGACGACGAGTTACTGCTGCCGCAAGCGGCGGCGAGGAGCGCCACGACGCTGAGCGCCGCGGCAGTCCGGACGGTCTGTCTCACGGTTACCTCCTTTTCCTGGGCGGTCTGCACCGCCCGTGCGGGCCGAAGGCCCCGACTCTCCGCCCAGCCGGCGAGGGCACCGAGATCCCAAACGCCCCACTCTGGGATGCCCGCAGGTTAGACCTGGCCGGGCGCCCGGGGAAGTCAGCGGGCGGCACGGCGGCCGTGCCGTTGCCAAATCGAAACGCGGTCGCCCCAGCCCGTGACCCAGGGGTATCGCAGTTGCCGGGTAGCTTCACAGACGTGGAGATTGACTGGTCCCGGCTGCGGGCCGCCGCCACCGAGGTGGCGGGGCACGCGTATGCGCCGTACTCGGCGCTGCGGGTCGGGGCGGCCGGCCAGACGCCGGACGGCCGGGTCGTGCTGGGCTGCAATGTGGAGAACGCCTCGTACGGGCTGACCCTGTGTGCCGAGTGCGGGCTGGTCTCCGCACTGCACGCGAGCGGCGGCGGCACGTTCGTCGCGGTGAGCGTGGTGGCCGCTGACGGTGCCCCGCTGCTGCCGTGCGGCCGCTGCCGCCAGCTTCTCCTGGAGGCGGCTGGTCCCGGGTTGCTGATCGACACCGGCACCGGGCCGCGTCCGCTGGCCGACCTGCTGCCCAGTGCGTTTACCGGCACTGACCTGGATACCCGGCGAAGTCACGATGTATGACGCCGTCGAGCTGATCAGGGCCAAACGGGATGCCCAGCCGCTCACCGATGCCCAGATCCGCTGGCTGATCACCGCCTACCTGGGCGGCGACGTGGCCGATGAGCAGATGTCCGCGCTGCTGATGGCGATCTTCTTCCGCGGCCTGGACCAGGCGGAACTGCGCACCTGGACCGCGGCCATGGTGGATTCGGGGGAGCGGCTCGACCTGGCCGCGGCAGGCAGGCCCACCGTGGACAAGCACTCCACCGGCGGGGTCGGCGACAAGGTATCGCTGATCCTCGCCCCGCTGGTGGCGAGTTGCGGCGCTGCTGTCCCGCAACTGTCCGGGCGGGGTCTCGGGCACACCGGCGGCACCCTCGACAAGCTGGAGTCCATCCCGGGCTGGCGGGCCGCGCTCCCGCCGGGCGAGATGCTGACGGTGCTGCGGCAGACCGGCTGCGTGATCTGCGCCGCGGGCCCGGGGCTGGCCCCGGCCGACCGCCGGCTGTACGCGCTGCGCGACGTGACGGGGACGGTCGAGTCGATCCCGCTCATCGCGAGTTCCATCATGTCCAAGAAGATCGCCGAGGGTACCGCGGCGCTGGTGCTGGACGTCAAGGTCGGCGGCGGCGCGTTCATGACCGACGTGGCCGGCGCCCGGCTGCTGGCGCAGACCATGGTGACCCTCGGTGACGAGCACGGCGTGCGCACGTCAGCGCTGCTCACCCGGATGGATACGCCGCTCGGGCGGGCCGTCGGCAACGCCCTGGAGGTCGAGGAGGCCGTGGCCACGCTGGCCGGCCACGGGCCGCCGGACCTGGTCGAGGTGGTCCTCGCGCTGGCCGCGGAGATGCTCCGGCTGGCTGGTATCGACGCGGATCCCGCGGCGGCGCTGGCCGACGGCCGGGCGCTGGCGGCCTACCGGGCGATGATCGCGGCGCAGGGCGGCGACCCCGATGCGCCGCTGCCGCAAGCCGCGTCGTCCCGGCAGATTCCGGCGGCCGCATCCGGCTGGCTGGTCCGGCTGGACGCGCGGGCCGTCGGGGTCGCCGCCTGGCGGCTCGGCGCGGGCCGGGCCCGTAAGGAGGATCCAGTGAGTGCCACGGCCGGCGTGCGCTGCCTGGCCAAGCCAGGGGAGCAGGTCACCAGCGGCCAGCCTGTCCTGGAATTGCTGGCGGACGACGAGGCCCGCTTCGAGCGCGCGCTGGAGGTCCTGGCCGACGCGATCGACATCGCCCCGGAGCCGCCACCGGCCGTGGGTTCCCTCGTCATCGACCGGCTGGGTCGGTGACCATGGGGCCCGTCGGCGGCCGGCTCGCTCGTCATGGAGCGTCTCATCTGTGACAATGGCTAACGTGCCACCGACCCTTGAGGAGATCAGGGCGGTTCCCAAGGTGTTGCTGCATGATCACCTTGATGGTGGCCTGCGGCCGGCCACCGTGGTCGAACTGGCCCGTGACATTGGCTATGACCGGCTGCCCTCGGCCGACGTCGAGGAGGTGGCCCGGTGGCTGCGGCGGGGTGCCAACCGGGGTCATCTCAAGTACTACCTGGACGCGTTCCAGCACACCGTGGCGGTCATGCAGACCCCGGAGGCGCTGACCCGGGTGGCGGCCGAGTGCGCTGAGGATCTCGCCGCCGACGGGGTGGTCTACGCCGAGGTGCGATTCGCGCCTGAGTTGCATGTGGCCCGCGGGCTCACCCTGGAACAGGTGGTCGCTGCGGTGCTTGAGGGCTTCCGCATCGGCAGCGTCGGACGGGGCATCACGGTGTATGGCCTGCTCACGGCGATGCGTACTGCTGCGCGCTCGCTGGAGATCGCCGAGCTCGCGGTGCGGCACCGCGATGACGGCGTGGTCGGATTCGACATCGCCGGGGCCGAAGCGGGCAGCCCGCCGACCCGGCACCTCGACGCGTTCCAGTACGTGGCGCGGGAGAACTTCCACATCACGATCCATGCCGGGGAGGGTTTCGGGCTCCCGTCCATCTGGGAGGCGCTGCAGTGGTGCGGCGCGGAGCGCCTCGGCCACGGGGTGCGGATCGTGGACGACATCCGGGTCACCCAGGACGGCACCGCGGTGCTTGGCCGGCTGGCCAGCTACGTCAGGGACCGGCGGACCGCGCTGGAGATGTGCCCGACCTCGAATGTGCAGACCGGCGCGGCGACATCGATCGAGACTCACCCGATCCGGCTGCTGCGCCAGTTGTCGTTCCGGGTGACGGTGAATACCGACAACCGGCTGATGAGCGGGGTGAGCCTGTCTTCGGAGTTCGCCCGGCTCGCGGAGGTTTTCGGCTACGGCTGGTCGGACATCGAATGGCTCACGATCAACGCGATGAAGAGCGCGTTCGCCCACTTCGACCAGCGGCTACGGATCATCAACACGGTCATCAAGCCGGGATTCGCCACCGCACGGGCGGCGAGTGACGCGGTCGTCCGGATCGACGGACGGCGGAGGTGACCGGCGTGGCGGCCGGGCAGAAAGCGGCGCAGGTAGCCGGGCGGGAAGCCGCCTCAGATACGGGCCGGGAAGCCGGCCGCGCCGGAGCGGACCTCGTGGCCGGACGCCCGTGGGCGGAGATGGTCGCGTCCGACGCCGCGCTCCGCCAGGTACTGCACGGGCTGCCCGGAGTCGACCAGGTGAGCACCCAGCAGCGAGCGGCCGCCCTGGCGACCAGGTCGATCAAGCGGGACGCCAAGCTGTGGGCGCTTGACATGGCGATCCGGATGGTCGACCTCACCACGCTGGAGGGCGCGGACACGCCGGGCAAGGTCCGCGGGCTGTGCGCGAAGGCCCGCCGGCCGGACCCGGCTGACCCCGCGGTCCCGCCGGTCGCGGCCGTCTGCGTATACCCGGACCTCGTGCCGGCCGCCCGCAGTGCCCTGGACCACGGGGCCCTGGACCACGGGGCCCTGGACCACGGCGCCCTGGACCATGGGGGGCTGGACCACGGGGGGCTGGCCGGCCGCGGAGTCCTGGTGGCGTCCGTGGCCACGGCGTTCCCGTCGGGACGAGCTTCACTGGCGGTCAAGCTGGCCGACGTCGCGGACGCGGTGGCGGCCGGCGCCGACGAGGTGGACATGGTCATCGACCGGGGCGCCTTCCTGGCCGGGCGGTACGGGCAGGTCAGCGAGGAGATCCGCGTGGTCCGCGAGGCGTGCGGCCGCGCGCACCTCAAGGTGATCCTGGAGACCGGTGAGCTGGTCACCCTGGACAACGTGGCCCGGGCCTCCTGGCTGGCGATGCTGTCCGGTTCCGATTTCATCAAGACGTCCACCGGCAAGGTGTCACCGGCCGCCACCCCCCCGGTGGCCCTGGTGATGCTGGCGGCTGTCCGCGACTTCGCCGAGGTGACCGGGCACCGGGTGGGCGTGAAGGTGGCGGGGGGTGTGCGGACCGCCAAGGACGCGATCCGTTATCTGGTGCTCGTACGGGAGACCACGGGCGCCGAGTGGCTCACCCCGGCGTTGTTCCGGATCGGCGCCTCCAGCCTGCTCAACGATCTGCTCATGCAGCGCAGCAAGCAGCTCACCGGCGCATACGCCGCAGCCGAGTACTTCACCCTGGACTAACGGCGCGTGCCCCGTGCCGCACACCACCACGGACCACCATCGCGCGGCCACGCAGGACGCCGGGATGTTCGTCACCTCGCACGCCACCGGTTTGACTCCATCACGCACGCGCTGCCGATGGCTGGGGGAGGCGCTGACCAGCCCGGCCAGCCGGTCCCGGCTGGCCACCAGCCCCAGGTTGGCCTCCCCGCAGGAGGGCTGGTCCCGGTTCCCGCTCAGGCGGGGACCGGGACACCGGCCTCTTTCCTGGTGGCCTCTCATTCCACGCCCTAACGGCGCTTGGCCGCGGCGCTGGTCTGGCTGAGCTTGACGAGGATCAGATCAGCTTCCGGGGCAGCCAGGCCGGCGTACAGGGTGTGGGCTTCCCGCCAGTGCCGGAGGGCGCGGGCGGCTGGCCCGCTGGCCTCGTAGCTGTCACCGAGGCCGTCTTGGGCGCGAGCCTGCTCGTATTTCTCACCCACCGAGGAGGCTAGTTCCAGAGCGGCAGCATGGTGAGTGCGCGCGTCCACCGGGCGCCCGGTGGCCAGCAGCACCTCACCCAGGCCGTTGAGCACGGTGGCCTGGGTCGACTGGTCTCCGGTCTCGCGGCACAGGGCCAGGGCCTGCTCCAGGTGGCTGATGGCTTGCTCGTAGTGGCCCTGGCGCAGGTCGATCGTGCCCAGGGAGGCCAGGACGTCGGCCTGATTGCTCCTTTCGCCGAACTCGCGCCATAGCGCCAGCGACTGCCGCAGGTGACTGGCGGCTTGCTCGTAGTCGCCCTGCCGCAGTTCCACCTCAGCCAGATTGCCGATCGTGAAGGCCTCACCGCCCCGGTCACCTGCGTCGCTGTAGAGGGCATACGACAGCCGGAGGTAGTCCCCGGCCTGCTGGTAGCGGCCCTGGCGCAGGTCGACAAAGCCGAGCTTGGCCAGCACGGAAGCCTCACCGGTCTTGTCGCTGGTCATTCGGTACAGCGCCAGGGCTTGCTCCAGGTGATCAGCGGCCTCCTGACAGTGGCCCTGCAAGAAGATGACGAAGCCGAGGTCGGAGTGCGAGTGGGCCTGGGCGGCCGGATCACCCGCATCGCGGTTCAAGGCGAGCGCCTGCTCGTAGCAGCTGACAGCCTCCTGGTAGCGGCGCTGGCGCAGGCCCACCGCGCCGAGGCGGTTCAGCGCCTTCGCCTCCGCTAGCCGGTCGCCGAGTTGTCCCGCGGCCCGGCGCGCAGAGCCGTGGATGGCGACCGCCTCCGGGTAATGGGCCCCGACATCGAGATACCTGAACAGGATGGCGGATAGATGGACGGCATAAACCGGCCATCCGTGCCCGGCCGTGTGCTCGGCGGCCGCTACGAGGCTGGGCCGCTCCGCAGCCAGCCAGGCCCGGGCCGCTGCCTCATCCGTAATCGCTGGGGCGGGGGTGGCCGGTGGCGGTATCGGCGGATGATAGCGGCGTTCGGCGGGAAACGCAGTGTCCATTGCGGTGGCCGCGGTATGCAAGTAGTAATCGAACAGCCGGGTCAGCGCGGCGCGAGTGTCCCCGCCCTCGTGCGCGGCGGCGAGTTCGCAGGAGTAGCCGCGGAGCAGATCGTGCATGGTGTCCCGGCCCGGCCCGGCGGGCTGGAGCATGCCCGCGCGGGTTAGCGCATCGAGCAGGTGGCCGGCCTGGTCCGCCGTCGTGCCGGCCAGGGCGGCGACCGCGTACGACTCCAGATCGGGCCCAGGATGCAGGCCGGCCAGCCGGAAGACGCGGGCGGTGTCCGCGCCGAGCTGCCGGTAAGACCAGGAGAACACGGCGCGGGCGTCAGCGGCCGGGTCACCCGCATCGGTGAAGGCGTCCAGGCCCGGGTGCACGGCCAGAGCGGCGGCGACGCGGGCCAGGGGCAGGTCCGGGCGGATCGTCGCGCGGGCCGCGATGATGCTCAGCGCGAGCGGCAGGCGGGCGCACGCCTCGATGATCTGCGCCGCCGCGCGGGGGTCGGCGTCCACCCGGCTGGCGCCCAGGCGGCGCTGCAGCAGTTCGCGGGCCTCTGCGCCGCTCAGCACGTCCAGGGTCAGCGAGTGCGCGCCCTCGATCGCCGCCAGGCCCGTGAGCTGGCTTCGGCTGGTGATGACGACACGACAGGTCGGTGAGCCCGGCAGTAGCGGCCGGACCTGCGCCACGTCACGCGCGTTGTCCAGTAGCACCAGCATCCGCTGGCCGGCCAGCAGACTGCGGTACAGGCCCAGCTGCGCCTCTAGCGTCTGGGGCAGCTGGTCCGCCGGGACCTGCAGGGCGTCGAGCAACACGCGGACGGCGTCGGCGGGCTCCACCGGGCTTCCCGCGGGGTCGAATCCGCGCAGGTTCACGAACAGCTGCCCGTCGGGGAAGTGCCCGGCGACCTGATGCGCCCAGTGCACCGCGAGCGCGGTTTTCCCGACCCCGGCAGTCCCGCCGATCGCGGTGACCACCGCGGTGCCGCCTGGCTCGTGCAGCACCCGCGATAAAGTGGCCAGCTGATCGCGCCGCCCGGCAAAGGCGGGTACCGCGGCCGGCAGGTGGCGCGGCACCCCCCGTCGGCTGGCGCGGCGGGTCTGCCTACCATCGGCCTCGCCGGGCGAAGCCCTGGTGCGGCCAGGGTTCTGGGCTGGGGCCAGCCGCCGGCCAGGGGCGCCCAGGAACCGGGCCCGGTCCGCGTCGCGCAACTCCATCGCATCGGCCAGGCGTTGCAGCGAGTCCCGGTAGGGCCAGCGGGTACGGCCGCGCTCCAGGTCGCTGATGGCGCGGACGCTCAGTCCGGATCGTTCGGCCAGTTCCTCCTGGGACAATCCGGCCGATCGGCGCCAGGCCCGCAGCCGAGCCCCGAAAGATCCGTCCGCATCGGCCGTCACGCGGCTGCTTTCCGTTCGTCCCTGGCGCCCCAGTCCAGCCGCCCGGCTGTGCGCCACCGTGACTGATTCCGGCGTGACTGCGGTGCAGACATGAGACTCCCGGATGCACATTCGATCGGCCTCCGGGCCGCCGTCGAGGCGGCCCGAGGCACACTTCTATCATTGTGGCCCCCCTGGCTGTCCGACCAGACCCTGCCCAAGACCGGCCAGGACAGCGTCGATGACTCCGACAAGGCGAGCCGTGGCCTCAGCCCGGCGACAAAGGTCTTGATCGGCGCCGGGTCCGGCGCGCTGAGCAATTTCATCCACGACTACATCCGCGGCGTGGACCCTTGGGACACGGCCTGGGATGTGATGGTCGGCTCGGTCACCGGAGGTGCCGGCGGCGGCATCGGCGTCAGCGCGGGTGTCATCGGCAGCGGCATCGAGAGCCCCGTCGGCAGCTTCATCGTCTCCAAGACCGGAGGTTCGGCCAGATCCGGGTACCTGCCGGCCGCGCGCCTTCAGGTGGGCCGGAGGCTGGTGGCCAGCACGGAGCGGAGGAAGCCGATATCGCCGAGGGCGTCGGTGCTGTCCACGAACTGGTCAACCGCGCCGGTGGGCGGCAGCCGGCGGAGCCGCGGATCGGCGATGGCTTGCCGCAGGGCCGCGGCGAACCGGCCCGCGTCCAGCACGCGAAACGGCCGGTCGTAGAAGAAGCGGACCGCCGGGTCAACGGGCTCGGTGAGCCCAGTCTCGTTGTGCAGAGTGCCGGTGGCCTCCAGGGCGGCGCACAGGTGATGCTCGCGGGCCCGGCCGTTGCTCGCTGACAGCGCGCCGGTCAGCGCGGGTGTCAGGGCAGGCGCGATCGGCAGCCGGGCGAAGGCGGTGCCGAGCCATTTGCTGTAGGGCGGGTAGCGGCGGTGCATGAGCAGGACGAGCCGCATCATGTCGCGGACCAGGCGGGCGGCGACCACGGCCGCCCCGACCTCGTCACCGACTTCGGCGCAGCGCCCGGCGAACGCCTCTTCCTGGCCTATCCGGCCCCACTGACAGGCCAGGATGTAGAGCCAGGCGTCACGGGGGTACCAGGCCAGTCCCGCCCGGACCGGCCCGAGTTCGCCCAGCCCGTCATGGAAGACCGCCCCGCCGGTGATCTCGGCCAGCCGCTGGGTCGGTGTGGCCAGCCAGTCCAGGGTGGTGATCCCGCGCGACGGGTCGAATCCCAGTTGGCCGGTGAGCCACTGGCCCAGGCCGGCGACCTCGCAGTGGTGCACCGGCGCGGCGTCGGGGTCGCCGCTGAGGGTGTACCTGGTCGGATAGTCCCGGAATCTCGCCGGAAGGCGGTCGGCGAGGGTCCGGGTGATTGCGTCCGCGGCGCGTTCGGCGTCCTCGGCGGCCAGGAAAATCTGCAGCCGCGGGCCCCAGTCGTGGTCGGCCGATCGCGCGGTATCGAAACCGAGCACTTCAGAGCCCGGGCCGAGCAGCGCCGCGGAGTGTGGCAGGCCCGGGAAGGTCTCGTCGAGCAGTGGGCGCACCAGGTCGGCGTAGAACTGCGCCGCCAGTTCCAGGCCGGGAACGAACTGAGGCCCCATATCCCGCGATCCTGCCGCGCAGGCGGTCGGCTGGCACCCGGTTTTCGGGATCAGCAGTGCGGGCGGGGCCCTCGCGTTTCCGCGATTACGCTCGCAGGGGGCGTATCACAGCACGCAACGCCGGGAGCATTGATGATCGACAGGCACCTGGAGTGGCACGACTGCTTCAACGTCCGGGACCTGGGCGGCCTGGCCACGACCGATGGCCGCGCCGTCCGCGGGGGCGCGCTGGTGCGTTCGGACGGCATCAATCGCCTCACCGCCGTCGGCTGGGCTGCCGCTTATGACCACGGCGTCCGCACCGTCCTGGACCTGCGCAACGATGAGGAGATCGAGCCGGATGCCGCGCCGCGTCCGCCGGGTATGGTGACCGTCCGGGTGCCGCTGGACGATAGCGCCGACACCGCCTTCTGGGAGTGGTGCTGGGCCAATGAGCTGGACGGCAGCCCGCTCTATTACGGGCCGTTCCTGAACCAGAAGCCGGAACGGTGCGCGGCAGCTGTCACGGCGGTGGCCCGGGCCGGCCCCGGTGGCGTCCTGGTCCACTGCGTCAGCGGCCGGGACCGCACCGGTTTGATCAGCATGCTGCTGCTCGCGCTGGCCGGCGTGCCGGCTGAGGACATCGCCGCGGATTACGAACTCAGCACCGAGCGGCTGCGCGGCTTGTACGCCGCGTGGGGCGCCGAAGACCAGGGTCCAGGTATCCAGCAGGCGCTGGCCAGCAAGGGCACCACCGCGCGAGGCGCGCTGCTCAGCATACTGGCCGGGCTCGACGTCGCCGCGTATTTGCGTTCGGCGGGCATGCCGGACGCGGACCTGGCCGCCGTCCGTGACCGGCTGCTCGAACCGGCGGACTAGGCCGGCCGGGGGGGCGGTGGTGCTGGCCAGTGGTGGTGCTGGCCAGCCGCCCGAATGGCAGCCGCCGCCCTGGGGCCCGGCGGACCTCAGGGCGGCGGCAACCGCATTAGCCGCTATTTACCCCTTGGTGAACGACTTAAGCTCCTGTGTGCTGACCGTGGTTGTGTGACCCCCGGCCGTGCTGATCACGTCGGTCTTGACCGGACCTACCCCGGTCGCGTCCCAGTTCTGGATTTCCATCTTCACCGTCACGCCGGCGAACTTCTCGTTGATGGTCTCGTTGATGAGGGTGGTCTTGAAGGTGCCGGCGGGCACCGTCACCGTGGCCGAGCCAGCGCCCTGGACGACCACGTGGGCGGTCACGGTGGTGGTCTGCCCGGCCTCCTTGAGGCTCATCACAAGAGTGCTGGTCTTCGGCAGGCCAGATGAGACATCGGCCGCACTGGGCCAGACAATGCCGCCCGACTTGATGGTTATCGCGGAGCTGCCCAACTGGGTCAGCGGAAGCGAGATCGAGCCGTCGGAGTGGAAAATCAGGGCCTCCGTTACGGGCTTCGAGTCGGTGGTGAGCCCGGGCACATCGGTGCTGCTGCTCATGATCACCTTTTGGCCGCCAGCGGTGGGCGCGACGGAGAGTATCCGGTTGGTTGAGGTGCCCTTTTCAGCGCTCAGCGACTCGACATAGACCCACGTGTTACCGACCGCGGCCGGGAAGAGGGTTGACCCGGCGGCCAGGCCGCTGAGGGATGTCCCGGAGTTGGACGACGTGCTGGCGGTCGCTTTCCCGGAAGCGGCCGAGCTGGCGGAGGTCGCACCAGAACTGGAGCTTGAGCCGCAGGCGGCCAGCGCCAGCCCGGCCGCCGCGACGGCCGCGGCGAAGAGGACAGGTCTGTGTGACATGAAGCTGGATCGGTTCATTCGTTGCCTCGACTTGGAGTTTGTGATGGGGGGGTTCTTACGCGGGGATCATGGGGGGGCTACTTCAGCAGGTCGCCGATGACTCCGCCGATAACACCGCCTTCGACCGCCTTGCCTGCGCCCCCCGCGCCACCGAGGAACGGGGCCAGCGACGCGGCCAGTATCGGCAGCGGCATCGACTGCAGCCAGACGGTGCCCGGGCCGGACAGCACGCCGAAATGGTGCGAGTCGCCGCCGAAGTAGCGGTTGGCGATGCCCTGGACCCGGACGACCTGGAACGCTACTGACGCTTCGAACATGCCGACATGTCCCGGGTGCACGCGGAGCGACTGGCCCGGGGCCAGCTCGTACCGGACCACTTCACCGCCCAGCTCCACCCACGCATGACCCTGGCCCGCGATGCGCTGCAAGATGAAGCCTTCACCGCCGAAAACGCCTGCGGTGAACGACTGCTGGAAGCCGGCCGAGATCTGGATGCCAGGGGTGCCGGCCAGAAACCCATGCCGGTGCACCATGAACTCCTGACCAGGAGCGACCTCAACGGGCAGGATGCTGCCCGGTACTTTCGAGGCGAACGCGATGACTCCGGGAGCCCCCTGCGCGGTGAACGTGCTCATCAGCAGCGACCCTCCGCCGATCTTGCGCTTCAGCGCCCCCATCAGCCCCTGACCGCCGACGCCGCTCCCCGTGCCGGTGGACATCTGGATGGAGTCGGTCATCCAGGAGAACTCGCCCACCTCGGCGACAACGCTTTCGCCCCCGTCGAGCGCGATCGACAGCACGGGCATCGTCGTCCCGAGTACCTGGTCCTTCATCGCGGTTCCTTTTCTATGAGCATTGACGCGCGGGGCGGCGTTCGCTGGCACGCCCGGACCCCTGTGCCGGGCGTACTCGCGGGACCGCCGTGGCCGGCGTCAACGAATGCTGGCCGGAGCGGTCGTCACCGCGGAGCAACAGCCGACCCGGAAGACCGCTCGCTTATGTGTACGCCGCCGCCGACCACCCGCGAATCCTCGAAACCATGTAGCCGGGAGGGCCGGGGCGCACCCGGTCAAGCCGGGCCTGGGCCCAGGTCGCCGCGATTGCCGGCCCAGTCGTGCCGGAACGCGCGCCGCGTTATAACACCGGCGGCGCGTCAGCGGGTCGGGCCGGCCAGTCCGTTCGTCAGGGCGTAGCGCGTCGCCTCGACCCTTCCGCTCAGCCCGAGCTTGCGGTAGACGGTCGCCAGATGCCGCTCGACCGTGGTCGGGCTCAGGTACAGCTCGGCGGCGATCTGCTTGCTGCTCATCCCGGCGGCGAGCAGCCCCAGGACCTCAGCCTGGCGAGCGGTGAGGCCGTCGGGCAGCACGGCGCCCGCGCTCTCGCCGATCTCCGCGAGGGCGGCCCGCACATCGGCCAGCCGCTGCGGATTGGCGATTTCGTCGGCCATCGCCTCGGCGGTGCGCAGGTGCTTGGCCGCATCAGCTCGCTGGCCCAGGCGGTGGGACGCGCGGCCGAGCCCGATCATGGCCTCCACCGCATCGTGGGCGTGCCCGGCTTCCTGATGGGCCAGGGCGGCGGCCTGGTAATGCCCGGCGGCCTCCGGCCAGCGCTGCCTTTTGGCCGCCAGGTCGCCCTGATTGCAGCGCAGGGTGCCGATGAGCTGAGGGTTCCCGAGCCCCTCGGCGAGCTGAGCCGCTTCGTCGAGCGCGCGGGCCGCGGCATCTCCCTGGCCGGTGGGGATCAACACGGAGGCCAGATTGGCCAGGCCGATCGCGAGCGAGCGCTGCTCGCCGAGCTGGCGCTTGATGACCAGCGTCTGCTCGAACAACTCACGGGCCTGGGCCAGATCGCCGTCATCCACGGCCAGCAGCGCCATGTTGTTCATGGCGACGGATACGCCGCGGCGATCACCCAGCGCGACCCGCAGGTCCATCGCCATCTGGAAGCTGCGCCGCGCATCGGGCCGGTTACCGAGATAGCGATGCGCCGACCCGAGCACGGTCGCGGCGAAGGCCATCCGTTCCTGCATGCCCAGGGACTCGAAAATCCCCAGCGCCAGCCGGCTCTGCCGGAGCGCCTCGCTGTAGTCGCCGTTCTCGGCGGCCAGGACGGCCGCCGAGCCGAAGGCCCGACCGGTCCGCTCGTCACGACGTGGCCCCGCGCCGGCCAGGAACCGGCCCAGCCAATTCCGGCCCAACGCCAGTCGACCGCTGATCAGCCACCACCGCCAGAGCGCAGCGCTCATCCCCAGACCCAGGTCGACATCGCCGTTCTCGTCGGCCCACCGCAACGCGACGTCGAGATCGGCGACCGCCGCCTCCAGCCGGGCGGTCCAGTTCGCGGCGTCCGCCCCACCCAGGCCGTCCTCGCTGCCGGTGGCCACGTCGGCGAAGTGCGCGGCGTGCCGGCCGCGGACTGTGGCCCGGTCGGCCCCGTCCAGCCGGGCCGCCGCGAAGGTGCGCATCGTGTCAAGCATGCTGAACCGGTTCTGCTCGTCCGCCTGGGTGACGACGAGCCAGGACGAGTCGACGAGCCCGCGGATCGCCCGGGCCAGCTCCGCTCCATGAGTCCCGCTGACCGCGCTGGCGTCGTCCATCGTGAATGGTGCGGCGAAGACGCTCAGCGCCGGGAGCAGTTGCTGCTGCTCGGGCCGGAGCAGATCGTGACTCGCGTGCAGGACGTCGGCGAGCCCGCGGCCACGGTGCTGGGAATCCGCCGGCTCCTGGTCGAGCAGGAGCGCCCCCTGCTGCAGGATCTCCCGTACCGACAGGGTGCCGACCCACCCCGCGATCAGCTCGATCGCGAGCGGGAGGCCGTCCAGTCTGCGGCACAGCTCGGCAATGGCATGCGGGGCGACTTCGGTGCTGCTGAAGCCGGGCAGCCGTTCCCGGGCCCGGGCCATGAACAACTGCACCGCGTCTGACGACGCGATGTCCGAGACGCCAGCCGCGGCTGACGGGCACGCCAGCGGGGGAACCGTCCAGCACACCTCGCCGGGAACGCCGAGAACCACCCGGCTCGTCACCACGATGCGCAGCGCCGGAACCGCGGTCAGCAGCCTGCCGACCAGGTCGGCGACCTCGTCGCGGACGTGTTCCGCGCCGTCCAGGACGATGAGCCGTGGCTGCGTGGCGAGCGCTGCCTCCACCGACGTGTTGATCAGCACCCCGGGCTGGTCGCGTACCCGCAGGCGGGAGGCCACCGTCGAGATCAGCGCCTGCGGATGGCGGACCGGCTCAAGCGGGATGAACACGACATCTTCCGGGGGATTCCAGCGGCGGATGGCCTCGATGGCGAGGCGGGTCTTCCCAGCGCCGCCCGGCCCGGTGAAACTGATCAACCGCGAGATCCTGAGCAGGCCGGAGAGTTCCGCCAGCTCGTGCTCGCGGCCGACGAAGCTCGTGTGGGCCACCAGGATCGGCTCGGGACCTGGGCCGGGATGCAGCGGGGGCGTGGGCTCGGACGACCCGCCGGCCCCGGCAGGTTCACCGGGCTGGCTGGGTTCGTCGGCCGCCGCGAGCTCAGCCTCGAATTCCGCTAGGGCCACACTCGCCCGGGCGGACATTCTGGTGCGTCCGGCCTCCCACCGGTTGACCGTCGCGAACGACACGCCCAACCGCCGCGCCAGTTGCTCCTGGCTGAGGCCAAGGCTGGCGCGCAAGCGACGGAGGCGCACCTCAGGCGTGGTGTCGGCGTCCGCGCTGGGCGCCTCGCCTTTCACGTCCGCAGCTTATCGACTTCGAATGTGACGAAATGGTGCGCTTGGGGTAGCCCGGCGCGCCCAGACTGCGGCGTGCCGCACCGGGTACGTTGTCTCCGACGAGCGGAGGGCAACCGGCATGGTCGACGCAGCACCAGCGGCGCCCGACTCGGCCTGGGAGTACGCTCCGGCGCCGGAGTCGCGGGAGATCGCGACGATCGCGCCGGAAAACGGCTTGTTCATCGACGGCGAGTTCGCCCCGGCCGCGGACGGGAAGCAGTTCACGACCGTCAACCCGGCCACGGAGGAACCCCTGGCCCGGGTGGCCGAGGCCGGCCGGCGCGATGTGGACCGCGCGGTCGCCGCGGCGCGCAAGGCCTACGAGCAGACCTGGGGCCGGATGCCCGGCCGGGACCGGGCCAAGTACCTGTACCGGATCGCCCGGGCCATCCAGGAACGGGCCCGGGAGTTCGCCGTGCTGGAGAGCATCGACAACGGCAAGCCGATCAAGGAATCCCGCGACGTGGATGTTCCGCTCGCCGCGGCGCATTTCTTCTACCACGCCGGCTGGGCGGACAAGCTGGAGCACGCCGGGTTCGGCGCGCGGCCGCGCCCGATCGGCGTCGCGGGCCAGATCATCCCGTGGAACTTCCCGTTGCTGATGGCCGCCTGGAAGATCGCCCCGGCCCTCGCGACCGGCAACACCTGCGTGCTCAAGCCAGCCGAGACGACCCCGCTGACGGCGCTGCTCCTCGCCGAGGTGATCCAGCAGGCCGGGCTGCCGCCCGGCACGGTCAACGTGCTCACCGGGGACGGCCGGGCCGGCCAGGCGCTGGTCGGCCACCGTGGCGTGGACAAGATCGCTTTTACCGGCTCGACCGAGGTGGGCAAGGAGATTCAGCGGGCGGTCGCGGGCACCGGCACGAGGCTCACCCTGGAGCTGGGGGGCAAGGCGGCGAACGTGGTCTTCGACGACGCCCCGCTGGAGGGGGCCATCGAGGGCATCGTCAATGGCATCTTCTTCAACCAGGGCCACGTGTGCTGCGCCGGATCACGCCTGCTGGTCCAGGAATCCATCGCCGACGCCCTGCTGGACAAGCTCAAACGGCGGCTGGGCACGCTCCGGCTCGGCGATCCGCTGGACAAGAACACCGACATCGGCGCCATCAACTCCCGGGAGCAACTCGACAAGATCGAGGAACTCGCCGCGGCTGGCGAGCAGGAAGGCGCGGAGCGCTGGTCGCCACCGTGCCCGCTGCCCGCCGCGGGTTACTGGTTCGCGCCGACCGTGTTCAGCGGGGTGAGCCAGTCGCACCGGATCGCCCGTGAGGAAATCTTCGGCCCGGTCCTGTCCGTGCTCACCTTCCGTACCCCGGAGGAGGCCGTGGCCAAGGCGAACAACACTCCCTACGGGTTGTCCGCGGGGGTGTGGACCGACAAGGGCAGCCGGATCCTGTGGATGACGCAACGGCTTCGTGCGGGCGTGATCTGGGCGAACACGTACAACAGGTTCGATCCGGCGAGCCCGTTCGGCGGCTACCGGGAGTCAGGATTCGGGCGGGAGGGCGGTCGGCACGGCCTGGCCGCGTATATCGATGGCTGAAAAGTCCCGCGCGGCCAGGAAACCCCGCAGCGCCACGAAAGGAACCCCCGCGCCCGCCACGGACGCGTCCAGCGCGGGAGGTGCTGCTGGCCGCAAGTCAAGGGCTGGGGGCCAGGGCGGCCGCGCGGCCCAAGCTGCGGGGCAGGACAGTCGCGCGATCAGCGCTACCCGGCTCGATGTCCGCAAGACCTACAAGCTGTTCATCGGCGGCGCGTTCCCGCGGTCAGAGTCCGGGCGGTCCTACCCGGTCACCGGGCCGTATGGTGACCTGCTCGCGCACGCCGCGCTGGCGTCGCGCAAGGACGCCAGGGACGCGGTCGTGGCGGCCCGGAAGGCGGTCGCGGGCTGGTCAGCCGCCACGGCATACAACCGGGGACAGGTGCTTTACCGGGTCGCGGAGCTACTCGAAGGCCGGTCTGGGCAGTTCGCGGCGGAAATCGTGCGGTGCGAAGGGGTTGCTGAGGCCCGGGCGGCGCAGTTGGTCGCCGAGGCGATTGACCGGTGGGTGTGGTATGCGGGCTGGCCGGACAAGGTGGCCCAGATCGCGGGCGGGGCGAACCCGGTCGCGGGCCCCTATTTCAACTTCAGCGTGCCCGAGCCGACCGGTGTGGTCGCGCTGGTCGCCCCGCCGGACGGGGGCCTGCTCGGCCTGGTCAGCGTGCTGGCACCGGCCATCGCGACCGGCAACACGGTGGTCGTGGTGGCCAGCGGAGCGGGGGCGCTGCCGGGGGTCACCCTGGCCGAGGTGCTGGCCACCTCCGACGTGCCAGCCGGCGTGGTCAACATGCTGACCGGCCGGACGGCGGAGCTGGCCCCGGTGCTCGCCGCGCACATGGACGTGAACGCGATCGACCTCACCGGCGTGCCCGGCGCGGACCGGGCGGAGCTGGAACGCCTGGCCGCGGGGAACGTCAAGCGGGTATTCGCGGCCGACGAGGACTGGGCGGCCGCGCCCGGCCCGGCTCGCCTGCTGGCTTTCCTGGAAATCAAGACCGTCTGGCACCCGATCGGGATCTAGGGCGACCGCCGTGCGGCGGGACGGGGCGGTCAGATCTCGCCGAACAGCCGGTCGCCCGCGTCGCCGAGACCGGGCACGATGTAGCCGCGCTCGTTCAGCCGGTCATCCATGGCCGCGGTGACGACCCGGACCGGCAGCGGCTCGTCGCCGGGGAAGGCGGCCTCCAGCCGGGCCACCCCCTCGGGCGCGGCGAGCAGGCAGATCGCGGTGACCTTGGCCGCGCCCCGGGTGGCGAGCATGCCGATCACGGTCTCCAGCGTGCCGCCGGTGGCCAGCATCGGGTCCAGCACGAACACGTCCCGGTCGGCCAGGTCGGCCGGCAGCCGGTTGGCGTAGGTGGTGGCGACCAGTGACTCCTCGTCCCGGGCCAGTCCGACGAAACCCACGTCGGCGGTGGGCAGCAGCCGGGTCATGCCTTCGAGCATCCCGATGCCCGCCCGCAGTATCGGCACCACGAGCGGCACCGGCCGGGCCAGCTTGACGCCAGGCGCCTCATCGACCGGGGTGCGTATGGTCACGGACTGGACGCGGACCTCGCGGGTCGCCTCGTAGGCGAGCAGGGTGACCAGCTCATCGGTGAGCCGGCGGAAGGTGGGTGCCGCGGTGCGCTCGTCGCGCAGCGCGGTGAGCTTGTGCGCGATCAGCGGATGATCGACGACCAAAGTCTGCATGATCGGTAGTGTCGCAGGTCGGTCCCGCCACGGCAGGCGCAGCCGTCACTCCGGCAGGTATGGGTAACCGGCGGGGGCGTTGCGCCGGCCCGCTTGGGTAAGGAATGCTCCCGGGCATGAGCGAAGGCAGCCAGGCCGAGGACGACGCGCGGACCGCGTGGACCTACGCGATCAACTGCGTGATCGTCGAGGAGGACCAGCGATCGGCTATCAACGGGCGCAGCCCCGATGAGGTGATGAGCGACTACGTGGCTGACGTGTTCCGCGAGCTTGGCGGGGACTCCGACCGGCTGTACGCGGCGGCCCGGCTGGCGTGCATCAAGGCCGCCGAGGTGGTGGCCTACCCGGGCCGCTGGCGTACGTCGCTGCGCGCGGTGGAACTGTGCCAGCGGGCCGCGCTGCTGGCCCAGCAGCCCGCGTCTCCGGCCGGTTAACCCGCATATCGGTCCTGATCACCGGCCGGAGATGTCATCCACAGTTCTCCGGCCGGTCATGGCGATATGGGCAGGCCCGCCATCCGCCCGTTCCACCGTGGGACTGTGCGCATATGCATAATCACTGAGTCTTTCCAGCCGGACGTGAATGGCGTCGCGCACAGCGTTCAGCAGGTGGCCGAGCACCTCGTTGCGCGCGGCCATCACCCGCTCGTCATCGCCCCGCGGCCGGCTCGCGGCGTTTCCGCCGAGAACGGCGCGCCGGACTATCCCGTGCTGCGGGTGCCCTCGCTGCCGCTGCCCGGGTACCGGACCTTCCGGCTTGGCCTGCCGAGCCCGAAGATCCGCGGCGCGGTCCTCGGCCACCGTACTGACCTGGTCCACCTGGCCAGCCCATTCTGTCTCGGCGCCCGGGGCAGCGCTGTCGCCCAGCAGCTTGGCGTGCCGGCCATCGCCGTGTACCAGACCGATGTGCCTGGCTACGCCCGCGCCTATCACGCCGGGCGGCTGGGCGAGGCGGCCGCCTGGCGGTGGCTGCGCGGCATCCACGAGGCCGCCGACCGCACCCTGGCCCCCTCCACGGCCAGTGCCGCGGGCCTGCATGCCCGCGGTATCGGCCGGGTCTGGCTGTGGGGTCGCGGCGTGGACACCGCGGCATTCAACCCGGCCGAGCGCAGCGCCAGCCTGCGCCGGTCGCTGGCCCCCGACGGCCAGGTGCTGGTCGGCTATGTCGGGCGGCTGGCCGTGGAAAAGCGCGTCGACCTGCTGGCGCAGGTGGCCACGCTGCCGGGGGTCCGCCTGGTCATCGTCGGCGGCGGTCCGGCCGAGGCCACGGTGCGCCGGGCCCTGCCGTCCGCGGAATTCCTGGGCCAGCGGAAGGGCCGGGACCTCGCGCAGATATTCGCGAGCCTCGACATCTTCGTGCACAGCGGCTGTTACGAGACGTTCGGCCAGACCATCCAGGAGGCGGCGGCGAGCGGTCTTCCGGTGGTGGCGCCGGCCGTGGGCGGACCGCTTGATCTGGTGGATGACGGCGTGACCGGGTACCTGGTGGCCCCCGGTGACGCCGGGGCGCTGGCTGCCGCGGTGGCCCGGCTGGCCGCTGACCCCGGCCTGCGGGCGG
>Ga0265338_10001572_pt1 | contig 36797 bp, 67 predicted proteins | sample 42126metaG_FD_193579 | JGI IMG/M metagenome (GOLD analysis project Ga0265338, IMG submission 193579) | Rhizosphere microbial communities from Carex aquatilis grown in University of Washington, Seatle, WA, United States - 4-21-26 metaG | ecosystem: Host-associated > Plants > Roots > Rhizosphere... | reverse complement strand
AATTGTACAAACGGCAATAACATAACAGGATTATATGAAAAAATATATTCTTTTACTTCTTTTAAGTTCCTATATATCAGCTGATAGAGAAAGAGAATGGTTTGTGTTTCATATGGGATTCCATTCAGGTGCAGAATATACTGCTTTTAATGCTGCTAATACATTGAGCGGAGAAAAGGGTTTTTATTTCACCGCTGATTCAGCAAAATTATGGATGGGATTTGGATTAAGTTCTACGTTTATTCTAAGCGCATTACTTTTATATAAGCTGATGGAAAAGACCCCCTGTGATAAATAATGAAAGAATAAATTATGATGGAAAGTAAGATATCAAAAGAGAAACATAATCTTCATAACGATAATTTGCTTGATGAGACGTTAGAAGCTTTGAAATCTAGGTGCATTGATGAGTCAGACATTGAGTTTGTATGTATTGATGAGAAGAAATACATAAACTGGGAAGATTTCAAGAATCTGGCTAAAGACTGTTGGTATGATAGTGGCTTTGGATTACAGGCTATAAATAATGATTTATGTATTGTAGGAAAAGATTGGTGGTTAGAACGAGTAGAATATGATGGAAGTGAAGGATGGGCCTTCAAGACGAAACCATTAAAACCAAACTGGTATGGTATTTACTTTGAAGATCTCGAGGAAGATTGAATAAGAAATAATCAATTCAAAAGCCCCCTGTGATAAGTAGGGGGCCAATTCATAAATAACAGGTTGTTCAATTACTGCATTTCTTCTTAAATATCTCTTCTTCAAGTAATCGAATTCTATTGCATTGTTCAATTGATACTGCTTGCAATGCTGCAATCAGCTGGCAATGTTTAACCAATTCTTCATTGGCTTTATCAAGAGCATCACAAAGTTCAGCAAAAGTAACTATATTTCGATCTAATTTATTTGGTTTGTACATAGGTAATCCCTAAACGGTGAAATAAAACCCTGAAACGTCTAAGGCACAGTTATTAACAAAATTAGTATCTGTCATAGCCACACCAGGAAGATTAGTACCACCCTGATTGATAAACAGGTTAGTTGTACTTATCTCATTGAAGCACCAAGCATAGGTATATCCTGCAGTAAATACTTGACCACCTGAAGCAAAGGGGCCAAATTGAATAGTATCTATTCCTGATGATGCAAATGGCAATCCACTTATACGAGCAATTCCTGTTGAACTTCCTTTACTTGATATTCCTATACCCCCCTGAAAGAAAACTATATTGCCTAGAATTTGATAGAATCCTTCCTGCAGAGTATACACTATACCAGTTGATGAACCCCCGAAAGATAACGTAGGAGTCCATGCAATTTTATTAAAACTATTCCATATCGGATCGGATCCGGTTACTGCTGTCAATACTTGTCCAGTTGTCCCATTAGCTAATGAATTCAAGCTTCCTGTTGAATTACCAAGTTGTACCGTGTGATTTGTTGTGCCGGAAACAGAAACGGTTGCAGTATTAGGCCCAACAGTACCCGATGTGGTTATATTATTGCCACCATGCAATTGAATAACGCCCGCTGTAGGTGTTACCGTATGTCCATCGTCGGTTAATAATCCCGTTACTGTTCCACTACCTCCAGTTATAGTTACTGTTGATCCAGCCGCTGAAACAACTATTCCGCCTGCTCCGGCAAATGTAAGTACGCCGGATGCTGGGATCGCAGTTCCTGTTACAGGATTAGTTATATAGCTCGTAGCAACAGAACCTGCAGTAGAAGCTGTTAGCGTGTGAGTTCCTGGGTTACCCACAATGTTAATAGTGGTACCGTCCCCCACCACATTGATATTTCCACCCAACGGAGAAACAGCGCCCCCACTATTACCGGTTAAGGTTATAGGGGATGCAGCTAAATTGACCCAGGTTGCAGCATTACCAATGAGAGCCACAAGCATCCATATATTTTGGTTAGTTGGTGCTATAGTTGGATAATTGCTCGTATCAAGCCATAATGTTCCAAGATAAAAGTTCTTTGAATCAGTAGAATTAGGTGGTCTTGGTTTCGTGACAAAATCAGGTGGTTGAACCGGGTTAACTCCTGCATATGCAAGGGGGTCAAGTCCATTGAGTCTTTGATTTATATTGAATGACATTTAAGCTCCTTTTTTAACAAACTAAGAATCCACTAAATCTCGTATATGTGCCGCCGGCACCTCCTAATACTCCAACTGTTTTAGTACTTCCAGAAAGAATAATATTAATTTTTGCGGTATCTCCTGCAGTCATGGTAGCAAACACTGTGTTTTGCATGCTAAAGAAATTTCCCGGAGCATAATCTAAAGAAGGATTATTATATTGACCTTCGAATGTTTGTCCGGTAGTTACTATCTGGCATTGACCTGTAGTTTGTGCGACAACGTTAGCTAAAACTACATTAGTATTGAACATATATTTTCCCGTGATGGGTGCAGTAAAAACTCCCGTTCCAGTATTAAAATTGCTTCCTTGGTCAAAAGTAGTATTAGCAAATACGATAGTATATGTAGTTCCATCACCGGTAACATTATTTGAAGTAGAAGAATTAAGAGTTGCCAAAAATGCAGGTTGTTTTGTATTGTAATTTCTTCCGGTACTATCAACGGTTAATCCAGTATTCATAGCTATATTACCAGAACCAGAACTTATCACCGTAGTAGAAGTGGTATTAGTACTACCAAAAGTTGAAGTCTTAGCACCTGCTCCAGTTCCTATATTTATAGTAGAAGTGGTTGCATCAGTAGCTAAAGATACCGTCCCACCATTGGCAGTAATACCCGCAAAGGTAAGTGTTTGAGTGGTTCCAGAACCACCAAAGGAAAGGCCTGTTGTACCACCGGTAAAGGTAAGTGCACCAGTCAATGCTCCGCCTGTATTACCCGTTATCGAAGTGACTCCTGATCCACCAGCTGCCTGGAATGTAGGTGCAACACCAGCACCATTTGAGGTCAATACTTGTGTAGCAGTGCCTACTGCGGTAGTTACTAAGCGAGTGCCATCATAATATACAACCCCATCCGTATTGGCCATTGAAGTGGCATTTGTTCCACCTCCAGCAATAGGAAGGACTCCATAGGCAGGAGCAACGCCAGCTCCAGCAGATACAAGTGCTTGGCCAGTAGTTCCTGTTGAGGCAAGCGTAACTAATCGGGTTCCATCAAATATTATTGTTCCGTCGGTAGTAGCAAAGCTCGTGGCATTCGTTCCTCCATTGGCCACAACCAATGTTCCGCTGAGTGTTTCAGTTGTTCCAGATCCACCAAACGATAATCCCGTAGTACCACCAGTAAAAGTGAATGCATTGCCAGTTAAAGCTCCGCCAGTGTTTCCAGTAATACTTATTGAGCTTGCAGCTGGTGCCGCAAATACTGGATCAGCGCCAGTTACTCCAGTCAGTACTTGGCCTGTGGTTCCTACTGCTAATTGAGTAATTGCAGATGTGCCAGCTCCTACAAGAACGCCGTGGCTAGTGAGGGTTGCTCTGCCAGTTCCACCATTGGATACTACAAGAGTTCCTCCGAGCGTTTCAGTTGATCCCGCGCCAGCGAATGTGAGTCCAGTTGTGCCGCCGGTAAATGTGAATGAGCTGCTCGTAAGCGCTCCACCACTATCTCCGGTAATCGATATTGTCCCTGCAGTACCCGTTTGATAGGTGGGAGCAACTCCTGCACCATTAGAGGTTAAAATTTGTCCAGCAGTTCCTGTTGCAGTTGTTACTAATCGAGTACCATCAAAATAGACTGTGCCATCGGTTGTGGCGAATGAAGTAGCATTTGTCCCTCCATTGGCTACCGCTAAGGTTCCCACTAGGGTCTCAGTAGTTCCTGCTCCTGAAAACAGCAATCCTGTAGTCCCGCCCGTAAAAGTGAATGCAGTACCCGTTAGTGCACCGCCAGAATCTCCAGTAATCGAAATTGCGTTTGATGGTAAAGTAGCATAAGCAGGAGCTACGCCCGCACCACCAGATCGAAGAAATTGCCCTACAGTACCCGTGGCTGTCGTATTTAATCTTTGTGTTCCGGTATCCCAATAAACGGTTCCATCAAGCACGGTAAGATTTGTTTGGTCCAGGGTTGCTGTACCAGTTGCAGTAACTGGATCTGGCGTTGAAGTTAGTCCACCGTTAAAAGTTATACTGGTTACTGTTCCGGATCCAGGGCCTGAGGTTGGTATCAGGCGGCTCAGTTGACTCATTAGTTTACTCCTGTACCAAAGAAGGTTGATAGATATACCGTTCCCAGTGAAGGAGATCCCTTAACGTATATTCGTTGTCCTTGGGCAATAGAAAGAGCGCCTCCAGTCAATGTCATATTGCTGGTCACATCAAAAAGCAAATAAGAGTTGGATGGTATAACAAAATGATCATTCACCCCATCAAAGCTAAAAGTAAGTAATACATCAGTCGTATTGACTATATAAAGAACACGCGCTGGGTTTAATAGCGCCGTTCCAATTCCCGCATAAGCGCCTGAAATTGACCCAAATGCCAATGATCTTAGAACTTCGGGGTAAAGACGAACCGCTAAATTTTGTGCTGACATAAGGCTCCTTAACTATTTGTAGGACAGTAGAATCCCGAAAGATAAACAGTCCCCGTTCCAGCAGATCCCTTAACATATATTTTTGTGCCAGCAGCTAATGATGCAGAAAAATTCTGTGGCAAAGCATTCGCTTGAAATTCAAGCTGTCGTTCATCACCGGCAATAATGAAATCATGATCATTGGTTCCGTCGTAGCTAACGGTAACTCCAACCGATGCATTATTAGCTATGTGAAGCATTATACATGGGTTTGGCAAACCAGCTGCTGCCGAAAGTAATTGGTAAGATCCAGTAAATGTCGAGGCAGCGATAGAGCTAAGAGGAATTGGCAAGACTTTATTTTGATATGCCATATACTCTCCTTAATTTTTATTAGTTTACAATCTCAGCTTCAACAACAGGAGCATCTTCAGACTTGTCCTCTGAAGCTTCAGCGCAAGAGGATTCTTTTGCTTTTTCAGCTCCAGCTTCTAATGCTTTAGCTTTAAGTTCTTCAAAGCCTTTCTTGAGTAACTCAAGAGCTTCAGCTACTTCTTCAAAATTTGAATTTGCTGGAAGAAACTGGAAAGTTTTTTCATTTACAACAACTGAGAATATGCTGAGTAGATTTTGATTCATAAGTCCAATCCTTAAGATTTGATGGTTAAAATTCTGCCTACAAATACTAGCAATTTTGTAGGCAGAACTGAATTGGAATTAGTACTTTACGCGGCACACTTCCAAGTAATACCATATTTGATGCTTCTAATAGTATTAACATTAACTTTAAAATCTTTACTAATTCTCATCGCCGAAACTCCCATATTTAATAATTCTTTTATTCTTATGACTTGCGCCATCTTCAACACTGATGCCTTATTTTTTTCTCCCAAAGATACGCCAGTTCTTTTTTTACATGCCATATCTCGCATATTATCAGTATGATCACCCAAAAATAAATGGTCTGGTCTAGTGCAATGTCTCACATCACATTTATGCAATACAAACATACCTGAAGGTATAAGACCATTATGAACTATCCAACTTGCGCGGTGAGCTTTCATAATCTTTCCCCTGTGATTAAAGTTGGCATATCCATGCACTTTACTGCCTGACCAATCCCAGCAATCATCATTTCTCTTGATAACAAACTTCTCATAATGCTCTTTAAGCCACTGCAATTTCTGATCTTCTGTTTCATTTGAGAGATATATTTGGTGATCTTCCAATTGTTTTTTTCGAAGAACTTTTCGGTTACATAAAGAAGAGCAAAATCTTCCGACTTGTATCTTATCTCTTGGCTTAAATTCTTTATGGCAATATTCACAGTTTCTCTCTGGAAGCATAGGTATAATCCTTCTATATAAGTTAAACATGGAAGGATTATACCACTTAGCATAGTTAAAATCTACCTTACGCTGCACACGTTACGTTAGTCCAAGCTCCAACACCCGTTGCGATGTATAAACGAGTTGCAGCAGTTGCAGCAGTTGTATTTATATACATATCCCCAACGTGTAATGCCAATCCGTTTGCAGGAGCGCCAGCACCATTATAAATATAAGTACTCGCTGCATTGAATAAGTTTAAGAATGGAGCACTTACTTCAACACCACCTGTTCCACCGTTAATTAAAGTAGAAGCCGCACCAGTATTGGAACCAATAGAAACCACATGCGCAGCAGCTCCGGTACCAATATTAACTACACCGGCTCTTGTAGCTCCAGTTGCAAGTACGTTGAATGTTTGAGTTCCAGCAGTTGCAGTTCCAGAAAGAATATTAACTGTTGAATTAGCTCCAGCAGGGCCATTATTAATATTAGTTACGTTAGCTCCGGTATTAGTTCCATTATTAATGAGAACGGTATTGCCTGGAACTCCCGCAGCAATAGAAACATTAGAAGAACCTGCTCCTGCAGCAGCACCTATAATAACGCTTTGAGCAGCAGTAGAATTACCTAGAACAATGTTGCCTGTTTGTGCTGTTCCACCAATAGATATAGTTCCGGTAGTAGTTGAAGCACCAATAGCATAGTTCGATGCAGCAACGCCATCAAGAGTAAATCCACCGGTACCAACTGACATTGCAATAGAAGTATTACCAGTAGTATTACCCAATGTATTAGCGGCTGCGGTAGTTGTATCAAGAGTAAATGCTCCCGTGCTAGTGATTGTAGTAAATACACCTGCACCTCCGGAAACTAACAATAACTCCCAAGTTGCTAAGTTATTTACAATAGAAGTAAGGATGTAAGGGGCATTATTTGCTACAAAAATCCAAATAGCACCGATTTGCGCCTTGTCCGTAGTATTAGGAGCCCTATTAGCCAATATCGGAGCGGGAAATACCGAAATTAATGCGTCTGAAAGTCCATAAGCTACTTTTCTATATTGTTGACCAGCCATGCTAATCTCCTTAAAAGGGTAATTGAGGTTATTTTATCCAAGAGAAGCATTCTTTTATTCAGGAAGCAAGTAAATGTTGACTTTTATATACATTTATACATATACTATTCTTATAGGTAAAGAAAGGGAAAATGTGAAAGATAAGCATGGAAATGAAATAAAGAGATTAATTGTCGATCTGAATATTAATATTCATTACGAGGTGAAAAAAAGAGCATCCCAAAAGAATATGAGCATAAAGAGGTGGATAGAAGAAGCAATTATGGACAAGATCAGAGAAGAAATAGAATTAGGATTCAAATGAAAAAACTATTATTACTCACACTATTAGCAACCCCAGCATTTTCAAACCCAGTAAAGATAACGTTGGCTAAGATAACAAAGCCTATTCAGTTCAAATTAGTCACAGCGGCATTGTTGGCTCAGCAAGTGAAAGTATATGGAAAGGCAATAAAAGATGATAAGAAAGGGAAATAATATGACAGGAAAACATACATGCGATGGAGACTTTGATCAATATTGTTATACATGCTTTATGAACGCCGTTGGAGGAAATGTTTCTCAAGTTATACATGTTGAAACAAAATATACCGAGAAAAAAATCCTCAATAAAAAAGATATTCGATTCTTATTTAATACCAACAAACAAGGAAAAATTAGTGAAATAATTGTTGCTGAATTTACTGAAGAAAAAAATCCTCAACACCTTTATGAAACTTATAGTTTTGATGTTGGAAATTGCAATAGAAATTGGGATAAATGGAGCCTGCTGCCATTATTGATTAATTTTATTTATACATTTGGATTTGAAAATGAAGCAGTGAAATTGTCTTTGCTGGAAAGTCTAATGAAAATAAAAGAATTCAGAGACGAATGTGAACCTTATTTCAGAGATATGAATTTAATTTGATTACGAAATGATTGCGAAACATTTACGAAATGATTACGAAAAACTGCAACCGTTGTTGCACAATTTAATTACGCAGCATCTGCTGCATAAATCGGATTGAAATAAAAAACTATTGCGCAACATTTGCGCAACTTTCGCGCAATGTTTTGCGCAAACTATTTAATAACTTGTAGATGATAAAAAGGGAAAATAATATGAAAAGGGCTATGACCAAAGAAACAAGAGATGCGATCTTGCAATGGATTGCAAAAAATCCTCTCACAGGACAGGATACATTGGATGAATATCAAGAACATTCAAATAATGGGTGCCGATATGGACAACCGAGCGGACCTGATGATTTCATTAACGACTGCGAATGTGAAGAACTTGGAGATCCAGATGATCAAGAAAAAAGATCATTAGAAAAGAAATTGATTTGGGCAGATATTCTTAGAAAAGAATATAAAGGTGAATAAATGTTAGCATCACTGTTTTTCTTGGGATGGTTTATATATCTAATACTTAAAGATTAATAATTATGGAGGTTTTATGAACAAGCTAACAATATTAGCAATTATTTTTTTTCCGATAACTTTTCTATATCTATATTTCAGATATGTTTATGCGGTACTTTGTTTGCCCTATTGGGGAATAAAAGCATTGCAGAGATATGCTAATAAATAACATATCTCTGCCATCTTTGCTTAAAGCAATGCACCCAATCCGCCACCTATTTTAGATAAGAGTGATCCGGGGGCACCTATAATTGATCCTAGGCCTGATTGAACTGCCGTTACCAATTGATTTTGCGATTGCGGTACTGGTTTAACCAGATCTTCTTTGAATCGCTTGGTTATAGCTTCTCTTTTCTTATCGAGCTTATCGTCCACTTGCTCTCCCAGATCAAGAGGAGGAACGCCGCCATTCTCTTTGAGTACTTCTTTATATGCATCGTATGTAGCCACGCCTAACTGTTCGATTCTTCTGAGATTGGCAATGACTCTCTTTCTTCCTTCTGGAGACTGACTTAAAGAGGGTACCGTCTTCAAGAACTGTTCAATTTCGAAGTTGCTAATACGGCCTCCAAAATATTCTTTAGCGTCTCTGATGAAGTTTGTAGCTATTTTATTGAATTCTTCACTGCCTTCGCTCATTAATGCTGGTATGTCTAGACCTGATCTTTTGAGGAATTCAGAATAGCCGGCCGTATCTAGTTTTCCTTCCTTTTCCAATTCTTCCATACGATCAAGGTCTTCTAGTTTGGCTTTAGCTGAATTCTTTTTGGTCCTCAACTCTTCCCTCAGGGCCTTAGTTTCTTTGAATGCTTCAGATCTCTCCTGCCGAGCTAATTTCTGTTGTTCTAGGGCAAGTTTGGCTATTTCCGTAGCTTGTTTAGGATTTAATCCTTCAAGTTGAACGCCTTTTTGCTTTTGTTCGGGCACAGGTTGTGGGGCAACAAATTTTGGATTCTTGGCATTAACAGAAGCAGATGGTTTGGCTAAATATTCATTAATTTGTTTTATCTGTTTTGGGCTATATTTAGCTTTTCCCTGTGGAGATTCGATATATTTCTTGAGTTGAGACTTTTGGGATGGCGTTACTTCTTTTCGTACAAATTCCGGTTCTTTTGATTCTGAAAATGCTGGTGTTTGAGTTTTTTCATATTGACCGCCTCCCAAAATAGATGATAAAGCATTTGCATAATTTTTATGGGAAGGTTCTTCGATCTTTTGTTTAACAAACATATCTAAAAGATTGGATGGAAGGTGAGCGACATCTTCTGCGTTTTGAACTCCAAGAGCTTTTAATCCTCGTACATTTTGATCGTATTGTTGTGCTTGCTTCATCTTTGCAAGTTTACCTTCAGCTAGGCCCTGAAGAGCGGCAGAAATACCATTCCCCAAACCTTTACCGATAGTTTCTCCCCATCCCTCTGAAGTAGGCAATATATGTAATGGCATAGTTATTCCTTTTAATTATCCTCTGAGACCTTTACCATATCCCCAACCACCCGCTAATGACCCTAATCCAGACATTGCTCCACCGAATAAAGATTGTAACAATCCAGGTTTACCGGGTGTATATGTATTTTCAAATTGTGGTTGTAGACCATATCCTAAAGAAGCTAATGCGCTTCTTTGCGCTAATTCTTTTTCTGCTAATCCTGTTTGCCAATTCAATGCTTTGTTTTGAAATCCATATTCAGAACGTAATGCAGCTAATTGTTTTTCTAAATTTGCTGCCGCTGCCCCTAATGCTCCCTGAAAAGCCGAAGAACGCTGGGATCCTGAACCTAATGACGTAAATCTTTCAGCAAGGCTAGGAATAGTTTGGGTAGAGAAGTTTTCTCGAGCTAGAGCTTCTATAGGTTCAAATCCTTCATAAATATTGCTATATCTGTCCATGACAGAGCCACCCAATCCCTCCAACCCACTCAGGCCACTTCTTAATAAAGCATCCATGGCAGATGATTGCGCCCCCGTAACAATAGGAAATGATCCGAATTTGCCTTTTTTACCAGTTAGGAAATTTCCTCCTCCCTTAGACATTCTAGCTCCAGGAGCAGGAACAGCTCCTCCCATCATTGGCATTTGTGATGAAGTTCCACCACGCATTGAACAAACGCCACCTCTACATGCCATAATACTCTCCTTAAGTTTGCAGATATTCTAATATGATATATGTCTGCGTAAAATTTGTTCTATTTGATCCCGTGATTATATAAACATTAGTACCATCAACATGCAACTCAATATTATTCCCCGCAGTAGGGCTGGCATAGGGAATGGGAATATAATTATTACCCGATGTGTCTGATGATGTAGCATATATCCTGGTGAATGTTGTTGTCGAAGTGCAAGTAATTCCATGTGGTATTGTTGCAGTTCCTGTGTTTGGCAAAGCTGTTGTGTAATTGATAACTTTTCGATAAACATTTCTTAAAGCTGGCGATGCTACTGTTGAAGAATTATTGGATGGATTCGAAAAATACATTTGTCCATTAACAACTTCGGTAATCTGATATAAACCCGTATCTTTAATATTTAGAACCGTAGCCATTAAGCTAAGATTTTGATACATACGCACGAGAAGTTCTTTAAAATCCGGACTTTTTATATCTACTTCCTGAAGTTTTTGAACATCCCATATAAAATTAGTAGGAACATAAGCACCATATTGAGTCGATAAAGCCATTATGACAACCTCGCATTTGTAGGTCTGGTATATAATACCATTCCTTGCAATTCAAAATCAGCAAAAGCAATAGTTGGATTGATCATTTGATCAGCAGATAGATATAAAGAAAATTGAATATATTGTCCTTGAGCTTGGAAATATACAGGATGCCACAATAAATCCTGATATGATTCTAACGGTACAGTAGGATATGGAAATGTTTCTAGTATAGAATTTCCCATTATTGATCCCGTTTGTGCGCCTCCTCCTATCATGGAAACACTGGAAGCCGAAGGATAATAATCTACGGTAATCTGTCCTCCCTCTATTGAAGTACCATTAATTATAGATTCTGTAGCACTCACACCAAAATCAACTCTCTGGATAAATAAGTTTCTATCTTGATCTGTATAAGGATTGAATTGTTTGGTAGTCAGTTGAATATTGGAAACTCTCGAAACAGTACCACCGCCATAATAAGTACCTGACGTTAAACCACCGAAAGTATTTATGGTTATTGTATTGGCATCAACTACTGAATAAACAGGAAATATAGTTCCGTTAATAAAGGTTTGAGTAGCCATATCTGCGACAATATTTTCAAAATAGATAAAGTCTTGGTCATTGGGAAATTCTGATGGCGTCGCGCTGAGATTGTGATTAATAATCGTTAAAGTAAGAATTCCTGTTGGAGATGAAAATTGACCTGGACTTCCACCCATAGGTAACGGCCCAATATTAGTAAGATTCATACCCGGTGAATTACGCGCATAATCATCGGATATACGTAAAACATATCCTTCTGGAGTTCCTGCTAATATTTGTCTTTGATTAGCTTGGATATTGCCACTATTCCATGAATAATTGGATTGTTCCCATGCCTGAGGAACTGTGAGGGCCCATGTTGTATCTTGCTGTTGTTCAAAATACCCAAAAGTAGTAAAGCAATCATCAAAGAGTGCCCATGAATCATTTTTATAATTGTATATCAACAATTGATTAGGGAAGGTTTGGGTTGGTTCTTCTAGATCAGAAACAAATGTCCATATAGCCAATTCATTGTAATAATCTCTTATGCCAGCAGTTCTCAAATTTCCATTGGACTTTGATTCAAATTCAAAAATTTCGTCTGGTATTTTATCATCTATCCGAACAACATTTGATCCGTTACACGCATGAACACCAGTGTTTCCAATAGTGAACACTTCTTTATCAAAAGGAATGGTGCTAAATGTTGATTGACTACCGAGCTCTGTATTTAATCTATTCCAAATAAACGGTAATATTTCATTGCCGGTATAAGCAAGTTCCCATGTTGAACGCTCAAAATATACTATAAGACGGTCTTTAATAAACTGAGCAGATATTATTTGCTCATCAGTGGATGCATCTATAAATCCCCCACCTGCTGCCACATTACCAGATCCATCAGTTTGATTAGGTTCATACCAAGCATTTACTGCTAGAGGAGATCCATTGAAACTAAATCGAGCTCTATTAAAATATTGTGTTGCAGTTCCCGTTCCCGTTGTACTCGAATTGTTGTTCTCCACCGTATTAAGAAGAACTAATCTATTCCTAAAAGCAACTATAATTCGAGCGGTTTGCACAAACGGCCCGGTAGCAACGGTAGCCCCTCCCGGCAGGAAGAATATACCATTTGATCCTGAACCCAGCATAGCGGTCCATGTTCCATTATTGTTGTACCAAATAGGGTCATCAGTAGCCGCAGGAGCAGAAGCCCCGAGAGTGAAATTGAAATTTGAAACAAATAATATTAAATCTCCGGCAATACTTGTCCAATTACATGGCCAAAAATAATTAGTATTACTGCCATGCCATAAAGCAGTCCCTGATCTTGACCAGCCAGTTCCTGCTGTAAATATATAAGCAAACTCAGTATCAAATGCATATGTCGGATGATTGTTAACGGCCCCAATAAGATATTGGGTTATTCCCATGACTGGTAATGATGGATAATAATAAAGCGGTGTTGTTATTGCCGCACCAGTTATTACCACTTGACCTGTTGAAGTATTAAAGGTTCCTGTTGCAGTTCCCGTTGATAGCATAGTCCCGGGAGTTCCTAAGACAATCACCGTAAATATTTGAGATCCAACAGAAAACTGCTGACCAACATTAAATTGTGATCCAGGAACAGTAATTGTTTTGTTCCCTGATCCATCAGTATTGCCCAAATTAATTCTCAATTGTGATTGCAATGGAGAAGTTCCCATCAATAGAGATCCAAATCTCTTCCTAACCCGACCACGAAACACGTAAGCATTTTGCAAATAAGTAAAAGCATCATCTAATATTTGCCATGGTTTGACATCAGTCTGCAGACCAGTATTTATGGGTGAAATCAGGAATCTATCAAAAGGCATTACTTCTCCTAAATTCCAAAAGCAGTCCAAAAGAATGACGTATCGGAAGCACCATTGACGAGGCCAAATGTTGCTGTAGTTAATGAAAAGCTCTTCACGCGAACACTTTCAGCAGTAGAAGCATTATTATTAATAACAACAGGCAATATCCAACTTATGAAACTTCCAAATCCAGGGAAGTTCGCCAATCCCCCAGCCGAAGTATTATTAAAGGTAATAGTTACTACCCCTCCAACAGTTGTTGCAAGGCCACCAATCTTAAGCATTCCAGACGAATCATAACTCCATGATACAGCAGTATTAGCACCGACTACTCCGTTTGAATAAGCAGTAATAGGAATCTGAACTACACCCGCGCCTGTGGTTTTGTTTATGTAAAGTTCATTATTACCTGTTGCTGCATTATTGGCAGAATAAAGTGCCACATTTCCTGAAGCAAATGATGAACCTCCCGGAGGTATTGAACCTTGCGTAGCCAAATATACCCAATTGAATCCTGCACTTGAATTTATAGAGGATGATGATGCATTGGAATTGCCTGCTATAGCACCCAAAATAGTAAAATTATTGAGTATGTTACCTTGGGATACTGAAAGCTGATCAGTCGCTTGTGGTATCGACGGTAAAAATGCCATTGTTTACTCTCCTTGAAATTATTTTTAATTATGAAGCATTATTTCCTGTCCATCCCCAGCCACCATTCATTCCCGATTGTTCGGTATAAATTGTTGCGGTACGTTCATTGGTGTATTGGACAATAGTTCTTCGTAAGCAAAGGTTCATTTGATTGCGATACTCAGGCAATATTTGTGCCACCGAATCAGTATCCATCCTATCTTCAAATATCTTCTTAGCTGCTCCATAAGCTATGAACTGCCAATATTCATTAAGAGCAGGCACAGAGCTTGTTTGGAACAATTGTATCGGCGCTTGATAGACTTCTAGATTAACTCTATATGCTTGATCTGGAACAGGACGTAAGATGAATTTATTAGCATAATAAAGAACCATTTGAGGCAATGCTAATACATTTGGCTGTGTTTGAGAATTAATAGGAATATTAGCCCCGGGCGCAGCGGAGAATGTAATGGTGAACGCACCCGTGGCGTAATTTATATTATTGTTAGCCAATACCGTCGTTGGAGGATTTGCTATTGCTGCTTGATACGCAGCTGAATTAGGATCATAAAGGTTCCCCACAACCGTGGTATTACCATTTGAAGTATTGAGTACCGGTACGTCTACGAGCGTCAAAGCACCAAGATTAACATCAGCGGTATCAAACAATACTTGTCGCTGCAGCAAAGCAATCCTCTGATTAAAATTATTTGGCAGCATTGATTGCTGTGAGTTAATAACACCGGTAAATGTTGTGGTAACGCCATCACCCATTAATCCCGTTGCTAATTGGAAATTAATCTTTGGATAAATATTAAAAAGTTGCTCGGGAGATTGGCTATATACGGCTTGATAACCCGATATATATATTGGCGGGTGCACACTTAAATATTTATTTTGAAAATCATATAACGGATTATATTGGATTGATGGATTGACCATCACGTTACCAAAAGATGCAGTATTGGTCGGATATTCATCTTGGTATGGGTTGGTATAAAACGTATAGGTTGTCCGTAGATTAAATGTTCTTAAATGTTCAGGGAAATCATATACCACAAACGTATTGATATAGTTATTCAAATCATCGGTAGTCAATTGAGCTTCAGATGGCGATAAAGTAAGTCTACGAACTTTAGTTTGTATTGATTGTAGGGTGGTTCCAGGTGCGGGGGTAGGGTAAGTTGCCATGAAGCTCTCCTTAGATTTTTTATTTCAGCGTAGCATATTGCCAATGATTTTCTATAAGATTGATGTTGGCAATTGGTTAACGACCGCAGCCTTCAATGTATCGTTATTTTCCCCGATCGGCACTGAAAGGGCACAGATATTAATGAATGGTCCTAAACCAGATGGCACTGAAAATGGTGCATAAAGCGTGGTATCTATGCGCACCTTAAATGTTGTATCGCCGGTAACTAAGATAGGAGCTGTTTGCTGATCTATTTGTTGCATCCCGCAAGCGGGAGGAATATCGAAACGTACAATAGTTCCATCAACATAACCATGAGCAAAGGTTGTGGTGACGGTAGCGGCAGTGCTATTAGTAATCGAGGCTATTAACCGCATGGCAGGGCCATATACCGGCTTACGATAGGCAAAACAATTATAATCAGCCATAACAGCTCCTATTATCTTTATTTAAGGAATGTGACCGTTTCTACATTTGATGGTCTTAATTCATTCAATTCATCGACATCCATAAAATCAAGAGGATCGAATGAACAACGGCGCTTTTTCTTGGTAAGCATGGCCACGTTTCTCATATTATCATCCTGCTTGTAAGCATACTCAGGATACCAACAGTTATTTGAAAGATGATGCGCTACTCCTCTAGGAATAGTATATATTTCGCCATCATTCAAGGTGTATGTTTCAATTTCATCTTCACGATATTTTCTAAAAGAGAAGGCCATCGTTCCACCTGGAACTTCATAAAATCTAAAGATACCGCGTACCATTTCTCTATCTCTATCTCTTTGATATTTCAGGTCTTTCCCTTTTCTTGGGAGATTACTCTTTGCGTCTTTTTTGATTTCTTCTGACATAGATTTCCTTTAAGTGTCGACAAGTTGTCGACAGTTTGTAGACAACTGAAAAAGAGGGCCCTTGCGAGCCCTCTCAAGTAATAATACTATCGTTTACAGTCCGCCAAATGACGATTTACCTGCAACCCAATATAGTCTATCAGGGGTACCAACGTTTCCTGATGACCACGCAACAGAACCCGAAGGTCCAAGTATTGGCGTTGTCAATTCAAGACCGTTACCACCTGTTCCTAGAATCATGCCTAAGAATCCAGTATTGGTTGTAGCATCAGCAAGAAGCCCGGATTGTGTAGCATTAATCTTAAGACCTGCAATAGTTGGAACTTGAGAAGCCGCAGATATCAGCGATAACGCGGTATCTTCACCAACAGGAACAACTTGTGGGAATGAACTTGGTTGTTGAGCAATAGTTGGCCAAGTGAATGCAGTATATGCAGTTGTATCAACATCAATAGTGAAGTTGTAATCATCAACTACAGTTACTATATTTCCTACCAAGTAATTGTTCTGAACAGTAGGATTCAATTGAATCATGCCAGATACTGCTGGTATGCTGAATCTAACTGCCTGACCAGGAGTCAATCCATGCGCAACTGAAGTAGATACCTGAGCATTAGTTGCTTGGGTAATATTTACGACAAAGCGATGTCTAGGATAATAGAGCGAATTGTAATTTACAACGCGATAGAATCCTGCACCACCAATAGCGCCCGGAGCAGTAGCCAATGGATTAGAAGCCGTTAATAGAGTGAATGAAGTTGAAGAACTTACAGTTCCCACAACCATATCGACTCCATTAACATCTGTTTGTGCAGTATTGCTTAAACGAACTACCGAACCAACAACAACGGAAGTATCCGCAGTATGGGTAACAACAGGACGTGTAGCATTAGTTACGGCAGAAACTGCAACAGGATTACCTAAAAGAGGTAAAGCTAATGGATCTTGACCCGATGGATCATAAAGCGTAAAGCCACCAGTTGCCATTGAGTCAACCGATACCACCCCAGATGCAGATGCTTTGTAGCTAACAAGAGCGGATCCTTGGGGCATGCCACGTTGCCAATAGAACTCAAAGCCGACATCAGCATTTGCAGTTCCATTGAAATAAGCACCACCAGCGGCACCTACGGTTCCATATTGGGTAAAGTTACGAACTTTAATCCAATCGGTACCAGATGGGATGTTGAGAATAAATTGATTTGCCTGACCAATTGAAGCAGATCCAGGATTTGGATTTGCTAGTCCGGCAAAGTTTGCAAGAAATGTTCCTTGCGAAAGAATAGTTCCGTCCATAGTCTCTCCTTTAAGCTAATGTTGCGCGTAAGTTGATTACCCACAAATCATTAGTGATTCGCGGAACTTCAGCAAATTTATATCCAACAGAAGCGTTGAGCGCTAATGGGCTATCATATATTGGCGGTCGATAGATAAAGCTTGCGCTATAGCCATCTTGCTCAATACATGCATAAGCTTCCATACCAACGCAGAATATATTGTAAACGTTTGCACCATTGCTTGAAGCATTGGCCGCAAATGATCCAATAGAGCTGATAAGGAAACGAAGGTTACCGATTGCACCCCATTCTGAACGCAATGCATTCATAGGAGCTGGATATTGGTTCTTTTGAATGAATCCAGCAACAGCATCAAGGTTTCCTGTTAATTGGCTTGAGCATAATGCAAAGTATGCATCACGAACTGGAGCTGTACCGAACTTATCTTCACCTTCGATATTGTCCATAATTGTGTATGCATTGTTATTCAACAATGTACGCACAACAGCATCAACATCTGAACGGGTGATTTCTGTTGGGTTGTCGCCATTAACACCGCCAACGCAGTTAATGAAACCAGCAGTTGCTGCTAACATATCACGCGTTAGTTGGTCTTCTGTTTGACGAAGTGAAACACCTAAACGTGCTGCACATTCGTTCAATACCAATCTGTTACTTTTATGACCTCATATGAGGCGGCCACTTTCTCTACTTATGGCTCACTGTGTTTCCACAATGTTCAGAGCACCGCATCTCTCCATGTTTGATCGGCTTTCTTATGTTGCGTATTGCAACATAAGGGATGCCAATTAAATCTATCCGTATCAAAACATCCACAATTATCAAATGTTCTAAATACAGTAGTTAAAGAAGAGTCTTCTCGCTTGCTACGTTCAGGCTGAATATCGGAATATGGCATCCAAGCAATAATATCAATATCTCTTCCTTCAAATTGAAAGCATAAAGAAGTTGGTACAGTCCAATCCCATAGACCATATGTTCCTGGGAATATACCATTTTTTGTTTCAATCCATACCTTTTGACCTTCTTCTGGTTCTTTATCAAAAGCCGTATATGATTTTATTTTTTTTATATGCCATTCCATAATCTTGCCCCTTGTCACGATCGTCTTTACGCTACCGCTTCCAAGTCTATCAGAGAAGATTTATAGACCCCATATTTTTGTTTAGGGTCTTGGTTTTGCAAGGTACATATTGTTACTCCCAAAAGGGGGATAAATCATTTCTGTTTATCTCTTACGGTTTCCGCGTAAGATCGGACTATCGCTTAATCTTTCGATTTCCACTCGCTTTAGTCTCTCAGCGTGATAAAATAATTGACTCCGTGACTCCATTGTGATATTATTTAAATTGTAATCAACTTATTACCCATAAAGGACAAAAATGAACCCTTCTCTTTCACCAAAAGCTCTTTCTAAAACAAAACATAAAATTTGTGCATGGATAACTCCATCTATAAAAAAATTGCTAGAAAAACGTATTCATAGTAACAAAATGCAAAATGAAGGACACAAAGTTAAATCGTTAGTCATTAGACAATCTATAATTGATCTTTATTTTTCTGAACCAACTTATGACTTTTTGTTTAAATCGGAAGAATTAAAAACCAATCGAATAACGTTTTATCTTGATCAAGAAACAGCACAAAATATGTGGGATATAGAAGCTCATTGGTTAGTTGAAGGAGTAAAAGTTAATACTTCAATTATTATAAATACCGCATTATTGGAATACTTAACAAAATAAAATATCTTCGCCCTTGTCACCCTCGACTTTACGTTAGGGTTTCCAAGTCAATTAGAGCGGATTTAAAGCAGGCTATTTGCCTACAAAACCGTGTATTTCAAAGATCTATTTTATTAACCTGCTCGTTTAACTGCACATAAGTCTTTAGCAGTAAACTGTTACGGCACTTTTACCGTAAAAGCTGATCTGTGCGTCAATATCAACAGCGGTCAATTGTTGAGCCGGTGGCGTGATGCCAGAGTTGCCTAGTGGAACCATTGCGGTGTTTAACGGATTATATCTACGCATACGCAACGTGTTACCACCGTTACGAGGCATATTCTTCTTCATCGCAGGGATTTTGTGAATCATGTTAGGTACAGGCACTGATAAGAGCTTGTAACTAAACGATTGCTGCACTGGCGATGGCAGTGTACTTGTAGTAGTTATAGCCATTGTGGCTCCTTAACTAAACAAAAATGAGGGGATTACAATAGGCTCGGACGAAACCCACGAGACGCCGATGATAGGATATGAGAGCGACTCATATATTTACGCTGGGACTAGATTACGATTAGGCAAAAAAAAACGCAACCCGAAGATTGCGTTAAAAAAGGAAGGGCGACAGCCTCACCAGAGAAATGTCGCCCGTAATGAAGCTTTGTTATTGTACGTTATTTTTTGCTGAAGTCTAGCAGAAACTGGTCAAAGGCGAGCGCTTCAGTGTCACCTTTTCCTCCCGAAAAATAGATTATCAGAATGGTAACAAGGGCACCTATGGCAGCCATTTTAACCTTGAATTCATCCTGCTCAATTTGGATCTTGAGTTCTTGCTGTGCTTTCTGCTGTTCTTTGGATAAAGGATAGATAGCTGAACATAAAAGAATCGAAGATAATATTAGTGCTTTCATGTTATTTCTCCAATAAAAGCATAATAAATTTATCAAAATCAAGGCCAAGCTGAGTGCTCCCCATGTACACCGCATAAAGGGTGACTATAGAAGCTATAACGGCGAGTTTAACTTTGGTTGAATTAGCTTGTTTAAGCTTATCGATATTGTTGTCCTTCATAACGCCTCCTTCGCATTAAAGGTATACAGGTCAAGCATGCCATCGTTAATTTCAGAAAACAAGGTGATCATGCAAATAAGAAATTTCTTATTTCTAAAAAGGGCATATTTTGAAAATAAAAAAGCCAAGGGAGTCGAATCCTTGGCCGTACACAAGTTCCATAGGGACTATGAAACTAATTTATATATCTTGCATTTCAAAATGGTTCGAGTCTACGCGCTTAAACGATCCGCCCCATCTATTGTTTTCATGCAAGGTAACCCAATAATCACCAAACTTTTTATAGTCTTCGTATTCTATCAAGTATTTGCCCGTTTCATTGAGTAGGTTTATATCCAGAGCTAAGCGTTTACAATGCAAGCTGTCGACAATTCCTTTGCCTTCATGGGCATAGATCTTGGCTTGCTCTTGGGTTCGGAAAGCTTCTCCAAAGGTAACAAAGTATCCCTGATCATGAATATAGCGCAGGAGAAATGCTATGTTCTGGGCGAATATAGCTTGTTTTTGCCATAGTTCCATTATCTATTCCTAAATTGATTCATTTCCTTCAAATACATCTTACGCATGTCCTCAGTCAATTCTCCGTTGGCAAAAGCATTGGCATTGCTTAAAGGCCCATCATTCTTGCGTACATTAAGGACCGCTGAAGGTTTGGGCTTAGCAGCATTTTGTCGTACGAGTTCTTTTTCTTTTGAGTAATCGGTTGTGTCTTCAGTTAAGCCAAGATTCTTTATGATGGTATAAGCAGAAACTGCCTTTGAATAAAGATCAGGAGATGAATTGATCGTATTAGCAATTTCAGGATAGGTCATGCGCAATGATTCAAGATTCTCTTTAGATACAATTTTATCAAAATCAGGATATTGCGTCTTAAGACGAACTTCTGTTGCTTGAAGAACCGATTGCTGTTGATATTGTTGGAGTTGGTTTTCAAGCTTCTTAATGTGTTTACTTACTTTAGAGAGATGTTTTCCTTCAACTAAAGCATCTGCATCGACCGATAGATCTTCATCGATTTCTGGTTCTTGTTGAACTTGTTTTGGTTGTGCATTCATTGCTTGAGCGAGAGCTGCTTCGAGTTCTTGAGCACGTTTTTCAGCAGCTAAAGCTTTCTCTTTCATTATCTTAAAGTTAGATGCTTGATGCGAACGCTTTGGCTTTTCGGGCTCTTCGGGCGCTGGCTCTGCTTCAGGTTGTGAAGCGACTTGTTGTTCGGGTTGTTCGTTCAGCTGCTCCAATGGGGTTTGGTCAACATCGTTGGGCTGATTTTGAACCATTTCTTGCTCAGAAGTACCCTGATTTTCAACCATCTGTTGTGCTGGTGCTTCAACGGGCTTGCCGGCTGTAGTTTCTACGTAAGCAGGCTGGTTCATGGGATCCAATGTTGGTTGTTTCAATGGATTGCCATCGCGATCATATTTCATTTCAAATGCCATTAGTTTGTCTCCAATTCTACTGATTCTAGTTTTTCGCCATTCAATTCTTTAGCTAATTTAAACAAAGTTCCATCTTGGAATGCTACCACATATTTGAGCAATCCCTGTTCTTCTGGGGCAACATATTGATGATTCTTGATGAGATGTATACAAGCATCGCGAGATGGGATAACCCACATAAAGATGGGAGCATTGTCTTTGCGCTTAAATTTATATACCGTTTGATCGTAATCGGGAGTAGGGCAGCTCAATCTTCCATAAAAGTAATTACGGAACACATTGGGCAAGAGCTTCTCATTCTTGGTAATCACCACTATATAAAAGTCATCCTTGAAGTCTTTCTTGCATCGCTCAACACATTCCCAGATATTTGCTTCATATTCAGAAAGATTCTCTTGCATCTGCTCGATAGGGGATAATGTATCGGGTGCTTTTACAATAAGATCGGTTGCTACTTTACCTACTGTTTCTTTGGTCACCGCACCACTCCTTGCACATATAATAAGATAATTCTTCTATTGGTAAAGCTGGTAGTGTACAGAATGATTCTATAGGTTCACCATTTTTTATTTCTTGATGTATGAAATCATTCATATTAACTATCTTTTTTCCACAATTAAAACATTGATCTTGAGGGTACACTGTCAATGAATAATCATTTTCTGATGAGCCAACATATTCTTTTATATCATCAACCTCAACAAGAGTTATCTTATCATATCCAGGTTTTCCGGATGATAATTTGGGAGCATGATCTACGCAAAGTCCTTCTAAAAAATCATATTTCATAGTTCGTGTCAATTTGGGCCAATCATATGAATACTTACAAGTTACTATTGCATATATTATTTTTTTCTTACATTTTTTGCATCTCTTTTTTTTGGCTGAAAAAAGGGCAGCATCTTTTGCCTTATGCTTCGCATCTCTTTCTTCTTTTAATGCCTGCTCGTATTCCCTATCTCTTTGATTGAAATAGTCTTGGATGCTCTCTTTGGTCATTAATATCCCAATTTATTAAGAAAAATAACTATTCCTAAAATAATTGATACAACTAATAGTGCTGTTCCAGTAGTTATGAAATATTCTTTCCAAGATTGATTTCCTAGGTTTCTAGGTATAAACATTAGACTCCTTTTACATTGTTTACCTGCATAAGATACGAAAAAACCCTCTCACAAGCAAGTCATGAGAGGGTTATGAAGTAAATAATGCCGCGTCTATTTTTTCTTTTTGCGCTTGCCTGCTTTTAAGCCCTTGCGACGCGCTTCAGATATTCCGATGGCAATAGCTTGCTTGGGTTTCTTTACTACAGGCCCCGTTTTGGATCCTGAGTGTAATTCACCTTTATCAAACTCTTTTACCACCTTATGGATTTTCTTTTCAGCTTTTTTGCTATATTTGTTTTTATATTTAGAAGATTCTTTTTTGACCTTCTTAGCAACTTTCTTCTTCATTATCGTCCTTACTTCTTACACTTGCAAGGTGCTTTTTTGCATTTTGAACACATTTTCATAATAATCCTTTTTGTTTTATTCTCCGGGCACCAGACCATCCAGTACCCGGAAAACTTCTATCTAATTAACGGACCCGAGTTGTCTCTTCCCAAGTTAAGCGATATTCGGACTTTTCATTCTTTTTCCAATTACGCTTTTGCAAGTTAAGAGGAACTCCCAAAACGGAATAGGCAATCTTCTTTGCTTTTCCTTTAGGACGAGGTGCAATAGGCATTATCTATACTTTCTATAAAGTGCATACCGTTTCATTACCAACCCATCATCATCGGGAGATTCATTTGCGCCACGAGCGGTATCATCAAGATATTGCGATGAATAATATCCTGCTTGAGGATATTCATGATGTTGAGCCTGTCGGGGAAGGTTAGCCATTGCTGAATGTTGCTCGCGAATCATGCCGCCATCAGCAATCTCTTGTCTTCTACGAGGATCAACTCCTGCATAGAACTCATTACTCATGTCTTGTGTTCTATCGAAGGTACGTTGATCTCTACGCTGTTCCAGCTGATACATTGCAGAATATTCCGCACGTACTTCGTCACGCCTTTTAGCGCGCTCCTGAGATCGTGCATCATATTGCGATTCTGGCATATAATCATAGGTCATAGCGCGTTTAGGTTCATCAAAGTCTTCACCTCGATTGCCTTTGGCGCGAACATATGAATCTTTTCTTTCTTTAGCCATTGTTTTCTCCTAAAAGGATTATACCTTCTTGGGGTAAAAATGTGCCTTGCGTTGGGAATCATCGTAATCCATTTGACGATCAATGCCAGAACGTGAATCATCTAAACCTTCTGGAAGGTAAGGTCCAGTTTTTGGATAAGGCTTGATCATTACTTCTTGAGGAAGATTAGCAATAGCTCTGTGATCTTCATGGATCATTTCATCATCAACTTCAAGTCCACGACGCATGCCAGTTGGCATGCCCATATATCCTTCAGCAGATGACATACTCTTCATATGGCCATCGCGCGAATCTTGTTGGTGCTTGCGTTCATCGTTGAACTTGTCCGCATGATGGCGGGAATTTCCACCTTCTGATGCATATTTACGTTTTGCCATTGTTTGGCTCCTTCGAAACTGTAGTCTTTAAACTACAAGGTTATACCTCTATCGACTGCCAGAACCTTTCTGGCCAGCTTAAGGTTATAAATATTTCAATAACTCTGAAACGATAAGCTTTTGGCTATCGCTCATAGATGTTTCATCAAGATCAAAACTTATTTGAGCTTGCCACTTATTGCCACCCATGTTAACAAATTTTAAATCGTGGGTGATATCTTCTACATCTAGGGCTATTTTTTCTAATACTGAATCTTTAAGTAATTCTGCAATCATCTTAATCCTTTAGGTTGGAGCGCAGGTTGCTGCGAGGCTTGTGAGGCGATCGCGTTTTCTGCACCTTTGGTGGCCTTATCTTCTTTTTCAGTGACCGATTGGTTGTCTTGCATCTTAAGCATTTGCGATAAGGTAATAAGCTTTTCCAAATGGGTGATATCAAGTTCTTCAAGTTCCTTAAGAGCACGAACCTTATCCAATAAGCCAGCATCTTCATCTCTAATTACTTGCGCACGGCGTTCAACGGCCAATGCCTGATTTTCTTCAACGCGCGATATTCTTTCAAGCCCCAATCCCTGGTCAGCCGCAGCACGAGCTCGAGCAAGTTCTGATTGAGCAGCTTGCAGATCCATTTGTTGTTGCATCTGTTGTTGTTGTAATTGAGAAGCTTGTTCTTGTTCTTTTTGAATAGCCTCTATGAGCTCCTTCTTATTTTGCATCGTCGATGCATTAAGCAGAACATCATTAGGGATAGGAATGCCAGCTTCTCGTAAGTGCAAGAGTTGGGCAAATTGCATTTGCTTTTGTGTGGTGGTATTAAGACCTTCTTCAACAACGGCATGATATTTTCCAAACGCTTTGTTATAAAACTGTGGCGTGGGCTCTGCACCCTCAAGAATCTTTTTAACTTTACCTGGGGTAAAATTGGCCTGTATGAGTTGAATTAATATATCGCCGACTTGTTTGATTGAGTTATCCAAATTATCAAAAAGGATCTGCAGCGTAGTGAGTCCTGCACCTTGTCTGAGCATCGATAGAATGCCTGCTTTGTCGTCTTGGGCGCTTCCGAGTAGTTCTTCATTTACGCCCGAGATCTGTGAAATTTCTTCGCCCAGGATGCGCGATAATTCAATCATGGATGGCGGTATCTGTGGCGCTTGTATTTGTATCACATCAGTCATTTGTGCATCTTCTTTAAGCGCTAAACCGCGACCTTGGCCATTCAAGAATACGTCCTTGGGATTAACCAGCGCGTTTTCTTTGTAGATGAATCCTGAATTGATTTGCGACTCAAGGATATCAAGTTCTATGATTTTACGTCTATTGTAAAGATACTGTGCATCGCGCAATTGGCGTACTATCCCCTGAATTCTATATGGGTAATAAGGAATTTGCGGATTGTAATATCCGATCACCGGAACTAGCGGAAACCTGTCTATTCCGATTGGCTGTGGCCCGTCGTACATTACCTTACCTTGAACGACGATAGCTACTTTAACCGTTGGGACGGTAGATTCCATCAAGGTAACTGAAGGGTACGTCTTGAGAAACTGTTTAAGTCTATCTTCATCTTGTCCGCGCCATTCTTGGGTTTCACCAGTTTGCGTATCTACGAGTAAAGTTTGGGTGCGATAATCCTTATAATAATATTCGTCATAGGTTAGGAGGTTGGTATATGACACATTGTAATTCTCGGGCATGAACTGGAATTTTGAATCTCTGCCAGCTTGTGCTTCCGGTGACTGAAGGCCAAGGATTTCTTCAGCATGATCAGGCAAGAGCGATATGACTTCGCGCTTGGTTAAATAGGAGCGTTTCCATATTGCATTGCAATCAGATAGGTCTGTCTTGCGGAAGAATGGGTCTACGAGAAAGGAGTTATAATCACATTTGTCAATTTTAATATGGCCTGATATGGGATCTTGGCGATAATCCATATAGATATGTAAGAAGTTCATACCGGTAACTAAAGCACCATCAAAAGCATCTGAAACGGTGTAGAGTAGGCCTTCGGTATTCTCAATCCATTTAATTACTTTAGTAAGCTGATCAGCAGTTTCATTGTCAAAGTTCTCAACGCCCGTTACTACGATTGATTTGCGGTTGTTGCGTTGATGTCCGCCGATCATATTTTTAACACGACGAATTCTATTGAATACAAATTGAGTTCTTCGGTTGACCGGTAAATTACCCCAGTAGTCTTGCCAAAGCGTTTGGTCATTACATTCGAAGCGTGTATCTAAATCTGCTTCAGACCAGAATGATTGATTGAGGGTGACTGCTTCAGCATAAAATGCTTCCATCTTGGATAAGATTTCCCGATCCCGCTCGGTATAATATTGCGGGGATAATTGGGGAAAGATCATAGCTTACTCTCCTTAAGGTAATGCTTGTAGGCAAAAACTAGTCTATGATATCGATGAACAAAAACAAGTATAAATAAAAGTCCCAGTTACGGGAAATTAGAAAACCATAACCGGGACTAAAACAGGAGCGCTATTAATGTTCGTTTGATGGTTGCATGAGGTTATCCTTGATAAACCGTTCAGCCCAATCAAAAAGCATTGTCTTGTCGTGATCTATTGGTTCAAGAAGATCTAAGATTTCCACCAATTGTTCAGCGATATCATCAAAGATGCGTGATCTATGGCCATCTTCCAAATCGCTATCATTAAGCATGTCCACCATACATCTAATATTGTGGATCTGATCGGTTGCCCAATCTATAACGTGTTCTTGTAATTGGTTATCTTTAAGTTTGTTTTTCTTCACCACTCTCACTTCTCCCCAGCTCATGAGCCCCAATCCAATAGCCGTAACTATAACAATCCACCCTATCGCTTTATAAGAATTCATCGCCCCGCACACATTCCTTTCTCCTACATTTAGAACAAATTGCATCTATCTCTTCCCAATATTCATACTGAGAAAATTGGTCGTCTAAATATACTCTATTTGTAGCATCGGTAGAAGAAAATGCGCGATTATTTTTGGTTATCTTTTTAAGGCGATACTGAGGAATCATGTCGCCATTGCACTCGCTTGCCATATGAATCCTTAAAGTCCGTCCAATGAGTTAGTTTTTTCTTGGTATCTGCGTCCGGCTTTGAGAGAAAGTTAATATACATATTAGGATTAACATAACCCACAAAATAACGATCAAGCTCGTCTTTAACTACGAACATATCTTGATCGAAGGAATAGGCTACAAGAGGAAAACGTGACCACTCAAGCCAATTATTTTCCATCAAAATTACTCCAATCCAAAGGCGGCAGTTGTATACCTGAATTATCAAGCTGTGATGCAATCCATTTCTGATTCCAACACTTATCAATAAAATTTTGGCCGCCACGCAATTCTATATAATCAAGGATATCTTTCTTTGCTTGAACTTTAAGATCCTTTATATGTGCATCTTGGCGCTCTATTTTATAGAGCTTTATAAAGCGACTGAAAGATCGATATAGATATGATAAAGCTATACCTAATACTAAACCGATAATTAATTGAATCATCTGAATCTCCTTTGCAAATGCATTTGTGTATTCTTCGACCGCATGCACCGCACGTCGGCCTTTGAATTTTATTCATCTAAATATCCTCTCTAAAGAATCCAGTATTTTGTCTGCCGCCGTACATTACTTCTCGATATCTTTTATCTAATTGTTCCGGGGTTGTACCTGAAAATGAAGCTTTCTTCAACGCCACGCACATATATCTAAATGCGTCTGCCGCATGCGATACATCATTGTGCTCGGGTATACCTTTGTATTGTTTTTTGACCGCATCCCATTCTTGTCGGTAGTTAGCCAAATGCTTAATCAATTCTTTGCACTTTACGTTATCGATGTAGATGGTGGGAAGTTTAGCTTTAACATATTCAATCCCATCAAGTATGCGGTGGGGGTATATTTCAGAGAATTTAACGCCCAACTCTTTATATTGATCTTCAATGCTTATACCCGGGCCCTGTTCTCTTTTTTTTGCGTCGTGAGGGGGAAAGTGCTTGCCGTAGGTATATGGCTTGTTAAGAATCGTTTGGCAGAAATGCGCTATATTTTTGTTGGAAGCGGAATAATAATCTATAACGTGTACCGAAGTTCCAATAACCTGAAAATATATCTGGACTGTGGGATCGTTGATACCCAGATCATGCGCCGTATGAACTTTATGTCCTGGTTCCCATGGAACATTGCCTATTTTGCCTTCAAGATGCATGCGATCTAATATGGATGCATAAAAATATCCGTCTTGGCCCTCATCAAAAGAACAATAATATTCTTGATTAACCATTCCCTCCGAAAGCTCGCCGAGTTCAACCTCTTTGCGAATATCAGCAATATCAATGTGCTGCGTATCATCAACGGTCAGCTTTAAACAAAACCAATCTTTTGAATGAGATGCGATTTGATAAAGATCATAGAGATGGTTGCGTCCGCGAGGCGTGGAGAGGAATAGGGCTGTCCCATTGTTAGCCGTAAGAATCGGTCGAGCAAATTGATAAGCGCGGGGATCTTGTAAAGAGAACTCTGAAAAGACCATAAACTTGGCGTTAGTTCCAACGAGTGCCGTATCGTAATCATTAGATCCGAGAACTTGTAATATGCTGCCGTTGGCAAATTTAAGGCGCATAAGTTGTTCGTTACGTTCTGCTATCTCTTTAGGGCAATAATGATCAAGGATACGATTACCATCGTTCGTAATAGCATCCCAGAGAATTCTGCGGCCTTGAGAGAATGTGGGAAAAATATAGAAGATGGTCTGTACTTCTTTCAGAGCAGCACGAACACAAAGGTTGAATGCTACAATGTCTTTTCCTGCTCTCCGAGGAAGTATGGCAAGCACACGTTTATAACCCTTATTCTCTATCGCATCACAAATGGGTAGTTGATAAGGACGCGGCTGAAAGCGATCAAGCTTTATTCTTGTCTCTATATTCATGTTCATGTCAATATGAAAATACGTTGTACAATAAATTTAAATCTTTCCCTTATTATCCAAGGGCAATCGAATCCAAGACATTTCTTTGCATTCTGAAGCCATGTATTCATTGGTCAGCAAATCAACTATGCGAGCAGACTCGTTGCCTGAATTACTGAGTTGCTTAACCCAGACCATTTTTGAATATACTTCCATTGGTTCGGCTTGTAATAGATAATAATAATAATTATCGGTGTTTGCGTATGTAATGGTTTCTCGAACAAGTATCCGGCCTTCAAGTTCGGGTAACTGATCTTTAAATCTTATCCACTTCATTTTCTTTCTTTCGTATCTTGAGGTGTTCTTTATGGCATTCATCTGAACAGAATCTTCGTTGGTCGGTGCGCTTTATTACTTTGAATTTCTTATTGCATAGATGGCATAAACGCGTAAAGTTTCGGTGGGGACTTATGTTAATGTCTGCTGAAGATTTTGAATAGGCATAGCGAACTCTTTCCAGGTTCCAGCCAGCCTTGTATTCATCACTCATTCTTCTGCCTTTTCATTTAATATTAAAACGGCAATGCCGAATACTAAAACTACCCAAAAGATCCAAAGCAACTTATCGGTTATCATTCAATCCCAGAACAAACTTAAAGCGCTCAATATAAGATTTCTTTAGGTTAGCTAAATCTCTTTTTAGTTTGTTGTTCTTGCGAGACTCTTCAACACCCAATTCATACCATCTTTTGTATTTGTCTCGCTCGTATTCAAGTAAGTGCTCTCTGGATATGATGTTCATTTCTTCTCTTTCTTTGGCACTAAATCTGAATCTGCAAACTTCTCTAATTCTACTACTTTAAGCCCACCAGCTGAGGCTATCTTTTCTGATAACTGAGCACGCCATTCTTCAAGTTCTCGCCATTTAGCTTTATACATAGGCATCGTGGTCCGTATCATGCCAGAATCATATTTGCGATTAATGGCCCCCTTTTCTCGACGATCTCCGATGATTTCCATTACATGGTCATGAGCTTGTTTAAGTTCTGGGCTTCGCTGACACCATCTTGATACGGTAAAAGACTGAACTCCCTTCTTGATATGGAATCCCTCCATGGTCAAAGCATCGTCATCCGTTAAAGCCCAGTTCACCCACTCGAGGGCATAATGTAAAAGATAATCTGTCGATATTGGTGTTTGTTTGAATGTAAACATATTCAAATAGTATTCTTCATGCACAGTTTTGATGGGTTTCTTTTTTGCCGTGCTATTATGTGAGGTTGCCTTCATCCACATGCTCCAAGGTAAATTCTGTTTTATCTTCGTCAGCCCATATTTTACGCGCTTCTCTAAAAAGAGCTAGTTGGCAATCATCTTGATAGATAATGCCGGTGGCACAATCTTCAATAAACTTGAGGCAGTTTGAGTAGTCGGGCTTTACGCTGTGTAATTTGCCACGATGAGCATCTTTTTTTCTTTCGCTCCATGATTTAGGCATCTTGAAAAAGATGTCGAACGTGACTGAAATGGGTGGCTCTATGAGGGGACGAGATCCGTGTTGGAACTTAAGATTGTAGCGATAGGTTTCTTTTTCCTGTTTTTGGGGGTCATAGAGCGAGCAGAACCTTTTATTGAGTCCTGGATTCTTGCGGGGTACTGGCGCACCCCAGATAACATATTTCATAAAGATTCTCCCCGAAGCAGTCTGTTTTGTTGTGATCCCGTAAGGGAATCATAATCATAGCCAAGGGATTCTATTTTGGCCCTGCGGGCCTGTTGTCGTCGTTCCAGAAACTGTTGGTATCGTTCTTCTTGGGTTTGTCGCTTACGCTCAACAATTGAAATGGGAACGGTGCGTGGCTTCTTTTCTTGGTAATCTTCATCACTAAAGTTGTACATAAATTCTCCTATAAAATTTGGCACATCTCGCATTTACAATGCTCGCTCAGCTCGCCGTAGCTCGCCTCGATCCCGTTTAAGGGATTTTTTACAAGCGATTGAGGGGGAGTTCCCCCCGATTGAGCGGTTTTCTCCGGGGCCGTGGATTTACGCATCGCAAATTGACTGTCAAAGGCCCTAAATTTTGCTTCTTCGTAGCGCTGACTACGAGAGTCTGGTTTATTAAACTTAATTAGTGTTAATAGTAGAAAATTGAAAAGATATCTAATTGGATGTTTTCTAAATGTTTCAAATAGGAAAGAAAGTTCTCTTCTTACTGCTTCTTGATGGAAGAAGGGATTAATCGCATAAACATTGGGAAGATTGCCTTCATGAGCTTGATATTTGGAATAGAATATGCCATCTCGAACGGCTTCGTTTATTAATGTACAAGCCCATTCGCGAGTACAATCCAAATGATATGCAATATAGTCCTGAAACGCAGTAAACTCATTTTGGAAGTTATCCCATGCAAAGAAAAGATCGCATAGCTTTATGTATTTATCAGATTGTTTAGCTTTTTTTATAAAAAAGGCTTTGTAATTGATTCTTATGTAGTTATTTAATTGACTTTTGCGCCAGGCTTGCATATTATTAATTCATCCTTTTTGTATTTACGGTACAGAAAGTGCATGTAACAAACAAACTAGTAAAAAGTTTCTTGTTACAGTTAGTCAAAAAGCTACAAGGAATTGGGACTCGCTCATAGCTTCAGACTTACACTAAAAATTAGGCCCCGTGTAAAAGCGGGGTCTTTTGATTTCAACCATAGTATTAGCTTTGGCAAAGCCACGCTAAGCGATCTGGTATTTTAAACTAAGTAGACTAAATGTCTATTTTTTTCTTAAAATATCCCAAATCAAAAAGCCAACAGCTATCGTCAGCAACCCCAAACAAAACACTGCACAACCCAATATTACTCGAATCGCAAAATCCATCTCACAATGCATTAATTATCCTTTATTTGACATGTTTAAATTAGTAGATTAATATTGTAGATGAAATATGTAGATATAGCAATATAAGGGATAAAGATATGCAAAAGCAATATTGGGCTAAGGGTCCCTGGTCACAAGAACCAGATCAAAAAGAATTCACATATAAGGGATTTAATGGATATATTTTACGTAATATTTTCGGTTCCTTAGGGGGTTATGTAGAAATACCGCTAGATAATCCTATTTTATCTCGCATCGATATAGATAAAGGGGGTCTTGAATATGAAAATCTTCCTTTAGAAGTACATGGGGGAATAACATATGGAAATCGTGTCATTAATAAAAAAACAGGTATTGAATATTATGTTGCTGGATTTGATTGTGGCCATTGGGATGATTATATTCCCTTTCAATCATGGATGACTAATCCGGACTTGCCAGAAAAATTAAGACAAAATGAAACACTGCAGAAAATCATTGATTTGGAAGAAAAATTTAAGTATGGAAGACAGGAAGAGAGAACTTATAAAGACATACAATTTGTGACACATGAAATTGAATCAATGATCGATCAAATTATTGCTTATCAGGAGAATTTCAATGGCTAAACAATACCGTTTAAAGATAACGTGGGCTAATATGGATATAAAGCAAGAGATAATGCATAAAATGAAACAGCTGCCTGAGCCATTCTCTTTGTTGGACGTTATTAAAATATTTGCTCAATTTCCTGCGGAGAAAAAAGAAAACACAGAATTTAAAAAGTTAGTTAAAGAAATCACAAGCCCACTAATAAGAAAACTCATAAAGCAAGGATAATGAATGAAATACGTTCGCTATAGAAGAATGACTCTTGAAGAAGAAGAAGCTAAGGCTAAAGAGTTGGGAATAGATTCACCTTATGCCATGATGCAAAAAGGGCAAATATTTCTCGACCCCGATATTAAAAGATCGTATGACAATAACTTTATGATTCGCGAAGAATTTGACGAGAAACCCGAGGATGCCGAATGAAGCTTTATGTACTAAAAATAACTTGGCTTAATGGAGATACTGAATATTGTTCAGTGCCCGAAGAAATGCTGTTCTTAAAAGACATAAGAGCTTCTTTGATCGCAAATGAAATTATTACGATCGGGGATTCTACTTATAGAACAAGTGTAATAAGAAAGCTGACAATCGAAGTATATGACGAAGAAGTAAAGGATGATAATGTTTAAACATTATTGCAATGGATGTAAGAACTACTTCAATTGGGATGAGGGACATAAATGCTCAGTGCATGATATACCCCCAAGAGAACACACAAGAGTTGATACTGATAATTCTGATTTCTTTAAGAAATATGATGAGGCGTTCAAAAAGAATACGCCTGTTAAGGATATTCCTGGATTCGAAGACGATATGAAAGAACCGCAATGAAACAATACCGCTTAAAGATAACCTGGTCTAATGGGGATAGTGAGATGGTTGGCAAGGTCATAGATCAGAAGGATTGCGCTCAAGCATTCCAGCAAATTATTGATTCTATTAATCACTCACCCGTAAAGACCATTGAAAATTGGGACAATATTATTGTCGTAGAACATGTAAGGAAATTTCAATTCGAAGAAATAATCCCCAATAAAGAAGTGAGATTCTAGATGATACTATTACCCCTGGTGCTATTCAGTACATTGAGCTGTGAAGCAGCACAGCCCACATCCCAATATAAATATACCGCCGAACAACTTAAGGCACTCAAGCCTCCGCTTGTAGCTCAGCTCCATAGTACAATGCCTAAATCTCCCTGTTTAAGGGATCCCTTCTCTCCAACACCTAAAAAGAAGAAACTGATTAAGTTCTTGGCTGTGCCTCATAATTCTCCTGAAGTTCATACCACAAAACCAGCATTACCCGTTGAAGAGATTGTATTAGTGTTTGAGAAGTTTGATACGGGGAAGAAATGATCGATGAAATATTAAAGTGTGCACCGGCAATCCATGCATTCAATATGATATTGGTGGTAATATCGCTCATCAAGATTATGGCGTTGATTGCTCGCCTTGATAATAGCATTTATGAGTTTATGAAAGCATATATGAGAGATAAAAAATGAAAAAGAGATCGGGTAGATCAATAGAGTGGTTGTGTAAAGAATTGCAGTTATCTATAGCTGATCATATGGAATGCATAGATCAGTGGTATCAGTTTGAGAACTATCATCAAGTGCGTAAGCTCATAAAAAGATTGAGGCCCGCACAATTCTTTGCACCAGAACTAAAAGAAGCATTGAATTCATTAGAGGAGAGAATTCATGGAGATACCGGAGTTGATAATAGCCCTAAAACTCAAGATGAAAGTACGGGCGGAAGATATCAAAGAACAAGAAAGAAGATTGGACATGGCTAAGCATGATTTCAATACACAAAGAAAAGACGTTGAATTAATACTCCAAGATATAGGAATAGAAGAATAATATGGAATCATTTAAATTGCCCGCAACTGGCTCATTAAACGAAGCATTATGCGCAGCTCAAGCAGAAATGGGTTCAGCGCAAGAGGGTGGCTACAATCCCCACTTCCGTTCTAGCTTTGCAACTCTTACAGATTTAATTAATGCATCAAGGCCCGCATTGACCAAGAATGGCTTAGCAATCACCCAATACCCAGAAACGGACGGAGATAGTACATATCTAGTTACAATACTCTTACATTCTTCGGGAGATTCCATTCGCTCTAGAGTCAAAATGGTGCTTGATAAGCCGTCAGATGTGCAAAGCTTTGGTAAAACCATGACATACTTAAAGAGATATGTGTATGCAGCCATGGTTGGTATAACGATTTCTGAGGGTGAAGATGATGATGGTAATTCCCTAGCAGTGCGTGACGGATCGTCACATACTGCCGGCAAACCGGGACAAAATGTCACGACTCCTGGTTCAAACTGCATATCAATCAAGCAATTGGGGATGCTTAAAGCTAAGTTGAATGGTGATAGTGCTAAAGAAGCCAAGATATGCACGCATTACAAGATTGAATCTTTAGATCAGTTGCCTTGGAGAAATATGCAAGAAGTACTTAATAGACTTGAAGAGAAGAAGGATTAACTATGGACAAAATAGAATACGCAGAGCTACATGGATTATTCAAGGATCTATACACAAAAATAGATGAAGAATTCTTCAAGTTTAAGCAAGAGTTAAGAGAGCAAAAGAAGCCCTCTAAAGACTTATTATATGAAGCTTTAGCTAAAGCAAAGCTGGAATACAAGACTGTCAGATTCAATAGAACCAACAACTTCAACAAGCAAGTATATGCTGATCTTGAATCAATCCAAAGAGCTACCAACAATGCATTGTCAAATGCAGGGCTGACGTTTATACAAGCTCCGGTTGATATTGATGGTACAACTTACCTTGATTCCATTTTAGGTCATTCAAGCGGGCAAGAATTGAGTTATAGGAATCGTTTAATCATTCCGGGATATACAGGAGCTAAAAGTGATAATCAACGCTATGGGGAAAGTTTGGCGTATCTTAAGCGACAAGTGGCACAAGCTATGCTGGGCATTGTGGCTTGTAATGATGAGGCTGATAATGACGATGCTGATACGAGCGAATCGATATTTAACGCGCAGGCAAGAAAAGCTATTGCGGGCGATGAAACTAAGGCTACCGTAGATCAAGGAATATTAAGCGAGAAGATCACCAAAGATCAACTTGATGATCTTTATGCTGAATTAGAAGATTATCCAGTAATGACTAAAGCGCTCTTAAAGGGATTGGATTTAGCGCAACTTGCCGATATGCCTAAAGCAAAATATCATCAAGAGATTCGCAGAATAAGAGAGCAGAAGATATTACTTAGAGATAGGCCGAGGAAAGATTGGTAATGGATGAATGGGAAAAACAAATTAAATTACTTGATGATTGGGAAAAACATGTCAGCAAAATTGATACCAAAAAATAATGCGTGAGCATTATGGATTTAAAGGAGAAGATTTAATGATAAAGCGATTCAATCCCCCCACTCATCTTGATCCAATGCCGTATCTTTCAGAATGGCATCATGAACTTGAAGATGGGAGCATTCAAATTTGGGTTCAGTGCAATGAAGTAGTCGATGATAATACTAAGCCAAACTGGCGTAGGCTTGGAGATATTATGGAGCAAGTTTATATCAAGTACGGTGTATTTGCGCAGAATGGAAGAGCATTTTGCATTGAAGATATGAAGGATTGGCTATGAAACAACTCCTACTCGCTTTAGCTATCCCATTATTCCTCTGTGGGACCGCTCCAAAGAAAATTACTATTGTGCCAAAATTGGATATTGAAAAGGCACAGAAAGTATTCACTGAATATATTATAAGTTATGCAAGTTTGCAGGCATTACAAGCCAAGGTAAATGAGTTCATCAAGAAGAATAATATCATTGTATTGCAGATTACATGGCAATCAATATCCAAACCAGGGGCTGAACATCATCAAGCAATAATAACTTTTAAGAAGCAGGGATAATATGGAAATTAAAACAGAAAAGTCATGGATGCAATTACCAGAACCCCCGAAATAAAGAGATAATTAATGCTTAATAATTACATCGATGGTGATACTGCTTATATAATTACTTTCGGTATATTAACGGTAATAATGTATAGAGTATCTTCTAATGCGTTTAAAGAATCCAATAAGTCCCCCTACACCGCATTTTTTGGGTTGATGGGTATTGGTGCTTTTGTTATTTCAATGATTTCCCTTTTTGGATTTATGGTAGGTGTGGGTATTAAATTATTTAACTATTTAGTGGGATAATAAGGAATAAATAAAGATAGGCCATATGCTTACTACGTATGGGTTAGTAAATCGGGGTGGTCACT
>Ga0265338_10001571_pt1 | contig 36846 bp, 29 predicted proteins | sample 42126metaG_FD_193579 | JGI IMG/M metagenome (GOLD analysis project Ga0265338, IMG submission 193579) | Rhizosphere microbial communities from Carex aquatilis grown in University of Washington, Seatle, WA, United States - 4-21-26 metaG | ecosystem: Host-associated > Plants > Roots > Rhizosphere... | reverse complement strand
GAATTCAAAGAGCGCGTCCTGGTCGTTGCTGAGCTGTGGCCACAGCGGCGCGAGCTGCACATCGCTGCGCAGGCGGCGGCGCATTTCATCGTAGAACATGCGCACGCGCGACATCGTATCGAGGGCGCGGTACCACATGCGGTATTGGGCGTAGTCGGGATTTCCACCCGCACCGACGAGCGAGTACAAGTTGGTGAGCAAGTTATCGCTGATCAACACGAAGTAGTTTTTCACGATGTCGTCCGCATTGCTGCCGCGGTCGAAGCGGTTACAGAACGGATCGGAGCCGAGGCTCGCTTCCCAGTCGTTGCACGCGGGGAAGTACGAGGTGCGTAGCGTTCCTTTTGGCGATTGCGTGAACTCGGGGATTTTTCCGGTGGTCGGCACTTGGAAGTACGTGAAATCGTCGGCGCCCTTGTTGTAAGTCGCGTATTCACCTTTATAGATGTACCGCATGACGAGATCGTCTTGCGGGCCCGGCTTGTAGTCTTCGGCGGGAGTCATCATCTCCGTGCGGCCGCTCTGATAACCCATGACCGATGTCATGTTGGTAAATTCTTTTTCAGCCGTGGCCTTTGCAGAGAGATCCTTAATATAGTGCTCAGGCACAGTGCCTTCATCGGGAACGATGTTCTCCTTAAATTCGTGGCCGAGGCCCATCACGTGACCGAGTTCGTGAATCGTGAGGCTGGCGACGATGCTGCCGAGAATTTCAGGATATGTGCGCAGCTTTTGCGCGGGCGAGTTCATCCAGCCGCCGACGAGGTTCGCGACAGTGAGATCTCTCTCGACGAACATGGCCGAGTTATTCGGCGGGAGCGACTTCAAGAGAGCCTCACGGCGGTTGGCCATCGGCTCAGTGAGGGCTTTGGCGATACCGGCGTTGCCCGACTTCTTGAGCATCTCAGCCAGCGAAGGATTTTTTTCGCCGGCTGAATCGGCGCCCATGAGGCCTTGCATCGTCATATGGTGGAAGTAGTCGCTGACTCTCGCCGACTCCGTCTGTACGTGTTGCGAGAGATCGGCGAGGACCGGCGCCAAGTCGCCGCCGCGCGCTTTGATGTCGGCGAGCTGATTGCGAAGCGCATCCGCTTGCGCTCTTTGTTTGGCATCGGCACTGGCCGCGAGTTTGCCGATTTGTAATTGCAACTGCTTGTTCGCATCGACCGGATACGATTTCATAAGCGCATCGGTATTTGAGTACTTAATCGGATTCAACGCGTTGACGGCCGGAAAGCTGGTCTGGAACATCGAGACGAGCTGCGAGAGCGGCGAGATCTTCATTTGATCGGAGCCGACAGCCGTGTTTTCAATCGGCGTGTAGGAATTGATGTAGCCTTCGAGCATTCCACCCCAGAGCACGATTCCGCCCCACAGAATTTGACCATTGCGGACGTCGGCGTGAGCCATCCCGACTCCGAGCGGAGCGTTCATCGATAGCTTGCGGTCTGAGATCCAAGTGATCGACGGATAGCGTAGGTCAAACGGATGCGGAAGATCTTTAACGACCGGTGCGAATACCTGATGGCCCGCGGGTACGGCGCCGATTTTCACGAACTCGTCATTCCATCTGTAGATTGACTCGACGATCATCGGCTGAATCTCTTTGGGCGCGCCGCTGATGTAAATGCGAGTGGTTTTGCGGACGTCCCAATGCGCGGCGTAGAGTTCGGGTGCGGTGCCGTCGATGAAGCGGCCCATGACATGGAGCACGTTCATGTAGCGCGAGTTCTCTTGATCGTACGGAACTTTCTTGAACGTCGGATCGTGCTCGAACTTGAGGAAGTTCACGCGCACTTTCATTTGGTAGTCGGGATAGTCTCCGCCGAGGGCGCTGTGGTACGCGACGTTGAGTGAGAAGCCGAGGAAGTTATTGACGTTGTCCCATTCGATATCCTCGATCGAAGAGGCGCTCCAACCGTTGGAGCCTTGATCAGAACTCATGTAAGAAATTTGCGTGTGCGTGAGATCGAGCTTCATTTTCGGACGTGCGGACCAGTGGCTGCGGCTCGTGTTTTCAATCCACTCGTTGGTCTCGCGGCCGTGATTGTCTTTATTGCGTTCGTAATAGTAGTGCTTCGTGATCGGAATTCTCATGAATTCCGTCCAGCGGTCGGGTTGATCCAAGAATGACGGATTGATCAACTTCGCGATCAGGAAATTTTCGGTGATTTGAAATTCGACGTTGCAGTGGGGAGTTGAATTTTCGAACGGAATAATGTTGCCGTCGGCCCAACCGCGGCCGACTTCGGGAGCCCAGGCGCAGAGAAAGGTTTTGGCTTTGCCGTTTTGATCGACAAAAAAGCTCTTGTCCACGCTGTAGTCGTCGGGCGGGGGCGTTTCCGTTGCGCGCTCGCGGAAGATTTGACCGCTGAAGATGCCGGAACAGGCCGTGAGAGAGGACAGCGCGAAAAACGTCGCTAAGAATATAGACAAGCCATAGTTGAGCCTAGAAATGGATCTAGCCACAGTCCAACCTCGTTTAAACGGGTTCTGGGAACCCTTGGGTGTAAGTAACTTGTAGAACTTACAAAAGATGGGCCCGTGAACTGTGGAATTTAGAGGTCTGGGTTCAATCCTGGCGAATCTGAGCCGGTGTCTTAAGGGTGTTTAAGGTTCCTTGGCCGAAATTTGTCCGACTTTCCTTAAATCACTGAAATTACTGTGTTTTAGCTGGCTGATGGAGTGGGTGTTGGCGTTGGTGCACTCAGTGGTGCACACGCGGCCCTCGACGGCATCGTCGCTCTGATCGGGCTTTAGAACATCCTCGCTGGTTTCCGCTGCGGGCGCGGTGTTCGCGGTTTTTGCGGCTTCAAATTTCGCGGTTCCTTCATCGGTCGCCGTGAGATCGGCGTAGACATTCATTCCGGCAATCATGAGAGACGCGAGCAGGATCTTGGTCGGTAATGTCATATACCCTCGTATCGGAATAAGACGCCAGAACTTTAGCCTGGATTCTTCAAGCGGTGCTGTGCCTTTTCCAAGCAACGCACTTAAGATTATTTTATGCGATTGGATCGAGGAATTCTACTGGCCGCGCTGTTTTTAGTCGGCCTTGGGCTAGTTCAGGTTTACAGTTCCAGCTACATTTTCGCGACGGAAATGCACGGTGACGGCCTTTTCTTCTTTAGGAAACAGGCGCTATTCGCGGTCATTGGGCTGGCCGCCTTGTTTTGGGCGGCATTGCTGCCCTGGTCCTGGAGCGAGCGCGCGGGGCGCGTGCTGTGGTTTTTAGCGGTGATCGGAATTGTAGGAACGTTTGTTCCCGGCCTCGGTTTGAAAATCGGCGGTTCCCACCGCTGGCTCAATTTACCAATGGGATTTCGCTTTGAGCCGGGTGAATTGTTGCGGGTCACGTATCCGTTCGCGCTGGCGCCGTTGATCGCCGACTATGCGCGCGGGCAGATCGATCGGGCGTGGACACGCAGGTTTTTTCTGACGATGGCGCCGTTGTGCGTGTTGTACGTACAACCCGACTTCGGCTCGTTCGTGATTATCTCTTTGCTGACCTTCAGCATGTTCGTGACGTTCGGATTGCGCTGGCGGTTTATTTTTGGCGGATTGTCGTTCGCGGTTCCAGTATTGTCGTACATGATCATCTCCTCGCCCTATCGTCTTGTGCGGGTGGAAGCGTTTTTAAATCCATGGGCGGATCCTGCCGAAAAAGGATTCCAGGTCATTCAAAGTCTATTGAGTTTTTATAACGGCGGGTTGACCGGCGTCGGCTTGGGTCAAGGGCAGGGCAAACTGTTCTTCCTTCCCGAGGCGCATACCGATTTCACAATGGCGGTCTTAGGCGAGGAAATGGGCTTCGTGGGATTCGCGATTCTGCTGATGGTGTATGGATTTTTGGTGTTTCGCGGGTTTCAAATTTCGCTGCAGCTCAAACGCTATCGTGACCGCGTGATCGCGTTGTCGCTCAGTCTGCTGCTGGTTTTCGCGGTGTTTATCAACACCGGCGTCGCGTTGGGCCTCTTGCCGACGAAGGGTTTGACGCTGCCACTCTTAAGCTACGGCGGAAGTTCGCTGATCTGCACGGGGTTGTGCGTTGGCTGGTTGCTCAATTTGGCGAGAGAGTCTAGTATCCCTCTTTCATTTCGCGAAAAAGAGATCGATTAAATGGCTTTGAAAATCTTGATTGCGGCGGGAGGAACGGGCGGCCACATTTACCCGGCGTTGGCGATGGCCGACGCGTTTCGCGCGCGCTATCCGGATGCCGTAATTGAGTTCGTCGGCACTGCGGACGGACTTGAGAACAAGATCATTCCGGCTAAAGGTTTTAAGGTACATCACCTGCCGATCGGACGGTTGAACTCGAATGTCGGATTAGGCGAACGGTTGAAAACTGTTTTGCGGATGCCGTTCGCATTTTTGCGTTCGATTTCGATTCTGCGTTCTTATCGCCCGGATTTTGTATTGGGCGTGGGGGGGCATGCTTCGGGGCCTCTGCTCTTGATGGCCTCTCTCCTTCGCTATCGTTCGGCGATTTGGGAGCCGAACGCGATGCCCGGCTTGGCGAACCGTTGGCTGTCGTCGTTTGTTGACGATTGCTGGGTCGTATTTGAGGAAGCGAAGCCTTTATTGCGGGGTTCTCACAAACACCGCGCGGGGATGCCGGTGCGCGCGGAGATTGAGAATTTGGTGATGCCTGATCGCGCGGCTTCCGCTGAATTCCGTGTCTTAGTTTTCGGCGGCAGTCAGGGCGCGCGCGGGATTAACAATACGGTTTTGGAATTGATCAGTGAGGGCGGCGAGTGGATGAAGGGCATTCACTTCGTGCACCAGACGGGGCCCGCGGATTTTCCGCGGATCAGTGCCGGGTACGCGTCGCTGCGATCGCCGCCCGTCGAAGTGAAAGAGTATTTACATGATATGGGTCAGCGGTATGCTGCGGCCGACTTGGTGATCTCGCGTTCGGGGACGGGCACATTGTCCGAACTGGCGGCGTGCGGAAAAGCGGCGATTCTGATTCCGCTTCCCACCGCTGCAGACGATCACCAGCGCAAGAATGCCGAGAGCCTGGTGCAAAAGGGCGCGGCCGTAATGATTGTGCAGAAGGATTTGAATGTGAAGAGTTTGCGTGAAGCAATTATGAGTTTGCGTGCGAATCCCGACCGGTTGAAAGAGATGGGACGCGCGATCCGGACTTTCCATTCGCCGAAGGCGGCGGAAGTTTTGGTCGGAGAATTTGTCGAGAGGATCCAAGATGCGTCTCGCTAAAGCACGCGTACATTTTATCGGCGTCGGTGGTATCGGAATGTGCGGCCTGGCGGAGTTACTGCATAACTTGGGCGCACAGGTCACCGGCAGCGATGCCCACGACAATGCACAAATTGCGCGTTTGAAACAAATGGGCATTAAAGTGCTCATCGGGCACGACGCTGACAATGTCGGTGAAGCCGAAGTGGTCGTGTTTTCGAGCGCCGTGCGCGAAGCGAACGTCGAGTACAAGGAAGCGCGCCGCCGGAAAATTCCATTGATCCGCCGGGCAGAAGCCCTCGCGCAAATCATGAACCTAAAGCGCGGGGTGGCGATCGCCGGGACACATGGCAAGACTACAACCACGTCGCTGACCGCATCGATTTTTCTGGCGGCGAAATTGGATCCGACCATTATCGTGGGCGGTCGGTTGGATGTGATCAAGTCGACTGCGCAGTTGGGTAAAGGCGATTGGCTCATTGCCGAGGCCGACGAGAGCGACGGCAGTTTTACACAGCTGAGTCCCGAAGTGGTGATCATCACCAACATCGATAACGATCACCTCGACTATTACAAAAATTTTGAAAACCTACAGGCAGCGTTCCTAGACTTCGCCTCACGCATTCCGTTTTACGGCGTCGCGATCGTGTGCGGCGACGATGCGCGCTTGAACAAATTGTTCGCCTCATTCGGCAAGCGCTGGATCTCGTACGGCACGGGCAAAGATAATGACTATGTGCTGGCCAAAGCTGCCGATCACTGGACAGTGTCGAGTGGCGGCACCAAGATCGGCGAATTGCGGCCCGCGATGCCGGGCTTGCACAATGCTTTGAACTCTTTGGCCGCCACGCTCGCCGGAATGCAGGCGGGTGTGCCGTTTGAAACCGCGGCCGCGGCGATCGCCGGTTTCGGCGGTGTCGACCGGCGCTTTCAGCACAAGGCTTCGATTCGCGGCGTGGATTTCTACGACGACTATGGCCACCATCCGACGGAGATCCGAGCCGTGTTGAATGGCGTAAAAGAAAAATTTCCTTCGCGCCGGTTGGTGACAGTGTTCCAGCCCCACCGTTTTTCGCGCACGCAAATCTGTTGGGATGATTTTCTGACCTGTTTCGCGCAAACGGATGTTTTGTATCTGATCGACATTTATCCCGCAGGAGAAGCGCCGATTGAGGGCGTGTCGAGCGTTCAGTTGGTCAAAGAGTTGGATCACCCGAACTGCACCTACATTTCGCGCAGCAAAGATCCGACTTTGGAAGAAGTGAAGTCTGCGTTGAAGTCCGGAGATATTTTATTAACTCTTGGCGCGGGCGATATTTCCAAGCTCGGTGACCAAATGTCCGAATCTTTTGTGAAGACCTGATGGAGATTCAAGAGAAGGTCCTGCTTAAGGATTTTACCTTCTGGCGCATCGGCGGGCCGGCTGATTTTTTTTGCTTGCCGACTAGTGTTGACGAAGTCCGTGAAGCCTTGCAATTCGCCCGCGTGCGCGGCCTGCCCGTGACCATTTTGGGCGGCGGTACCAATGTTCTGATAAGCGACGACGGCATCGAGGGCTTGGTCATCGGGATGAAAAAGCTCGTTGGCGTGACCACGGAAGTACGCGATGGCCGCGTTTTGGTCGAAGCCATGGCGGGCGCGGGAAAATCGGAACTCGTAAAAATATTTTTGAAGCGCAAGTTGCCGCCGGCGCTGTTTTTGTGCGGTTTGCCAGGCGATGTCGGCGGCGGTGTTGTGATGAATGCCGGTGTGGGCGAGATGATTGTTCCGCGGGAGTTCGTTGAAATTACCGATTGGGTCGATGTCATTGACATCAATTCTTCAAGTTTCGATTTGAATCGATTTTCTCGCGATCAGTTGCAGTGGTCCTACCGCCATACAAATGGTTGGCAGCCGGGTGTCGTTGTGCGTGCAGGAATATCTTGGGCCGATCAGCCGGACACAGATATTCAGTCCAAAGTGAAAGCCGCGACAAAGAATCGCCTCGATCGTCAGCCTTTGGAACTTCCGAGCTGCGGCAGTACGTTTAAAAACCCGCCTGGCAAAAAAGCCGGCGCGCTGATTGAGGAAGCTGGTCTTAAAGGACTAACGATCGGCGGCGCTCAAGTTTCATTGAAGCATGCCAACTTCATAGTCAATATTAACAGCGCGACGGCGCACGACGTTCGCCAAATTATCGACCGAATAAAATCCGAAGTAAAATCTCAGTTCGGTGTTGAACTCGAAACCGAAGTTAAAATGCTCGGTCGCTAGCTAAGGTCCAAGATAAGGCTCCATCTTCTTGATACCAAGTTTCTCAATCGCTGCGCGCTGATTGCAGTTCCGACATAGCGCTCGAAGATTCTCCAACGTATCTTGTCCGCCATGTGAAAGAGGAATCCGGTGATCGACCTCCAACGCATGCGTGGACCCGCAATTTTCGCAGCGCTTGTCCCGCCACATCACTTGTTCTTTCAACGACCCTTGACGCTTCGAGTCCCGCGGCGCCGCGGTTTTATCCCAATGCTCGAGACCCAAGTCCACCAGCATTTCAAAAAGCTCGCCTAAGCCGATGTTTGGATGTGAATGCGCAATCGCACCGCGGAGGCGTGCTATCTTTTCTCGCAGCTGCGGATTGCTAAGAAACTCGAATTTGTCATGGTCCTGACTCACGGGAGTAATCCGATCGCGGCTCAAGGCCTGAGGCGAAATCGTAGCGATCAAGCGCGCCACCTGCCGAGTGGATTTACTTTCTATCCTCTTCAAAAAATCTGCTTTCTCTGCGCGAGAAAACATCTCACGCTTAAACAACGTCCGGGCCATTCCGAGATTCGTCAGGCTCAATGCTCCGGACTGGATTTTCTCCTCAATCTCAGGATGCTCTTTCATAAGCCGCATCGCTACGATTCGGCGATCCGCCTGGTCGCTAGAGTACTTCAATCTTCGGACGGTATAGTCAAAAAGTGACGTATATTTCAATTTAGAAAACAACCGCCGTCTATCGACCTCACGCAAATGATGAAGTACACGAGTCATCGCATTCAACTCTTCCTGCGCGTTCCGCACCGTCTCGGCGTCCAACCGATCGTCGGACAAATGTGCGAGATTCATTCCAATCAACCTCCAGAAGTAAAAAGCCAACGAACAAAGCCAATTCCCACTTAACCAAGCAATCCCCCTACCAAGGTCCAGTTCCACACGCCTAAGATCCGAGCTACAATTTTCAGCAAATGAGTATCTTCCGCGGCTTGGGATGGACGTTCACCGTCCTTATGACATTGTTTGCAGGAGCAAGCGTTTATCTCGCTTTGAACCCGCATTGGATCAAGATCGAAACCGTCGAACTTGATCTCGCTCCCGCGAGTAAAGAGGCGCTGCTGTATCAACGGATCCGCACCACGCTCCTTCCGCAGTATCAACATCTCGCGGGCCGTTTCTTTTGGGAAGTTCCGCTCAGTTCTGTTTACGATCTCACGCTCAAGGATAAACGCGTGCACAAAGTCAACGTGTACCGGGAATTTCCGTCTAAACTCAGGGTTGAGATTGAGCCACAAACGCCTGTGCTGGCGTACCTTTCCGGCGATAACCGTATTTATCCGATTGCTGCGGACGCAACGCTGTTGCCGGCGCAACTTCTCAGCGACGTGAGCGATCTTCCTATCGTCAGAGGCGATGAACTCAAAGACGAACAAACGCTGAGAGCAAGTGCGCTCGATCTGTTTGATCAAATTCCGAGTGATGGACTGCTAAAAAAGAAAACCGTGAGCGAAATTCTCTACACGCGCAAAGACGGATTCAAACTTTACCTGAACGGACTCGCGAGCGAGATCAAAATGGGCGACTCAGACTTTGGTCCAAAAATTTCGCGCATCGAACGAGTGCTGGCATACCTCGACAGTCAAAACATTAAAGGTCGCGTCATCGACGCTCGCTTCTCCAAGAAAGTTGTTGTCAGAGTGCGTAAAGGTCCCTAGCCTTTAATTGAGGGAGCAAGGAAGCCCCTTAAACAACATCGTTTTTTACATCCTGCTGAGGATACAAAAATGGCAAGGGACGCCAAAACAGAAACGAGAATCATCGCCGGCCTCGACATTGGTACGACGAAGGTTTCTTGTGCCATCGGTCGATTTGAAAACGGACAACTCGATATTATCGGCGTGGGCAATGCATCCAACACAGGAATGCGCCACGGAGTTGTCGTCAACATCGACACGACCAGCGATGCAATCAAAAAAGCAAAAGACGAAGCCGAACTTATGGCTGGCGTTCGCGTCGAAGGCGTGTGGCTCGCGGTCGGCGGTCAACACATTCAATCCTTCGCCTCAGGCGGAATGGTCGCCGTCAGACACAAAGAAGTTCAACAAGAAGACATTGACCGTGTGATCGAAGCAGCAAAGGCCGTCGCGATTCCGCAAGACAGACAGGTACTGCACGTATTGCCGCAAGATTTCAGAATCGACGGACAACTCGGCATCTATGATCCGATCGGCATGGCGGGTGTCAGACTCGAAGCGAGTGTGTTCATCGTCACGGGTAGCACGTCGGTGATTCAAAACGCGATCAAGTGTACGCTTAGAGCGGGCCTCAGAGTCGACGGTCTTGTACTCACGCAACTCGCGAGTGCGATGGCGGTTCTCTCGCAAGACGAAAAAAATCTCGGCGTGACCGTTGTCGATATCGGTGGCGGAACGTGCGACATGATCACCTTCCTCCAAGGCAGCGTGATTCACACTGGCCTATTGCCGGTCGGCGGACAAAACTTCACGCACGATGTGGCGATTGGACTGAAGACTACACAAAATCATGGCGAGACTCTCAAACGCAAATACGGCTGCGCGCTCCCCGAAATGGTGAGCGAAGACGAAGCGATTGAAGTTGAAAGCGTCGGCGGCCGTAAACCGCGCACGCTCATGCGCCGCGACCTCTGCGAAGTGGTCGAAGCGCGCGCCGAAGAAACTTTAGAATTGATCCATCACGCTCTCGACGAGAAAGGCCTGCTCACGAAATTGGGTTCGGGCGTAGTGCTGACGGGCGGCGGAAGTTTGCTGCACGGCTTGGTGGAAATGGGAGACTTTGTTTTGGACGTCCCTGTGCGCAGAGGCTGGCCGGAGAAAGTCGGAGGCTTGGTCGACGTCGTTCGCCAACCTTCGTGCTCGACCGTTGTCGGCGTGCTGCTGTACGGATTGTCGCAGAACAAAGAGGCGGGGACCGAAGTGAAGGTCGCCGATTGGACTAAACGTATGAAAAATTTGTTGGGAATGTAATCAAGGGGGAAAAGATGTTCGAGCTTGAGGAAAATACAAATTTCGGAGCCAGTATCAAAGTCATCGGTATTGGCGGCGGCGGTGGAAATGCCGTGCAGACGATGATCGAGGGTGGTCTGACGGGGGTACAATTTGTCGTTGCGAACACAGACAGACAGGCACTCGCGGCCAACAAAGCTGAGGGAAAAATTCAACTCGGCCGCGAACTGACAAAAGGACTCGGCGCCGGCGCAAATCCTGAAATCGGCCGCCGCGCCGCTATTGAGTCATACAATGACATCGTCGCGTCGCTCGAGGGGAGCGACATGGTGTTTGTCACCGCCGGCATGGGTGGCGGTACGGGAACCGGCGGTGCGCCGGTTGTCGCTAAGATCGCAAAAGAGCTCGGCGCTCTGACGATCGGCGTTTGCACTAAACCCTTTATATTTGAGGGTAAAAAACGTAAGAAGCACGCTGAAGACGGGATCCGTGAATTGCAAGAGAGCGTAGATACGCTGATCTGCATCCCGAACCAAAAGCTCTTGTCGGTCTCGAGTGAGCGCACGCCGCTTCTCGAAACGTTCCGCAAAGCTGACCAAGTTTTGCTCCACGCGGTCAAAGGGATCTCGGATCTCATCAACATCCGCGGATTGATCAACTTGGACTTCGCCGATATCCGCACGGTCATGCAGGCCAAAGGCATGGCAATAATGGGTTCAGGCATGGCGAACGGCGAAAACCGCGCGATCGAAGCGGCTACACAAGCCATTTCTTCACCGCTGCTTGAGAATATCTGCATCGACGGTGCAACCGGAATAATCATCAATGTCACCGGCGGACCCGATCTCACTCTGTGGGAAGTCAACGAAGCTTCGACTCTTATTACTGAAGCCGCTCATCCCGACGCTGAGATTATCTTCGGCGCCGTCATCGATGAGGCGATGGGCGACAATGTCAGCGTAACTGTGATCGCAACGGGCTTCGGCAGTCAGGCGCAAAAGATGGCTTCCGAACGTATGCACTCGCTGAACGAAGCCTCGCTGATGGACGCCGGCCTCTCACGTCTCACGCAAAGCTTGCAGGAACAGCCGCAGATGACGATGCCTCCTCCGCCGCCTCCGATGCAGGCCAAGCCCGGACCGCAGACGTTTGAGACGATCAACTTAAGCCTCGAGCCCATGAACGAAATGCCTGTACAACAAGCACCGGTTCCGCAGCAGCAGATGCAGCAGCAACAGCAGATGCAGCAGCAACAGCCGCAGGCGCCGCAAGCCGCCCCGATGTTCCCGATGCAGCCGCAGCAAGGACAGCCGGGCCGTTCGTTGCCGCGCGAGGCGTTGTTGGCTAAAGCCCGCGCCTATCGCGAAAGTCAGGCGCATCGTGACAACAGTCATCAACCCGAGCAGCTATCGATGAACATGGAGGACGCTTCCCCCGCGCGCCTGACGCCGGAGCCGACGCGTTCGCCGTTCGCCGGCGATTCGTTGGAAGTTCCTTCCTATTTGCGTCGTAAACGTGGATTGGGAGTCGATAACAACGACGGCTTGGAGTAAGATCAGGGCTCTGTGAGCCGAGCCGTATTTGTCTCTGATATTCATATCTCTTCCGCGCAGGATCCAAAGTATCAAAAGTTCCTGCGCTTCCTCGATGCTTGCATCCGTCAACGCGTACAAGATGTGTTTCTGGTCGGCGATATTTTCGATCTTTGGATCGCCGACCGCGCGTTCTTCACTCGTCAGTACAATGAAGCCGTCGTGAAGATCCGCCAGATGGTGACGCTGGGAATCCGCGTGCACTACTTTGAAGGCAACCACGATCTTGATCTCCGCGTATTCTGGCAGCATCAAGTGGGCGCTTCGGTCTATTCGGATGCCGCATTTTTCCAGATCAACAATATGTTCGTGCGGGTCGAGCATGGCGACATGATGGATCCCGAGGACAAGGGCTATCTATTCTTGCGGAGAGTACTGCGTTCGCCGATTATCGTATTCCTCGGCCGCTATGTGCCCGGATTTGTCGTCAACTGGATAGGCCGCAAGGCGAGTGTGATGAGCCGCGATTACACGACCGATGTGAAAACGGTCACGGATGAAGAGGTGCGTGCGAAAATTTTAAAGCACGCCTGCGACGCCTTTGGTGAAACTCCGTTTGATGTGATTGTGTCAGGGCATGTGCATGTCGCCGAGGATAGTCTCGAGAAAGTGGGCTTACGCGAGTTCCGCAATGTAAATCTCGGAACCTGGCTCAAGAAGCCGATCTTGCTCGATATCCGCGAGAAAAGTGTCGAGCTCCGCGCCATAGAAGAATTTTTAGACGAATAGCCGTTGATGAGGTCCCCAAGTTAACGGATTTCGTTTGTAGAGCTTTTGAACCTCGACTAGTTTCGCGGTGTGAAGCCTTCTAAACCCTGCCCGGCGGAAAATTCTGAAACGAAATCGGCGCGGGCTCTATTCGAGAAAAGAGAAACAATCCTTTCGTCTTGGATTGAAGAGGTTAAAGAGCAGATCGATCCTGAGGGAAAGCTGGCTAAGCCGATCATTGTTAACACGATCCCACTTTTCCTCGAAAAATTATCCGAATGTCTATGCGAAGAAGGCGGCGAAGAGAATCCCATCGATACGACCAATTTTGCGCAAGAGCATGGTAGCGAACGCGCGCGAATCACGCAGTACGGACCTGAGCAATTGATTCATGAATATATTCTTTTGCGTGAAATCATACGCGAGACGTTGGACTCAGACGGTGTCCTAGATGGACGCTCTGACGTGATTATTGAAAAGTCGATCGATAAAGCTGTCCGGGAATCTATGGCCTCATACTTTCTAGTGCATGGGCGGATCCGCGAGCAGTTCGTTGCCGGGCTGACCCACGATTTGCGCAATCCCATTAGCGCCATGAAGTTGGGCGCCGATTTGATCTTAGAGACTCTTGCTAAAAAGCCAAATGAGGCGGCGGACGAAATTCGGAAGCTCGCCCAACGCATCACCAAATCCGCTAAGCGGGCGGACCGCATGATCCAGGATTTGCTCGACGCCAGCGTCGTGCAAACCGGCGAACCGTTGAATATCAAAATTACTCAGAATGATCTGAAGGATATCGTTAACGAGGCGATCGGCGAACGGCCGCAGCGCGAAGCTTCAAATCTAAAGCTCAAAAATAAGAGTATCGTGGGCTATTGGGATGCCGAGGCCTTCCAACGATCCATCGAAAATTTGATTGGAAATGCCTTTAAGTATGGAGACCCGTTCAAGCCCGTCACCGTGAGTGTCGAGGAGGCCCATGACCGCGTGATGGTCTCCGTTCATAACTGGGGAAATCCGATTCCCGTCGAGACCCGCGAAAGCTTGTTTCAAGTGTTTCGCCGCTCGGAGGCGGCTAAGCATGCAATTAAAGGTTGGGGGATCGGTCTCGCTCTGGCGCGGTCGACGGCCGAACGCATGGGCGGGAGCCTCGGAGTAGAAAGTTCGGCGGAAACCGGAACGACATTTACAATTGATGTCCCAAGAGACGCGCGGCCATTCCAAGATACGCCAACTTCAGCAGGCTAAACGCCGAACCCGATCGCCGCTTTCACTTCGTTCATCGACAGGCCAAACTGGCTCTGAAACCAATTTTCGACAAAGTCATGCGGCTTACTTGAGCCTTTCAGGCAACGCATAACCGATTCAATCTGATTGGCGGCGCTGAGATTTTTCGGAACTTGGCAGTACTTCGAGTCCCACGCGTCGGCGACTTTCGTCGTCAGCAATCCCGCCACACTTGCGAACTCGCCGTTGAGCCATACGTGTTCGTCCATCATCGTGCGCTGCTTGGGCATCAGCCCGATATTCGCGTCGCCCATCTCATGATAATTGTCAGTGAGGCGATACGCATCCTGAAGCGGAAGATCGTAAGTCACGCCATCCAACACATAGTGAATTTTCGCCGCTAAGTTGTAGGAAACGGTAAATTCAGTCGCGGAGTAAGGGAAGCTGCGGTCTTCCGTGCGATAGTTCGTTTGCAATTCCTGACGATAGCGCGTTTCAGAACGGTATTGGGTGACGGGAACCGAGGACACTGCGCCTGAATTGGGATCGACGACCGTATTGTAGGTCGTGTAGGGAACGCTTTCGTAATAAGGCACATCGACCATCACCTGATACGGAATCTGCACTTGGTAAACGTGAGTGAGAATGATCGGCTTTTCCGTGTACGAGTCGGCATACTTGCCGCTCAACTGAATCTTCAACTGCGGCGCACCGGCCAAATAGTAAGGCGTCGACTGCAGGCCTTTCAAGAGACTGGCGCCAAGCACTTGTGCCGTCTCGGGAGATAAACTCTCGATGGCACCGGCGAGCGCTATGCTTCCATAGCGTTGCACTTCGGCTTTGACGGCAGGGGTGGCCCTGGAATTCTTGTCGCCCCAAACCATGCAGTAGCGATTGATAAATTCTTGTGCGAAGGGCCCGGCGGCATTCGACTTCAGCGATTCGCAATGGCGTAGGCCTGCGGCGTTGACTTCACCGGCAAGCGCTTGGTCATGGCGCTCGGTCGAGGAGTCAGATAGGCCGAAAACAGTGTTGTACTTGGACAGCATCACCCGGGCTTTCAGATAGCGGGCGTTCTTGATTTCCTGGTGGATCGATTTTGTCAGCCACGCAAAAAGATTTTCGATCTCATCAGTCTGAGTGGAAAACGCCACGCCCGAGGGCGCCACGTTCCAGTTCTTTTCGTTGATGGTAATCTGCGTGAGCTTATCAAGTGCCGCTTGATAGTTGCCCGCCAGGCGGAGCTCGCGCACTTGAATCAGGCTGTCATCAATCAAATGTTGACGTGCTTTCGTGAGGCCCGCGCGCGCGTCTTCATCTTTGCCATCTTTGGCGAGCGCCCGGCCGAAGTAATCGGCGGCCGACTGGTACTGGCCTTTGTCGAAAGCCTCTTGGCCCTTTTTAGTGAGGGAGGTACAGCCCGTGACGGCCGACAGTAAGAACGCAAAAACAATCAATTTAATAGATTTCATGGCGGGCGGAATTTAGACCGAATTTGGCGGCGAGTCGATGGGATTTTGCTGGCCGCGATTGTCGTTATTTTGGATTTTGGAGGGGGTGTAAAAATTGCCTACGCCCACCCACTCCGGGACGGTCTAAACCGATCCCGCCAACAACTGCTTCGCATGCTCTAGGCTTGACGGCGTAATCGTCTCGCCCGAAATCAAACGCGCGATCTCCTTCACGCGTTCGGCCTTGGGCAGCTCGGTCACGTTCATGCGGATGCCGCCGCCTTTTTGCGGCGTCTTTTCGATCAAAAAGTGCTGATCGGCAAACGACGCCACCTGTGGCAAGTGAGTCACGCAGATCAACTGCTGACCTTTGGAAATCATCTTCAGTTTCTTGCCGACCTTCTCGGCCGTCTGGCCACTCACGCCTGTGTCGACTTCGTCGAACAAGTAAGTGCGCGGGCGATCCGAAGAACCGACTACGCGTTTCAGCGCGAGCAAAATCCGGCTCAACTCGCCACCGCTAGCGATCTTCGCCATCGGACGCGGTTCGTCTTTCTTCGACACTTGAATCATAAACTCGACATCCGACGCGCCAGTATTCGTCATCTCGTTCAACCAAGTTACATTCACGCTGAACACGACGCCCTTCATATTGAGCTCGAGCAATTCGTCGTTCACGCCCTTTTCAAGCAAGTGCGCGCCGTTGCGGCGGCGTTCGTGGAGCTCGCGGGCGAGCTTCCCCAACGCCTTCTCCAAACGCGCCCGCTCGTCCGCCAGGCCGCGAAGGTTCTCGTCGGATTTTTCCAACGACTCAATCTCAGTCACAAACTCAGCGTGCGCCCGCAAAATGCCTTCGACCGACTCGCCAAATTTTTTCTGAAGCTTGCGCAAGGAAGACAAACGATCTTCCGACTGATTCAAGACCTCGGGATCAGCTTCGAGCCCCTTGCCGTACTCGCGCAGCTCAAAGATCGCATCTTCGAGCAAAGCTTTAGCCTGCGAGAGCGATTCCAATTTCTTACCAATCTCGGGATCGACCGAACTCAATTCTGCGCCCCGTTGCAGGACCTGATGCAGATGCACCATCACCGCGTTGTCATCCGAATACAGCGATTCCACAGAGGACGACACAAACTCAATCAATCGGGCCGAGTGACGCATACGCGACACCCGCGCCTCGAGCTCTTCTTCCTCGCCAGCAACCAATCCAAGGGCTTCAATCTCATCGCGTTGGAACTTCAAGAAATCCAAACGCTGCTCGCGCGAGCGGGCGGCTTCTTCCAATTTAGTCATCTCAGTGGAAATCTCGCGCAGACGCGCGAACTGCTTTTCAAATTCCACGCGCATGGTCCACGTTCCGGAATATAAATCGAGAACTTCCAAGTGATAGGCTTTCGACTGTAAGTGGCGATTGTCATGCTGGCCGGTCATCTCGATCAGCGGCGTTTGCCGGCCGGTCAGAGTGATTAACGGTGCGACGATCGATTTCAACGAAGACAACGGCGAAAGAGCGCCGTTTAAATACACTTTTCCTTTACCGGCCAACGAAATAATCCGGCGAACCACCAAAGTCTTGTCCGAAACGTCGAGGCCCATCGCCTCCATCGATTCGAGAATATCGGGACGGCCCTCGAGATCAAAATAGCCTTCGATCACGGCGGAATCGACACCCGAGCGCACGATATCCGGCTCAGCTTTCTCGCCCATCAATAGACCCAACGATTTGAGCAAAATCGATTTGCCGGCGCCGGTTTCACCACTCAAAATGTTCAGGCCTTCGCCGAAGTTCAGCGACAGGCTCTCAATGATCGCGAAATTTTTGACCTTGAGTTCAATTAGCATTACGCCCTCTCACCGAATTTGAGTTTCTCTCTCAAGAGACTGAAATAATTGTGCCCCACCTTGCGTATAAACAAATGTCCGTTGCGTTCGCGCTCGACCCAAACTTCGTCTGTCGGTCCGATCGTCGCCTTTTTGCTGCCATCGGCGGTCAAAACGGCGCGCTTGCCTTGGCCCTGGATCGAAAACTGGATCTTGCGGGAGTCGGGAAAAATAAACGGACGGCTCGTCAGCGAGTGCGGACATATCGGCGTGACCACCAGAGCGTCAACTTCGGGATGCAGAATCGGGCCGCCGGCCGCCAAATTATACGCGGTCGAACCGGTTGGAGTGGCCACGATCAAACCGTCGGCCTTCAGCGCGGCGATCGGCATATTGTCGACCGTCATTGAAATATGAATCAAACGCGCGGTCGGTCCACGCTCAATGACCAAATCGTTCAAACATGTAAACTCATCTTTGATTTTAGCGCCGCTGCGAACCGTGACGTGAATCATCGAGCGCTGGCGCATTTCGAGTTCGCCGGCGAGGGCCAATTCCACCAAAGAGTACAGGTCTTGCGAACGCGAGACAGTCAAAAATCCCAGGCTGCCCATGTTCACGCCCAAGACGGGGACACGTTCACACTTCAACATACGCACGGCTTCGAGATATGTCCCGTCGCCGCCGAGTACCACGACCAAGTCCAACTTGCTCGGATCGGTGACGTGCTTCACTTTCGCATCGATCTTTTGCTTCGGATGCGAGTACACGTTGATCTTACGGTGCTGGAACCATTTAGACAGTTCGCGCGCCATCGCTGCCGCGGCGGGAGTTCCATGCCGGTAAACGATTCCGACGCGCTTCACTTTTTTCTTAAATAATGCAGGTGCCGCCGCCATTAATTCAACAACCCGTCACGGCGGAGAAGAGCTTCGGGATCCGGCGCGCGGCCGCGGAACTTTTCATACAACCGCATTGGATGCTCACTGTTGCCCTTCGATAAAATGAATTCCTCGAAGCGCGCCGCGGTTTCTTTATGGAAAATGCCATTCTCCTGGAACATCTCAAACGCGTCGGCATCGAGAACCTCGGCCCACTTGTACGAGTAGTAACCCGAAGCATAGCCGCCGCCAAAAATGTGCATGAACGCGGTAGAAATATTAAAGCGCGGGGGCTGGGGCAAGATTTGATAAGGCGCTAGAGTCTTGCGCTCGAAATCCAAAACGCCGGCGTCCGCTGCCGGAGGATTCGAATACCAGGCCATATCCAAGAACGCGAAAATCAATTGACGCAGAGTCATCCAGCCGACCTGGAATTTCTGCGCGCGTTTCAACTTCTCGACCAATTCCTGCGGAATCACTTCGCCGGTTTTATAGTGGAACGCAAACAGCTTCAGCGACTCGGACTCCTCAGCCCAGTTCTCCAAAATCTGTGACGGCAGTTCGACAAAATCCAGGAACACGTTCGTTCCCGCCAAAGTGCGGTACTTCACCTGCGAGAGCAGAGAGTGTAGACCGTGGCCGAACTCATGGAACAGAGTCGAGACTTCGTCAAAGGTCAGGAGAGACGGCTGGCCAGCCGCAGGCTTCGTGAAATTGCAGACGATCGAAACGTGGGGGCGCATGCGTTGACCGCGGAACACACCCTGTTCATAGAAATTCGTCATCCACGCACCCTGTGATTTTGAAGCGCGCGGGAAGAAGTCCGCGTAGAACAAACCGATAAATTCTTTTTCCGGTGAGACCTTGTAGACTTCAAACACGCGGACGTCTTGATGATAGACGGGATATTCCTTCGTCTCGACAAAATTCAAACCGAATAAGCGCTTCGCATGTTCGAAAACGCCGCCAATCACATTCTCAAGTTTGAAATAGGGACGCAAAGTTTCTTCGTCAAACGCGTAGGTCTTCTCCTTCAACTTCTCGGAGTAGTACGCGAAATCCCACGGTTGCAGTTGCGAAGGGCCCCCCAAGCTCGAAGCAAACTTCTGCACTTCAGATAATTCGCGCTCGGCGCTCGGCTTCCCGGCCTTCAGCAGTTTGCCCAAGAACGACATCACGGTTTCCGGCGTTTCGGCCATGCGCAATTGCAGCGCATAGGCGGCGTAAGAGGGAGAGCCGAGCAGCTTGGCTTTTTCTTCTGACAAGGCCACGATCTCTTTGATCACCGGCTGATTGTCAAAATCGCCGTCCATCGCGCGCGTGTTGAACGCCGTCGACATCTTCTCGCGCAACGCACGGTTGTCGGCGTAGCGAATAAACGGCAAGTACGAGGGCTGATGCAAAGTGAATAGCCATTTGCCCGGCTTGCCTTTAGCGGCAGCGGCTTCAGAAGCCTGAGCCACAGCGGAGGGCGGCAATCCGGCCAAATCTTTTTCAGCGTCGATCCACAGTTCAAAAAGGTTCGTCGACTTCAAAACGTTGTCGCGGAATTTCGGCGACAGCTGCGACATGCGCTCATCGATCTCGCGCAAACGCGCTTTCTTTTTGTCATCGAGTCCCGCACCGCTGCGTTGGAAGTCGCGGTAGACTTTTTCAACTAAACGAATTTGCTCCGGCTCTAACGCCATCTTCGCGCGCGCTCTGTAAACCTCTTCGACCTTAGTGAAAACCAAGGGGTCGAGCAAAATATCGTTGGCAAACGAGGACACGCGGGGCCCAAGTTCCATCGACAATTTCTGCAGCTCATCGTTTGAGTCGGCACCGAGCAAATTGTTGAAAATCAAAAATACGAACTCGAGTTCTTCCGTACACGTTTCCAAAGCGCGAAACGTATTGTCGAAGGAAGCGGGCGCACGGCGGATGCCTTCCAAAATCTGTTCACCTTTTTTGATCGCGGCATCGAGTGCCGGAGCGAAGTGTTCAGGTTGAATCAGGTTGAAGGGAACGGCCGCATTCTTAAGCTTGGAGGGCGAGATAAGAGGATTATTCATCCTCAATTCCTAACACATGAAGCGATGTGCCAAAAAGCAAAAACCCCAGCTCATCGAGCCAGGGTTTTTGTTTGTTTGCCTAGGGAAGGGCTATTCGGATTAGAAGCAGAGGTTCAGGCCGACGCCGAAGCTGCTGCCGCCGTTGTTCTGACCATAACCAAGGCTCACGTTTGTGGCGCACTGGTTGTAGCCGTAGCTACCGTAGTATCCACTCTGATAGGCCGTCGGGGGGTACGTGTACCAATAGTTCGGATCCGAGTACAATTGGTTGTAGTAACCAGGGTTGTACTGTTGCATCTGCGAGTAATCGACGCACACGAGGGTTCCATTCATCTGAACCGGCACGTATTGCACCCAATAGTACCCTTGTGATTGATAGTACTGTGTCCAGCCTTGGCAGCCGCTTCCAACCGGGCTAGTGCCACCGGGATAGATACCGCCGACCCCGTTAGTTGTACCACCGCAAGCCGAGATCGGGATCTGTTGGCCGTTGCTCGGATTGATGTAAGTTCCCGTTTGGGAATTGTATGTGTAACCTGCGCAACCATAGTTCAAACCTGAGTTACAGGGTTGACCGTATTGATTGACCAACTGGCCGTTCAATCCGACCGAGCAGGTATTTGCAACTGCCGCCGTTGTCGACGTGTTATTCGAACCGTTGCTTGTTCCCGGGCAGGCAGTCAAAAACAGTACCGTGTAGGCACCGATGACTACTGCACCGATATACTTAATGAGTTTCATGTTCTCCCTCCCTAAGGGTTTAGTCTTATGAGCGGACTCCGCTCACATAGGTCGTTATTCCAAAGCCCGTGCCACGCCATGTAAAATTTATAGGGAAATATATGGGTTCTGACGGAGAACCTATGGGCCCAATAAGGCAGCGAGGGGCCCGTAAAATTCAGGCCAGGGGGGGTGTCTAACTTGTTTCAACGGGAAATCAATGGGTTAGCTATACCCTCGGGAACTTTAATTCAGCGGGCGCAAAAACGGCGCTGCCAAATCAAATTTAAACGGGATCCAGGATACCGATACCGAATCCAGGACACCGAATCCAGGATACCGAATCCAGAATACCGTTAACTGCATCCGGGATAGAGGATGTCTATATATATGGTCCGGCCACACTTGAATCCTACGAAGGCCGCTAGCATCCTAGTCTTTAGGGGGTCCAAAGATGCGTGCTGCACTACTAATACTTTTGTCCGTAACCACTTCGGCGTTCGCGGCTTCACCCTATAAACAGTCGCTCGCCAATAAGTCCAACGCCTATCTGCAAGATGGGGTTTTCACCGGTGGGCGCGCCGGGATGGGCTCTTCACTCCTCAATGTCCGCCGCACATATTCGCAAAAGGCGGCGATCGAGCGGGTGATCGTGGATTTGGGCGATCAGGATATGCGTCCCACGGGCAAGAAAATGCCTTACTTTCAGGCTAGCGTGGATGCGAAATCGAACCGTGTGATTGTCGATCTCGCGCAACTGCAGATGTCGCGCGTGACGGAAACGCAGTTGAAAAATCTGTTCCGGTCGAGTCATTACGTCGCCTCGGTCGAATATTCGTTGGATCCCGCTGATAAAACCGGATCGATAGTCCTCAATCTCAAGCGCCCGATGAAGCTCGAAGTGTTTCAGCTCCTCGATGCGAAAAAACCGAGCCGCGTGGTTCTCGACCTCACGCCGGCGGCGGTCACCTCGGTGAAGAGACGCTAGATGCGGTGGCTGGCGAGCCTAATGCGTTGCCTGGCGGTCTTAGTTTTAATGGCTTCGACCGCCGCTCAGGCGCGGATCTTCAGTTATAAAGACGCTTCCGTCGCACCCTTTGTCCGTGGCACGGCGGGGATGGCGCAACTCAATCAAGATCTGTTTGCGAACGAACCGGGATCGGGAACTTCGGTCACGGGCACATCCAAATATAACTACGGCGCGGAATTGGGTTTTGCCTTCGCAATTGGGGATAAGGCCCACTTCCTGATCGGAGCGGAGATTTTTAACGATTCTCCCGTGAACGGGACGGGCGCCGACGCGAGCGGCACTCAGCGCTACACGCTGAATTCGACGGTCTTTGTGTTCAACCCCAATGTGAAGCTCGAGTACGACTATAAAACCACCGGCAACACGCGCTTTTACGCCTTCGGTGGCGCAGGTTATTCGATGATCAGTGCCGCGAACAAGTACACAATGACGGCGGCTGGAACGTCGGCGCTCGGGACCGGCGACTTCACCGAATCAATGTCGGCGAACGATATTTCGTATGATGCCGGCTGGGGCCTCGAGACGCTTTTCACCGACAATGTGACGTTTATGCTCGACGTGGGCTATCGCTATTTGCCGGTGAAGAATCTCACCTATTCGTCTGACGTGACCAACTTTATGGGCTCCCAAACCAAGGGCTCATCGGTTTTGAACCAAGATGGCAGCAAGCGTACGTTGAATCTGAGCGGCCCGGTAATCGGCGTTTCGTTCCGTTTTTATCTCAATTTCCTCTAGCGCTCACTTAAACAATCCCTTGCGGATCCCTCAAGGGGGCCTAAAAGTGAAACCCGGATTCGCGCGCGAATCCGGGTTTCACTTTTGGGGCTCCTGGAGGGTTAGGCACAGCCATTGCTCTACTAGGTCTGCAAGCGTGTAAAAAGCGAAAGGACCCGGGTAATGAAGTCCATTTTGGTCATTCTGGCTGTCAGTTTGTCAGTTTCCTCTGCGTTCGCACAAAGTGTGGACTCGAACCCGGTCTTGCCTCAGGCACCCCTCTGTGACCTCGATCGCATCGATGTGACTATGTCTCAGCTTTACGACGCTCCGGCGGCGCCACGGTCACCGGAGTACACGGAAAAAGTCGTTGCCGCGTTCAACCAACTGGGTGACGTCGTCCACAATGGCCGCGAGGGGAATCTCGATTTCTCGGAAACGGCTGCAATTATCAATGCCGACCATTCGATGGTTGTCGATGCGGAGAAGTGCTCGAACCCGGCGTGGAAGTATAGCCTGGTGTTTTTGAAACTGAAGAGCCGCGACGGCAAAATTCAGAAATTTGATGTCCGCGGCTTCCGCGTCGACGTCAATGCGATTCCGGCGTTCTTTTAATAGAGGCCGTCGATTATTTCTTTGTAGCGCTCGTCCGCGACCCGCCGTTTCACCTTTAGAGACGGCGTCAGTTCTCCCGATTCCACGGTAAAATCATTCGGCAAAATCGCGAAGTGTTTGATCGTCTCATAGCTTGCGAGCTTGGCATTGACGTTGGCCACGGCTTTGCGGATGCGGTCTTTCATCTCGGGCGATTGTGTGAGCGCTTTATAGTCGCGGAAATTCCAGCCTTGCGCGCTGGCGAAACGCTTGACGTTGATTTCATCGAGCGTGATCAGCGCCACCACATATTTGCGGCGGTCGCCGTGAATCAAGACATTTGATATCAACGGTTCGAGCTTGAGTAAGCCCTCGAGGCGTTGCGGGGCTACATATTTTCCACCCGCAGTCTTGATCAAATCTTTTTTGCGGTCGGTGACACGCAGAAATCCGCGCGGAGTCCATTCACCGATGTCGCCCGTCGCGAAGTAACCGTCCTGGAAAACCTTTTGGTTTTCGTCATCGTGTTTATAGTAGCCCGTCATCACCTTTGATGACTTGACCAAAATCTCGCCGTCGTCGGCGAGCTTAATTTCCACATCATGCAGCGGTTTGCCGACGGTCCCGAATTCATATTCGGACGGCGTGTTGGCGGTGACGGCGGCGGTCGTTTCCGTCAGCCCATAGCCCTCGAGAATCAGCAGCCCCGCTTTGCTAAAGAACTCGGCAATCTCCGGCTCGAGTGGCGCGCCGCCGCTGACCGTAAAACGCAGGCGCCCGCCCAAACCTTCGCGGAGGCGCGTGTAAATCAAGTGGTCGGCGACAAACTTGCGCGGAAAATCGAGCAATGGAACGGCCGCGGGTGCCTGCAGCAAGTTGAACAGATTCTTGCGCCAGGGATTACTCTGCAGCTCCGTCATGATGCCGCTGAAAATCTTCTCGAAGATCCGCGGGACGCCAAGGATAACAGTAGGGCGAACTTCTTTCAGGTTGGTGCGGAGCTTGTCGATGCTTTCGGCGAAATTCAGCGTGAAACCTAGGTACGTGTGCAGCCAAAGTTCCACGCGGCCGAGGACGTGCGCATAGGGGAGAAAGCAAAGAGTCGCGTCTTGCGCCGAAATCGGAAACGCACGGACGATGTCTTCGACTTCGCTCAAAATCTGCGTATGCGTCAGCACAACGCCCTTCGGATCTCCAGTGGTGCCCGAAGTGTAAACGATCGAAGCTGTATCAGAGAGCTTGGCCTTCTCAATTTGCGTGGCGAAATATTTCGGCTGGTCTTTGTAGGTGCGCTGGCCCAGATCGAGAAAATCGTCCCAACCCCTCACGCCGTGAGACAGTTCCTCGTTAGGCTGAATACAGATGACTGCTTCAATGGTCTTGCATTTCTTTGCGATCGACTCCCATTTGCGGAGTTGCAGAGAGTCTTCCACGAAGAGTACGCGCGCCTCACTGTCTTTGAGCACGAACTCGATCTCTTCACTGCGGCTGCTTTGGTAAATTGGAACAGTGACGGCGCCGAGGCCCATAATACCGAAATCGAGAGCGGCCCATTCCCAGCGCGTATTCGAGAGCACCGCGACGCGGTCTCCGGATTTGATGCCGAGAGCGGCGAGCCCGAGGCCTACGGCTTCGCCTCTATGAAAATATTCGTTCCAGCTGAGTTCAATCCACGATTTGTGACGTTTAAAGCGGACAGCCGTCCAATGCGATGGCCGTTCTACCGCGCTTAAAAAATGTTGGGTGATCGGAATGCGCTTCACGACCTTGGAGTAACACGGGGACTGTTTAATCGGAAGAGGAATTCGACGGGAGCCGTAGGGGATGGCGCGGATTCAATTGTATCGTCTGGCGGCGGTCGACCGGCAAGGTCACCGTCGTCTCGTCATAGGCCGTTCCGGTTTTGTTCACGGCACGGACATGGATGGGCACATTCGCCGCAACAGGCAATTGACGGATCGGTGCCTTGACGCGTTTGTCATTGACGTAAAATACCGCGTCTTGCGGCGGGAAGACGTCCACATCGATATAAGCGACGTTCATTTTCACGAGGCTGGCGACATAGCGGTGGCCGAGTCTTTCGCGGCTCGTGTCGCGGACTCGCACGTCCTGATATCCGGGCTTATGAAGAGTCAAATCGAAGTTGCCGTGGGGAATTTCTACACGGGATGGCGTTACAATGCCGGTGTTCTTATCATTAATGTAAATTTCGGCGCCCGAAGGATTGCTGATCACAATGAGCGAAGTAGCGGAAGCTTCGTCTTCAATCGGAGGCGGAACTTCGGGATTGGTTTTCGGTTGGACTGGCTCCTGCGTCACAGGCGGCATGCTCGTCGGCTTGGGACCATTGCGTGATGCCCAGTCGCTCGAGTGGATATCGACGCCAATGATTTTGTGGAACGGATGAACGTAAGGATCCATGGCCACAATCACGTCGGTCATCATGGGCTGGAAATATTTGACGAGGTAAGCATAAATGCCCACGCACATCATGCCAAAGACCAAGAACGTCGCCATGCGCATGGGCTTTTGCTCTTTGCGCGGGGCCTGCGGCATACGGACGGATGCGCGGTTCGAGTAAGTTCGGGTTTGGCGGCTGATTGACGGCGAGCTGACTTCTTCGGTCTCGATCGCCACCGGCATCTTCACTTTAACGCTGATCTCACGCTGCATCTCGGCTTCTAGAGCTGACGTGTCCAGAACGTTGCCGTTCGAGGATTTGACCTTTGAAGTCGAGGGCAAGCCTTCGTTGTTTGTATTGAAGGCCTTCGGCATGCTCGCGATTTCGAGCGAGTTGCTGTCGGTTGCGCCAGTAAACGTGACCTTCGCGCTGTTACTGCCCGTATCGGCAGCCGCATGTTCTTTGGTGTCGGCCACGTCTTTGGCGGTGATTGCATCTTTGGTAGGAATGGCACTATCGTTATCGTCGTTGATCAGGGAGCTTTCGGACACAATCAAAGAATTTGTATCAGTATTGAGAAGCGAGGTGCGGTCATCGAAATGTTTGTCGCCGGTTGCGGTGACCTTAGTATTTTGGCCGAGGTTGACTTTCGAGTACTCGACGAGACGTTTGCGCAGCGAAAGAATTTCATCTGCGAACACCGACTTGATGAACACCGAGAAGTCTTGCGGGCTGAAGTCCGGGTACTGGCGGTTCAAAAAGCGATTCAAGTCGCGGTGAAGAGCGGCGCCGGTTTGATAGCGCAAGTTGCGGTCGCGGGCGAGCGCCTTTTGCACGATGCGCTCGAGCTCCGTGTGAATATTCGGGTTGATCTTGCGCAACGACGGAATTTGGCAGTCGCGAATTTTACGGAGCGTGTTGATCTCGTTGTTGGCAACAAACAAGCGGTCGTTGGCGAGAAGTTCCCAGACCACGATGCCAAGCGAGAAAATGTCCGTGCGCAAATCGACGGGCTGACCCTCGGCTTGCTCCGGGCTCATGTAACCGAATTTGCCTTTGAGCGTACCGGCGCGTGTCGTTTCGAGTTGGCTCTCGGCTTTGGCGATACCGAAGTCGACGATCTTCACTTCGCCTTCGAAGCTGACCATCAAGTTCTGCGGGCTCATGTCACGGTGAGTGATGTTGAGCGGTTTGCCCGTGCTGCCGTCAATGCAGCGATGGGCGTGATCAAGGCCTGCCGCAACTTCCTTCACGATGTACACGATCTGGTCCATCGAGAATTGCAGCGAGGACTTTTTCATCTTGTTGAGAATCTGGCGCAGGTTACGTCCCTCGACGTAATCCATCACGAGATAGAAAATGCCTTTCTCAACGCCAAACTCGTGAATCGACACGATGTTACTGTGATTGAGGTTGATCGCGATTTTGGCTTCGTCTTTGAACATGTCGATGAATTCGGGACTGTCGGCGTATTGTGGGAGGATGCGTTTAACGGCGAAGAACTTTCCGATACCGCCAGCGCCTGTGCCGCGCGCAAGAAAAACTTCGGCCATACCACCGGTGGCTAGCTTTTCTAAAAGTACGTATTTTCCAAAACTTTCATATGTCGACACATTAATAATTTCGGAAACTTATGAGTGAAGCTTGAACTTTTCGGGGGGTCCCGTAGAGTGAATTGATGTTGTGGATTGGAATCACTGGACCAATGGGCGGGGGCAAGTCGACAGTCGGGACTCTACTTCGCCAAATGGGTTTTGAAGTGCTCGATGCAGACGAAGTCGCGCGCCAAGTTTTGAGTCCGGGATCTCCGGGTGAGAAACAAGTTTTCCAGACCTTTGGCGAGAGTCTTAAAAATGAGCAGGGCATACTCGATCGCCGGGCCCTTGGTCGAGTGGTGTTCGGCCATTCCGACAAACTCTCGGCTCTAGAGGCGATCATTCATCCGCTGGTGAGGAAAGATGTTTTGCAGAGACGGAAGAAGCTCGCGGACAGGCGAGTGAAAGCGGCGTTTTATGACGTGCCGTTGCTCTTTGAGAAAAACATGCAAGACGATTTCGATTTTATTTTGGTGGTCACTGCGCCCAAAGATCTTCGCGCAAGCCGCGTCCAGAGCCGTTCCCAGCTGACCCTCGAAGAAATCGAGGAGCGCAATATGCGGCACTTGCCGCCGGAGCTCAAAGAAAAAGCAGCGAGTGCGGTCATTCGGAATTCGGGGTCGCTTGAGGAATTACAAAAGGAAATCGAGGCGGCGCTGAAGAAGTTGAAAATCGGAAAGCCGGCCTAGGGCAAGGGTGCAGGGGCATGTGGCACTATGCCCCTTGCCTCGACCTCACCATCCCCGGCTAATCCCCAGCGTCATTTCTCCCAGCGTGTTTTTAAAATTCACAAGAAATTCCGCCTCAAAACGCAGCGAGTAAGGATTCCACACAACGTACTCGAGGCAGGCCGAAGTGCGTAAATAGTAATTGTCGATCAGCGATAGCGACGCAAGGTCCTCGGTGGCCAAGATGTGATGATCGAGACTGAGCTTCAGCGAAGGGCGGAAGTAAGAGCGCTCATGCCAGATCCAGCGCGCGCCCGCGAAAATGTGGCCGGTGCCGTAATCGTGTAAGTCGGCGCCGGCTTCGAGCCTCGGAGACAGAAATTTCGGAAACAGATATTGAAAGCCTGTGACGTTGTCATTGACGTTGATTCGGGGCAAATCGGTCGCGCGCCCATACCGAATCGTAAACTGCTGTTGGTAGGGATAATAGCGCGCGTCGCCCGGCGGCGGCATTTCGGTCAAGCGGGGCGGGTTAGCGATCTTCAGATTTTCATCAAGCGGCGTCGTCGGCCAGGACTCTTCTGCGGATGGCGCGGGCGGAACTTGGTCCTCAGGACTCGCGGCCACTGGGCGATGGGCGAAAATCAAGACGAACGTCGCACTGACAAAGAGAACGAGCTTTGACATTGTGGAGTAAGAATAGCGCAAACTGATTTGCTCACGGTAGGAATATTCATTATGCGTTCATTAGGTCTGGCCGTCTTGGCGCTTTCCACATTTTCCACGGCGAGCTTCGCCGCAGCTGTCAAACCGCTCGATTACACGATTCATGAAGAATACGTGAGTACTCGCGCCCTCGGAATGGGGAATGCATTTACCGCCGTCGCCGACGACATGAGCGCGGTATTTTATAATCCGGCTGCTCTCGCCAACCGCGTGGACAGCCAAGTGCGGTTTTTCATTCGTGGCGGCACCGATGCGAGCGCGTTAAAGTTACGCACACAACTCAATGACATCAAGAACACGCCGAAGGATCAGCAGGTCCAGGCGTACAGCGATTTGATCGTGAGTCACTACGGAGACCACTTCTATTTTCGCGCGCCGACGATCGGCGCGATTTGGGTTAAGAAAGATTGGGGCCTCGCCTTCATTCCCGCCGACATGAACATCGATATCGACGTGCACCGCCAGATTGGCCCGATGCTCAACGTGAATCTCTATTTGGATTCGACGCTCGCTCTGAGCTACGCGAAAAAGGTGGAGTGGTTCGGCAAAGATTCGGATCTTTCCGTCGGCGCGACGGCGAAGGCCGTGCACCGGGTCTACACCGGGGAAGCCTTATCGGCCGCGCAACTCGCGGACGGTTCGAGCCCCTGGTCGACTTCAGATGCCGATGAGGGTTTGACCGGTGATGTCGATATCGGAACCTATTGGACGCCGAAAATTCCCGTGACGGGTTGGCTCCATTGGTTGAACTACATGCAGCCGCACTTCGCCATCGTTGGGCGCAATTTGATCGATTACGGATTTAAAACCAATTTCCATTTTATCGGCAAAGATTCGGGCGAGCCACCCAAGCTCGGCCGCCGCGCCGATTTCGGATCGAAGTGGGATCTCCCCAAGTTCTGGGTGTTTGACCCGCACTTGTCGGCGGATATCCGCGACCTGGGCGATGACAATTGGACGCTTAAAAAGGGCTCACACATCGGCGCTGAATTTTATTGGAAGATGTATAGCTGGTGGAAAGGCCACTGGTCGGCGGGACTCAATCAAGGTTATTGGACTGCAGGCTTCGGCGCGCGTTTCGCGTGGTTCCAACTCGATCTCGCCTCATGGGGTGAGGAAGTCGGCACGGATTCGGAGCCGCACGAGGATCGCCGCTACATCATGGAAATGGCCATCGACATTTAGAAACGGAATGCGAATTTCACTTCGTATCGTCTATCTTCCTTGGGCGATCCATCTGGCCCGATATCTTCGCCATATGAAGCGGCTTGAAATTGATAGTTCCCCATCGCGAGTTCGAGTCCCGCTGTCCAGTAGCGCTGGTTGTATCCGCCGCGCACGAAAATGGCGTCGGCGAAGTTGAATTCAACACCGCCGTGAATGCGGCGGTTGATGTCCTTTTCTTTGTAGGCGTTCATCGTGTCATCCAGCTGCACGGTCCAGGTTGACCGCACCCTTTTTCCGAGAATCGGTTGAATCGAGAGTGCACCGTCGAGAGTTGGCGGTGTGGAATCGGGTTTGTTCGTCGTCGTCATAAAGAGTCCGTCGCGCATGGTGTAGTTCGTGCGTCCGACGTCGCGGTAAACGGCAGCGAGAGTCGGCAGATAGGCGACAGGCGCGGTGAGCATGATGCCAGCGTCGGAGCCAATGCCAACGCCGGAGTTGGCGAGCGACTGCAAGGTGAGGTTGGTGCTTGTGTCGTCTATGGTGCTATTATGCACTTCGGTGCGGTTGTCGATGCGGGCGTTGGTGCCCACTTTGATGATGCCGTTCCAAAGGCGGAAGTTCACGCCCATCACGAGCGCGTAGTCGTTGGTGTAGTCGAAGTCGAATTTTCCCGTCGATGAATTGTCCATACCGCTGACGTTGTATTTGCCGAAAATGCCGATACCGAAATTGGGGACGACGAGAGACGGGAAGATCTGCACTTTCTCATGAAGATTTTGGTCTTGATGAAGATGGGCCTTATCGAGCACCTGCTGCGGGTCCGTCATTTTCAGCGCGTCGTATTTCACGATGTTCGCCGTTTGTGAACTGAACTCGAGATCGGGATCGATGATAGTGATAAAGGCATCGCGCAGTTTTCCCAGGCCCGCGGGATTGGAAATCAGCGCCGTTTCGTCGTTCACTGTAGCGACAGAAGCGCCACCCATGCCCATCTGGCGGACGCCCGTGTAGTACTGTTGGCGCTCGCCGTTCGCATTTGCAAACGCGCCGGCCAGCAAGAGGGAAAATAAAATTGCCACTTTCATAAGGAATAGATCGACTTTTTCGTGACTCATCTTGAGACAGCCCGCCTTTATCCCGACCCACGTCCTGGAGTGAGCCGCACAGTTGCCCGTGAGTCCACAATTTAGGAGAATAGAGGGATGCAGCGGATTTTGTTGAGTTCAATACTTTGTGTGGGACTGTTCTCGGCGCTCTCGTGTTCGAAGGGTTCGGAGAGCAACGATTTGGCGAAGGCGCAAAAGTGCCTCGATGATGTTCCGAATGGGGACTATGACGGCGCTAAAAATTGCCTGTCCCTAGTGAAAGACTATACTTCACAACAAGCTGAAATCTTACGCTGCTCGATTCTTCTGGCGTCGGGCGGATTGATGGAAGACAAAATCGTCAAGGCCGCGAACACATTCAAGAACGACAGTTCGCAGACGAACAAAACCGCGGCGTATATGGCGGCTCTCGCGCTGACCTATCCCACCCCCAGTGACGGCTACGACACGGCTGTAAACGCCGACCAATATTGCCAGGCGACAAACATTAAGGGGTACCAGTATCTTTCAGGTCTAGTCGTGGCGGGATCGTTCATGAACAAGATCGCCGGTGGAGCCACTGGTATCGACATTACAGATCCAAACGCGGCCCAAAACGCGATCAATACTTTGATCGCGGATTGCGTAACTACGCCGACCGCAACGTGCACAGATAACATCGGTGCGCTCGGCGGAGCCGCCGAAAATCTCGCCAATTCCTACTGCAATCAAAGCAATGCCGACCCGAACGTCTGTAACCAAGTGAACGGCGCGATCACGTCATCGGGCGGTAGCCAAGAGGCCGCGGGCCAAGCTCTCTTGTGCTATTTGAATAACAAGACCTATAGCGCGTCCGATGGTCAGTGCCATTAAATTACACTAAACTTATAATATAGGTAGCGATCGCTTTTTTTGGGGGCATGGATGCGACCAAGATTCGTCGGCATGTGCGGCATGATGCTCGCGCTTTGCGGACTCGGATGTTCAGTCAATATTCTCAAAACATTCTCGAACACGACGAGCGATCAAGCCCTCTACGTCGATGCGCAAAAAGATTTGGACGCGCACGACTGGAACGGAGCTCTCACCAAAATCAGTTCGATGTCGACCGACTATGCGGCGACAACACCTGTGCTAGTGCTCAAGGCGTCGGCGTACGGCGGAATTTGCGGTTTCGATTTCCTGACATTCGCACAAGCCCTACAGGGCATGGCATCGGGCGCGCAGCTGTTTCCGTTCTTGCTGAAGAATTTCGACGCGGCTTCGGCGACCAACATCGACGGCTGCGTCAACGCGCAGAACACGATTGAGTCGATCGGCACGATTGCTCAGCGCTCGACGGACAACAATCTGTTTTTGGCATTTATCGCGATGGCCAAGATCGGAAATATTCTCAGCTATTATGCCGATCCCTCAAAGGCGGGAACGGGCGCCGCGGGCTTTGACCCGTGTGCCGTTGGGGCGAGCCGGCAGAACACTAGTGCGCCCATTGAAATCACCGACGCCGATGCGCGCGAACTCGGCACGGGCTTAAGTTTGGCTGCTGCGAACTTGGGAGCGGTCGCCGGTTCGGTCAGCACAGGGTCTTCGCAGCTTACGGCGATCACGTCGGTGTGTTCAATGCTACCCGCCGGATTCGATTTCTGCGCGGTCACCGATCCCGCCGCATTTACGGCGAATGAAGTGAAGGGGATCCGCAGCCTCGTTAAAGAGAGCACCGACATCGGACTTGGGACCAACTGCACAGGAGACGTCACAACTTGCAATTGTCCGTAACTTGGCTGTTGGCCCTCTTTCTGGCGCTTCCCGCATATGCTTCGGAGATGTCGACGCTTAACTCGTCAGTACGCGCGTTGGGAATGGGTGACGCTTTCACCGCGGTCGCCACCGATGGGGATTCGCTGTTCTACAACCCGGCGGGCCTGGCTCGGGTCAAAGGGCTCAATTGGAAAATCTTCGATGTCGGCGCGGGCACAAGCGGCGTTTCAGAATACAGCAAACTCACGAACCTCAAGAGCGGATCAGGTTCAAGTTTTGCCAACAGTTTAAGCTCGCTCTACGGGGACCATGTTTGGGTCGGCGCGGGCGGTGAAAGCATCTTCACCATGCCCTGCCTGGGCTTTGGCGTTTACGATCACGCCGGCACGATGATTCAAGTCGACAATCCGGTTTATCCCCAAATGCACACGAAGTTGATCAATGATTTGGGCTACGTGGCCGGGGTGGGCGTACCGATCGGACCCTTCGTGCATATCGGCGGTGATTTGAAATACATCAAACGCACGGGCACCGATATGACGGCGGGCCCCGGTTTGATCGCCGACCTGCAATCGAGTTCGATCACTTCGGAGTTTACCCAGTGGGGCACCGGTTACGGGGCGGATCTGGGCGCAACGTTTATCATTCCAGCACCGATGTTTAGTGCGGCCTTCTCGGCGGCTTGGAAAAACGTAGGCGGTCTCACGTTCCGTTCGACCGGAAACTCGCAAATTCCTTCAGAACCGAACAATATCACGCTCGGGTCCGCGCTCACGTTCGATTTGCCGCTGATTACGATTACGCCGGCGGTCGATATGACTTATTTGACCGACAATGAATTCCAGTTGGCCCGCAAACTAAATTTCGGAATTGAAGTGGGTCTGCCGATTTTTGATCTTCGGGCCGGGTTTCGCGAGGGCTATTACACGGCGGGGTTGGGCATGAATATGGGCTTGTTCCGCGTCGATGCCGCCACCTACGGAGTGGAACTGGGCGAATACCCCGGTCAAATCGAAGATCGCCGCTATGTTGTGCAATTCACGATGAAGCTCGGTGTCGGAAACTTTTCAGCTTCCGACGACGGCAAAAAGAAGGGCTCAAAGAAGGGCAGCTCGGCTGACACAGAATCCTTCTGGGGCACCGGCCGCTTGAAACAGCGCCGCTAACGCGGTAACGTCTGCCGTGCTTTTCCATGCCCAGCGCCCCTCAGACAAACGGGCTCTCATTGCGGATTTCGATCCGAAGGGGCACACGTGGGTGGTTTCGGATCTCCAATCGAAATGGCATTTGCAAAAACTTTTGCTGGACCAGCATGGCGCCCTCGAAGAGCGCGCGGTTTTGCGTGCGACTGAATTGTGGCGCCAGTTGGCCTTCCAGCTTTTGCCCGATTCGCGCCGGTTGAGCCATGAGTTGGCGCAAACTTTGTTTTGGAACTGGATTCAACTGAAGAACCTGCCGTTCGCGCGCTCGCCACAGGCGGTGCCGGTCCTGCTCACGCAGATGCAAATGTGGATGAGCATTTTTGCCGATCCGAATTACCACGACATTATGGCGCAATGGTTTACCGACAACCCTCAGGCGTATGTGCGCTGGGGCCATTGGTTCGAACTGTGCAAGGAAATTTGGGAACGCTGTCAGGATCAGAATCTGTTGATGGATTCGTGGCTGCCGGCGGTGATTCTCAGTCACGATGTCAGCGAATTGAAATTGTCGCGCGAATTAACGTTCGATCTCGGTGCGCAGATTTCGCAGGTCGAAGGATTGTTGATTAAAGAATTGGCGAGGCATACACCGGCCCGCGTGATCTATCCGGAAGCGCCGTGGATTGGGCTCATGCAAAATGCTTTGCGGCCCTATGCCGATCTGGCGGACAAGCCGTACTCCGGAGATCCCGAATGGCAACCGCGGGCCGCGGCCTCAGTGGATTTTGGGCGCTTCTCCACGCAACTCGCCGAAGTGAAAGACACCGTGGCGCGCGTGCGCGGCTGGCTTGAAAACGGTGTCCCGGCGGAAAAGATCGCCGTGGTAGCCCCTGACATCGAACACTATTGGCCCGTCTTGCAAATGTATTTTGCGGAAGAAGGCGTGCCTGTCGCCAAACCGTCAACCGCGCGCTTGGGCAGCTACCTCGAAATGGCACAATGGCTGTCGAGCCTGCGCACTGTTTTGTCGAAGATTTCGGCGAATGATCTCGAAATGTATTTCTTCGCCGGCCAGGATCAGCCGCGTTTGGGTTTTGACGAGTTCCGCGTTCTGTTCAGCGCCGTCTATGACAGCGGTGACTTGAAACGCGCACAGCGCTTATTTGAAGGCCGGCTGACGCCGCCGAGTTCGGAACCGGTGACCATTCAGGATTTTCTGGCATGGGCGATGGGCTTTTGGCCTGCGGGCGCGGCGCAAGAGCGCTTGCTGTCGTTGCTGCGCGTGATCGGAACCGAAGTTCCGCATAGCTTGGAGCTCTTGCCCAATCAATGGTTGAGTTACATCGAAGGCTTGCTCGCGCGCCGCGAGATTTCGCTGCAGCCGGCGGCCGAGAAGGCCGTCTGGTGTGTGTCGGTGAGCTCAGTGGATTGGCTCGAGGTTTCGCACGCCGTATTTTTGAATTTAAGCGAAGGCGCTTTGCGCCGGCAAGAGACTTCGCCCGTGAGCGCAGGAGAGGCACAAAAGATTTTTACCGATACCGGTTATGCCTTAGGAACGACTGACCGCCAGGAATTGGAATTCGAGTTGCTTTGGTTTTTAAACCGCGAGTGGACGTCGTTGCAGTTGAATTTTTCTGAGACCGATTTTCAAGGGTCGGTGCAGACGCCGTCGCGCCTGTGGATGTGGGCCGGAATCACCAATGACAAAATGAAAAAAGAGCCGCAGCTACCGCTTGTCACGCGGTGGGACGAGATTCAGCGGCAATCCTTAGCGGCCGTGGGCGAAACGCGCGGTTGGGCGCCTTTACAACTGAAGGCCTTGGAGCAGGGACTGAGCCGCGACTTTGACGGACAGCTTAACACCTGGAAGCCGAGTCCGAAGGTTCGCGTTTCCGCCTCGAGCCTCGAGAAGTTTTGGGAGTGCCCGTTTATTTTCGCGGCTCAACGCAAATTGAAACTCAGTGACGATCCCGCCTTGGATCTGGACCTCGACCGCCGGACGCGCGGGCGGCTCCTGCATGCTGTGGTCGAAAAATTGCTCGCCGATCCTGTGCGCTGGACATGGACCGATGATGAAATTGGGGCGCTCGTTGACGAAGCGCGCGTGAGTGAAGAGATTCAGATGGGGGATGACCGGTTGTGGCCGGCCGTCCGCGCTCAGCACGTCCGCCTTGGCCGCGTGTTTTTGGAATTTGAAAGTGCGTGGCGCAAACTTTATCCGAATACCAAAACTGTCGGCCGCGAACTCGCGTTCGAGTGCTTCTGGGACATGACCGCTTCGCTCCCTCAGGCGCAAGAAGCGGATATCGTTTTATCGGGACGCCTGGACCGCGTCGATATCGATTCACAGGGACGCTATGCGCTGATCGACTACAAGGGCAGCAAATCCTCACTCCGCAATTGGCAGACGTGGCTCGCGAACAATCAAATTCAGCTCGCGTTGTACTCGCAGTTGCTTGAACTCGGTTTGGTAGGCTTGCCTGCAGGAGCCGTGGCTGCCGCGAATTACTATGTCGTGCGCAACAGCGACCGGCATTTCGGCTTTCATTCCACGCATCCTGACGCCGAACTGTACTCAATCGAAGAAAAACACCGCAACTTTATCGCCGATACCGCGCGCGCGAAGCTTTTCGAAGATTTGCGCGCGAAAATTCAAGACGCTCTCGGCAAGATTCAAGCCGGCGAATTCAATCCCAAACCGCGGAAGGAAGATGAATCCTGCCCCTCATGTTCATGGAGGACTCTATGCCGAGCCCCACACCTGAACTAAGGGATACCATGGTCCGCGCCGGCGCCGGTGCGGGAAAAACCACCGGCTTGGTGAACAAGGTCATCGACGTCTATCGGTCATGGCCGCGATTGGAAGGTACGCGCGGACCCCGCATCGTCTTGACGACCTTTACGCGCAAAGCGACCCAGGAATTGAAAGAGCGCTTGATCACGCGCGCGGTAAATGAGAAAGACGCAGCACTTCTGCAATTCGTTTCGGATCCCTCGCGCCTGCAAATCAGCACGATTCACGGATTGCTCAATGTGTTTTTGAAGCAAGTCGGCCATTTGGCGGGCCTTGATTACGGCTTTCAAATCGTTGACG
>Ga0265338_10001570_pt1 | contig 36849 bp, 31 predicted proteins | sample 42126metaG_FD_193579 | JGI IMG/M metagenome (GOLD analysis project Ga0265338, IMG submission 193579) | Rhizosphere microbial communities from Carex aquatilis grown in University of Washington, Seatle, WA, United States - 4-21-26 metaG | ecosystem: Host-associated > Plants > Roots > Rhizosphere... | reverse complement strand
GCTTCGAGGCCGGTGCGGGATGAGCCGGTTTGTGGGCGGGCGCCAGGCGGTTAACGGCCACCAGGATGCCATGCAACAATGCGTGCGGGTTCGGCGGACAGCCGGGTATGTAAACATCCACGGGCAGCACTGCGTCCACGCCGCCAACGGTGGCATAATTCCGGCCGAAGATGCCGCCGCTGCAGCCACAGGCGCCCACTGCGACCACCAGGCGCGGCGCGGGCATGGCGTCGTAAGTCTTGCGCAACGCCATTGCCATATTCCGCGTCACCGGCCCGGTTACCAGGAGCAAATCCGCATGCCGGGGCGAAGCGACAAAGTGGATGCCGAAACGTTCGAGGTCATAAATCGGACTGTTTAACCCCACGATTTCCATTTCGCAACCGTTGCAGGAGCCGGCATCGACTTCGCGGATGTGCAGGGACCGGCCCAGCACGGCGTCCGCCTGGACTTTGATTTTCCGGCCCAAAACATCCAAGGCCCCCGGCTCCAGCGAGGCCGTCTTGTTGAGGTGCGATTTTTTGCTGTCCGGGGTGGACAGGAGCCGCTCATGACGGCCGTCGGGCTTGAGGCTGTAGGTGGCTTCCGTCACCAGGTCGTCCCGGCGGCGCGCGGCGCATTCGCAGACGTTGGTCATGCGAATGGCCTTGTCGGCCTCCGCGCAAAGGCCGCAGAAGGTGCACTTGGCCAGGTCCAGCCGGGTGATCCGCCGCTCACCGGCATCCTGATGGCTGATCGCTCCCGTCGGGCAGGCGGCGGTGGCTGGACGCGCGTCTTCCCACTTTTGCCAGTCAATTTCCGGGCGGCCGCGGGCGAACCGGGAAATTTCCGCGGGTGTCTCCGGGTAACGGGTCGTTACGACGCCGGTGCGCAGGCTTTTTCGGAGAATTTCAAACATAATGGCCTCAACGATCCGTGCCCGAATAGGACAGGTTGAAACTTTTGTTCACGACCGGGAAATCCGGCACGATGTTGCCCAGGATCGCCTCGCTCAACGCCGGCCAGTTTTGCAGCGACGGGTCCTTGACCTTGCATCGCGCCAGCCGGTTGCCGGGCGCGGTGCGGATCCAATGATAAATTTCACCCCGCCAGCCCTCGACGTAGCCGAGGGCGGTGCGGCCGGCGGGCAGTTCACCGATCTCCGCGCGTACCGCGCCGGCCTCCAGGCCCAACACCAGCTGTTGGATGATGGACAGGGATTCCCGCACCTCGTCGATGCGCACCTGCATCCGGTGTTCCACGTCGCCGGCCTGGTAAACCGGCACGCGGAATTTCACCCGGTCGTAGGCCGCGTGGGGAAAATCCCGCCGCAAATCGTGGTCAAATCCCGAGGCGCGTCCGGCGATGCCCACGACGCCCAGGTCGCGCGCCACCTGCGGTTTCAGGATGCCGGTGTCTTCCAGCCGGTCGCGCGTGGACGAGGAATTCTCGATGAGCTCGACCAGCGAATCAAATTCCGGCGCGAGTTCCACCACGAGTTTTTCCAGGGCCAGAATTTGCGGGCTATCCCAATCACAGCGCACGCCGCCCAGGCAGGCCATGCCGCGCAACAGGCGGTTGCCGGTCAATTGTTCGTTGACGCGCAGCACGCGCTCCTTGAGCCGCATGGCGTGCATATTGGCCACCACGAACGCCACGTCGGTCGCAATCGCGCCGATGTCGCCAATATGGTTGTAAAGACGCTCGAGCTCCAGGCATAGGCTGCGGAACATTCGCGCCCGCAGCGGCACCTCCACGTCGGCGGCCCGCTCGATGGCATGGCAAAATGCCGTCGCGTGGGCGAAACTGGAATCGCCGGAAATGCTCTCGGCCAGCCGCACACCGTGCGTCACCGGCAGGTGCTCGAACAATTTTTCCGTGCCCTTGTGCGTGTAGAACAGGCGCAGCTGCAGGTACAGCACCGGCTCGCCCGCCACGCTGAACAGGAAATGCCCGGGCTCGATGATGCCGGCATGCACCGGGCCCACCGGCACCTGGAACACGCCTTCACCTTCCACGGTGCGGAACTTGTGCCGTTCGCCCTGGAACGGCGGCAGCTGGGTGCGCAGGTCGAAATCCTTGCGCAACGGATGCACATCCGGCCAGTCGTCATGCAAGGCACAACGGCGGGGATTGGGATGGCCGATGAGTTTGAGGCCGAACAGGTCCTGGATTTCCCGTTCCTGCACGTCCACGGCCGGAATGGCATTGGCGAGCGAGGGGAATTCCGGTTTGTCCGCCGGCAAGGGCACGCGCAGGATGAAAAACGCGCGCGCGGCGTCGAGCGCATAGACGTAGTACAGATGGAAGACCTTTTCCAGGTCACGGACGTCGTCAGCAAAGAGGCCGACCAGCCGCGCGTCCCACTTTTTGTAAAGATGGGCGCTGAAGCCGGGAACCAGGTGCACCCCGGCGTCAAAATAAATTTCATCGCGCCGGCTCACCCGCACGGCGGTCAGCCGGTCGCTGAACCGTTCCTGTACGTCGGCCACAATGCTGGTCACGCTGGGCAAATCGCTCACGGGGTGCCTCCAATGATCTGGGTGGTCTGGCGCACGAGTTCAAAGACCGGGCTGGGCAGCCAGAAACCCAGACCGATGATGGCGACGGAGACGGCCACCATGGCGCCCAGTTTCCAGGGGCATTCGGCCACGCGCGGTCCGGGTTGCACAGGCACGCCCAGGCTCAACTTGGACACATGCACCAGGAAACCCGCGAAAATCGTCACCACGCCTCCGATGAACAGGAAGGCCATCCAGCCGTGGTCGGCGGCCAGCGCCCCGCTCAGGATGTTGAACTCGCTTTGAAACAGGCTGAACGGCGGCGTGCCGGTGACCGCCAATGTTGCCACCAAAAATAATCCGCCCGTCCACGGCAGCGTGTGCATGACGCCGTGGACCTTCCGGAAGTACGGCGTGCCGAAGTGCTGTTGCACGTTGCCGGCGCAGAAAAACATGAGCGGTTTGGTCACGCCGTGAAACAGCATGTGCAACGCCGCGCCCAGCGCGCCCCATTTTCCGCCGAAACCCAGCCCGGCCGCCATGATGCCCGCATGATCAATGCTCGAATACGCCAGCAGCCGGCGGAAATTCCGTTGCACCAGGATGAACGGCACCGCCACGAGAATGGAAGCGACGCCGAAGCCCGCCAGCAGTCTGCCGGGAAATTCGTGGCCCAGGCATTTCTCCGTCAGCACATCAAAACGCATGATGGCGTAAATGGCGCAGTTGATGAATGCAGCGCCCAGCAGCGCGGCGGCGGGGACGGGCGCTTCCGCGTAGGCATCGGGTTTCCAGGTGTGCATCGGCGCCAGGCCCGCCTTGGTGCCATAACCGAGCAATACCAGGATGAACGCCAACCGCATGGCCTGCGGATTGAGCTTGTCCGCCACGCTCACCAGAACCGACCAATTCATGCCGCCGTGCGTTTCCAGCCCGGGCAGGCCGACGCCCGCGTAATAGGTGAACACCGTGCCGAACAATGCCAGGGAAATGCCGACGCTGCCGATGATGATGTATTTCCAGCCCGCCTCAAACGACGTCTTCTGGTTGTAGAACGTGACGAGCAACACGGACGCCAGCGTGGTGCTTTCGATGGCCACCCACATCACGCCCAGGTTGTCTGCCAGCGGTACCAGCAGCATGGCGCCGACGAACAACGGCGCGAGAACGTAATAGCGTCGCATTTGCGCGCGGGAGATTTTGCCGGCGGCCGCGTCCTGACGCAGGTAACCCACGGCATAAATCGAGCAGACCAGCGACACAAACCCGGTCAACGCCAGCACGAGCGCGCTGAGGGCGTCGGCGCGCAGGAACCCGCCCAGCGCCGTCACCGCTCCCGGCGTGGTGGAGTTGCTCGCCACGATCACGTCCGCTGCTACGTTGATGGCCAGGGCGGCCACGATAGCAAAGGCGCCGAGGTTCAGCCGTTCCCACCACACGCGCGAGCCGGTCACCAGGCAGAGCAGGCCGGCGCAGATCGGAACGAGCGGGAGAAGCAGCAAAGTCATAATCTTCCACCCCGAGCATAAGAAACAGGCGGTGGAAGAAAAGGTTAAATACGGCAGTGGCGCAGCTTGTCAAAAGTGGCAGGACGGCGCGCTACCGTCCGCGGGTAACGGCGCTGGTGCGGCAGGGGCTGGCGCGGTCGTATTGGCTTGAATGGCATTGAACCTCGAAAAGGCCGACGGGAGGTCGGCGCTTCCAGGACGCCATACTTCAGCAGTTAGCCTTTTTAAAGGTGCCAACCACCAGCGCCCATTGTTCTACCATCGTTCCCATGGTTGTTCCCTGTTGAGCGTTGAAGGTTGCATGTTCCCCTGGCCGGTGATCTGCGATATTGGCGGCCCGCCTCGTTTCTGTTTGGGATTCTGCCCGTCACCGGGAGCAATCTGCCCCTCAAATCCGGCAATATATCCCTATTTTCCTGAGCTTTATTCCGTGTGTGTTAAATAATTCCATGATTGGCATCAGATGGATGGATGACCAGGTGCAACGTTTGGAGGTTTGACAGAAACAAATTATGAAAAAGCCATGGATGTCTGTGTTCAGTGCACGGTTTGGATCTGCACGCGGCGTGCTCGTCGTTCAAGCGGTGATCCTCGTGAGGCCATAACCGTTCATCCTCGAAATCCCAACATTATCCAGCCATGAACACCCCGGCCACCAACTCCACCCCGCGCATCCTGGTCGTTGATGACAACACGGCCATTCACGAGGACTTTCAAAAAATCCTTGGCGGCCGGCCATCCCCCGCTTCCAGGCTCGACAACGTGGCTGCTGAACTCTTCGGTGAACCGAAGAGAGTCGCCGAGCGGATGTCCTTTCGACTGGACTGCGCGTCTCAGGGACAGGAGGCGCTGATCCTGGTGGAAAGATCGCTGCAAGCAAAAGATCCCTATGCACTGGCTTTTGTGGACATCCGCATGCCGCCCGGTTTGGATGGCGTGGAAACCATTCAGCGGATCTGGGAGATTTGTCCCGACATGCAAGCGGTCATTTGCACCGCCTACTCGGATTATTCGTGGGACGAAATCATCGGCCGTTTCGGCCATGCCGACAACCTGTTGATTCTCAAGAAGCCGTTTGAAACGGTGGAAGTGTTACAGGTGGCGCACGCGCTGACGAAAAAGTGGGCGCTCGGACGTCAGTCCCGTATCCACCTGGAAGACCTGGAGCGCATGGTGCAAGAACGCACGCAAAAATTGCAGGAGGAGATTGAGGAACGCGTCGCCGCCCAGGAAGCGCTGCATATTTCGGAGGAACGATTTTCCAAGGCGTTTCAATCCAGCCCCATACCGATGGCAATCCAAGGCTGGCCGGCGGGATGTTTTGTGGCGGCCAACCCGAGCTTTTTCGAATCGACCGGCTATGCCGCCAATCAGTTGCTCAAACACAGCAGCCGGGACCTCAAGCTTTGGGCGGATGAAGCGGCGCTGGAAGCGGCCACCGCTTCGGTGGGCCGGGTTCACAATCATCCGTGCCTGCTCCGGCGCGAGGACGGAACCATGCGCAACATCATCCTGTGGACCGAACCGATGACCCTGGACGCCAAGCCATGTCTGCTGCTGGTGTTGATGGATGTGACCGAACAGTTGAAGCTGGAGGCCGAGTTGCGCCAGGCGCAAAAACTTGAAATTGTGGGGCGGCTGGTGGCCAGTGTGGCGCACGAGTTCAACAATGTCCTCACGATCATTCAAGGCCATGCCTCGTTGCTCCGCACCAACGCGATCGCCGCGCAGGCTCCAACCAATTCCATCGACCGCATCATCTCGGCCAGCCAGCGCGCGGCTTCTTTTACCGGCCAATTGCTCGCCTTCAGCCGAAAACAGCCGCTCAAGTTCAAAATCGCCAATCTTTCGGAAACCATCCGCGGCATGCAAAACATGCTGGAATTATCTTTGGACGAGACTTACCAGTTCCAGTCGCAGCTGGCGGAGAAGCTCCCTTCCGGACGCTTCAGCGACGGCTGTGTGGAACAGGTTCTCATCAACCTGGTGTTGAATGCGCGCGATGCCATGCCGGATGGCGGTGTGATTTCCGTCCGCACGAGTTTCGCGGTTGTTTCTGAAGCCGAGGCGCGGCAACGTCCCAAAATGCGTGCCGGCCAGTTTGTCTGCCTGGCCGTCAGCGACAACGGTTGCGGCATTCCGAGTGAAATGATCAGTCGTATTTTTGATCCGTTTTTTACAACCAAGGAAGTGGGCAAGGGTACCGGGTTGGGACTTTCAACGGTACAGAGCATCATGGAACAACATTCCGGCTGGGTCGAGGTGGTCAGTGAGATTGGCCGGGGTTCGACCTTCAAGGTCTTCTTCCCCACTGGAGAGCCGGTTCCGGAAGAGACCGTCGCCGTTCAGGAAATACCCGCGCTGTTTGAACCAACCCCGGGCCAGGGGACCGGTGAGGTCGTATTGCTCGTCGAGGATGAACCGATCGTCCGCGAAATGGCTCGTTGCACATTGGAAGATGGCGGCTACCGCGTGATCGAGGCGGCGGATGGCCGTGAGGCCTTGAATATCTGGGACGGCATTTCGGCTGACATAGACCTGGTGGTGACGGACATGGTCATGCCCAATGGCGTCAGTGGCGGCGCATTGGCGCGAACGCTGCAAGCTCGTGTGCCCGGCCTGCAAGTGATCTGCACCAGTGGTTACGACCCGGAGTACTTTGAGCGAGACCTGCCCTCGAACCGCAACATCACTTTCCTGCCAAAACCTTACCTCCCGAACCGGTTGCTCGAGGCCGTCAGACGATGTCTTGATGATGAACCGGGAGACAGTGAGGCGGTAAAGGAACTAGCCTGCCTCAGTCCACAGAATGCGGACAACTCGTATCGGCCATGGGCATAAGATGACCAAGTAGGTCGTATTTTCATAATTTGCCGGATTTTACTGTACGAAGTTTAGAGTATATGGGGGGGATTGCCTTTAATTGGACCGATATTTGCTGAATTTTGACGGAAAGTTGAGGTTTAAGCGGAATTCTTTCCGTATCAAGATTGATGCGCTGGCGGGGGGCAGGCCAAAATTCGATGAAAACAAGGTGTTCAAATCAAAAAGTCGTTCAATTCCCGGCGCGAGGCCGGGCAGGAATGACTTTGGTTGAGGTGGTTATCGCCTTGGCCATCACCGGGCTGACTGTGGCGGGAATTGTCGCCGGGTATATCTTCTGCATGACGGCCACAGTGAAGGCCGAACTGATTCAGGCGGCGAATGCCAGGGCGATGGAACGCATTGAGGAAGCGCGCAGTGCCCAATGGGATACCTCCGCCTGGCCGATCGTGGACCAGTTGGTGGCCACGAATTTTCCCAACAAAGTCGTCTCCTTGGATATGCCCGGAACGGGTTCCGGGGGCACGTCGGCCACAATTGAGACGACGATTTCCCAGATTTCACTCACGCCGCCGGTCAGGAGAATCCGGGTGGATTGCATCTGGCAATTCAGGGGGGTCGAATTGATTACCAACACCATTGAAACCATGCGAGCCCCCGACCAATGAATCTTCCAGTCCCATTTTCAGTTCCACGCCGCGGCCGACGGCCAATGCCGGACGAAGGCTACACCCTGCCGGAAGTCCTGATTGCGACAACGGTGTTTACGCTGATGGTCGCTGGCATCCTTGCCGCGAATCTTTTTGGCTTGAGGATGTTTCAAGTCATCCAGACCAAGCTCAACCTTACCACCTGGTCCCGTGAGACGGCCGGCCAAATAGCGGCTGAAGTCCACAAGTGCAATTCCGTGATGGTGGGCAATATTAACAGTACCAACGGTGATTTCGAGGGACGGTTGAACGGGGAGATGCAGCAGGGCACCGCCCTTCAAATTTTTCCGACTGCGGACGCCACCAACTGGACCATCTATTTTGTCAATTTGACGGACGAGACGTTCCGACGGACCGTGGCCACAGCGAGCAGCACCAACACCCTCATCCTCGCCGATTCGGTCACCAACACCATCATATTTGCCGCGCAAGACTTTTCGGGGAATGTGCTGACCAATAGTGGAAACAACCGGGTCATCCACCTCACCCTTGAATTCTATCAACCCGCGCGTTTCCTGCTGGGCGAGGATTATTATAAACTGGAAACCTCCATGACCCGGCGTGCCTCGGAATGACCATGAAGACCACCTCGATACCTCAAAGGCGGAATCAGGCGGGCAGCGCCCTGATCCTGACACTGATCATGGGTGCCATTGGCCTGGCCATACTGGCGGCGGCAATGTCCTGGTCGGCCGGCAACACCCGATTGACATACCGTTCTGCCCAATATAACCGGTCGGTCGCGGCGGCGGAAGCGGCCACCGAAAAGGTGATGAGTCAAATCAACCGTGACTACCAGTACGGCGGTGAAAATCTGGTCATCCAGAACCTGGACACGTACCGTCGGAACACGGTGCCAAAGTCGTTGGATTCCTCATATTGGAGCACCTGGGAATTCGATGACGGCAACACCAATATTGGCCGGACTTACGTGGAACGCATACCCGGAACCAGCTACATCGTGCTGGACTCGACTTATGCCGGCTTGAAGGGGTACGCCTCGACTTACACGATCGCGTCACACGCACGGGATACGGCCAGTCCACAGGACGTCACCGCGGGAGTTGTTCAGCAATTGGAACTGGCCAGCATCCCCATTTTCCAGTTTGCCATGTATTCCTCGGGTGAAATGGAAATCAGTTGCGGCCAGGCGTTCACCGTTGCCGGACGGGTGCATTCCAACGGGAAACTCTTCGTCGAACCGGACAGTTCTCTGACGTTTAAATCCAGTGTCACCGCTGTTATCGACGTCCTGTTTGCGCGGGACCCGCTCGACACCCGCGGCACACCGTCAGGCACCGTAGTCTATGCGGCAACCAATCAGCCGGTTTCCCCCGTTCCGGCATTGACGCTTCCCATCGGAACCACCAACACCCCGGAAGCCATTCGGGAAATCATCGAGCCACCGCTCGCCGGCGAAGACCCCAACTCACCCATCGGCCGACTACGATATTACAATCTGTGTGACATGGTATTGACGGTTTCGAATACCGGGATCACAGCAACCAGCGGACATTTTAATAACTTTGCGACCACCGTTCCAACCAATGAGGTGCTGACGTTTGCCTCAACCACCACCAGTTTTACTGACAAGCGGGAGGGCAAAACGGTTGTGCCCGTTGATATCAATATCGGGAACCTCGCGGCCTGGAGCCTGACCAATACCAGCCTGAGTTCCTCTCTCATCGGGTCGAATCTGACTTCCATTTATGTGGTGGATCGCCGCACGTTGCCGGCCACCAGCCTCGGAGCGGTTCGGCTGTTCAATGGCGGTCAACTGCCGCCGAAAGGGCTTACCGTGGCGACGGGACGTCCACTCTACGTTTGGCGCGACTACAATGCGCCGATCCTCGGCTCCACCAACACCTCCACCACCCGGCCGGCGTCGCTGGTCGGCGACGCCGTCACGATTCTGTCCGACAACTGGGTGGACGGGGTTAGCGCCAGCGCGGTGGGTTCACGAGTTGCAACACCTACCACGGTCAACGCCGCCATTCTGACCGGCAACGTCGATACGACCTTGGGACACTACAGCGGCGGCATGGAAAACTTCCCGCGTTTTCTTGAATTCTGGACCTCCGTCGTATTCACCTATAATGGTTCGATGATCAAGATGTTCCCGAGCCTCTATGCCACCGGTGTTTGGAACAACAATAATGACATTTACAAGCCGCCCGTACGCCAATGGGCTTATGACGCCAATTTCGACGACCCGACCAAACTTCCGCCGAAGACACCGAGTTTGCAGAAGGTGATTCGTGGTCAGTGGGCCAACGTGGCTCCCGGCCAGAATGTGGCGCCGTAATTCAGAAGCCAGCGGAAAAGTTCGCCGGACCGATTGAACTTCATGCATGACCAGAAAAGTGGGACGGAAATCAGCAGGCGACAGATTGGCGGCCGGCTTGCGTTGGCAAGCGGCTGTCCGGCTGATTCCATTTGAGCCGGTCAACCGGTTCAGAATGGCGGCGCAAGGCTTTGTCCATCGGTTGGTTCCTGGTCTGGCCCGAACCTCGTCGATTAAGGGTAGTGGTACGTTTTGGTGGGGCGAGGCTACTGACGAGCCGGCTCGCGAGGACGCTCGCCCCACCGAAAGTTGCAAAACGTACCACTACGCGGTTAAGCCGTTTCTGATTCTCCTTGCGGCCGGACTTTGGTGCCTTCCGTTGCCCGGAGCCACGAATAAAAAAACCCGCGAAATCGAGACGCCACCACCGCAGCCGGGGTCCATTCAATGGGACATAAACCAGCGCGCCGCCAGAGATCAACAGGAGCTCTCCCGGCAGCGCGTGTCGATTCCTGATGCAATCGGTGGAAATGTTCCAAGATCTGCCGCTGCGGTTCTGGTCAATGGTCCGAGAATGATGACGGTCCCGGCACCCGCTCCCGCCGCCTCGTCCGGAATAGTCTGGCAGGTCATTTTCTCCCTGGCTGCGTTCGGCCTTGCGGGGATTCTGGTCCTCAAAAGATTTGCTCCCCATGTTTTTGCCCGCCTCAACCAGCAGTACAATCCATGGGCGCTTGCCCCGGTCGCCGCGGGAACTTTGGCAAGAGTTCGAGCCGAGGAGGAAGCCTTTGGCGAGTTCCTTAAGGTGTTCCGGATCGGCCCGGCCGTATCAGTACACATCGGCTTGCCCGGAAAGAATGATCCGCTCAGCGAATTTTATTCGCGGGCCAAGGAGCTCCGCGCCACCCAACGAAAGCTCCTTCAGGACATTGGCCGGGAGTCGAGCGACTCCGTTCGGCGGGAAATGCTGACGGATTTGCATTCCGAGATGGGTGAGCTGAAAGGCGAGGCTGGTTTGCCGGAGACGCTTCCGGTGTGGCAGGCGGCTTCCGCCCTGGAGGGATTGCTCAAACAACTCATCGAAAAAATCAGAAATGTCACGCCTTCCACGCTGCGAACCGTTGCGGGTGGCCTGGATTTGCTGGATGACTTGTGCGTGCCGGGATTGCCGCCGAATCTCCTGACCGATCGTCCCCTCAGGTTTTTGATCGTGGATGACGACCGGATAAGCTGCCAGGCCCTGTCCCACTCGCTGGGAAAAGCATTCAGCCAGCCGGACATTGCAGTGGACAGCGAAGCGGCTTTGGCCCGGGCTACCGGGCAATCCTACGACGTCATCTTCCTCGACGTGCAGATGCCGGGCATGGACGGCTTTGAACTTTGCACAAAAATTCGCGATACCGTCCCCAACCGCACCACTCCGGTAGTCTTTGTCACCCAACAATGCGACTTCGACGCGCGCTGCAAGTCAACCCTCAGCGGCGGCAACGATCTCATGGGGAAACCGTTTCTTACTTTTGAAATCACCGTCAAGGCGCTTACGCTCGCGTTGCAGGGTCGTCTCGGCACGGGTGCCCGGAAATCGCTCCCGAAACCCGCCCCGGCCCCGGCGCCGGCGGATTCGTTGGCGACGGTCACGGAGGCTCCGCCGTCCGCCCCCGAGCCCATCCTCGTCCCGCCCCTGCCGGTGGCCACGCCTCCGAAGACGGACGAGATCCTCAATGCCTTCTTGATCCGCGCGTCAAAACAATTGGACCCGTTGTGGGGACTTTGTCGGACCATACTTCAGATGTCGAATCAGGAGACGCGGCAGACCCTGCTGGTGGATGGTTTCCTGCGCATCAATTCATTGATTTCCGAGCTTGGTCCCGAGGTGGTGCATCCGGCTTATCAAATGAGCGCCGCGCTGGAGGGACTGTTCAGAAAAATGCTGCAGGATTCCAAATACGTCAACCCGTCTACCCTGGACACCGTGGCCACCGCGGTGGCTTTGCTTACTGACTTGTGTGTGCCGGGACTGAAACCGGACCTGGCCATCAATCCGCCGATCCACCTGTTGGTGGTGGACGATGATCTCGTGGCGCGCCGGGCCCTCGTCGGCGCCCTGCAAACCGCCTTTGCCAAGCCGGAAAGCGCGGAGAACGGAGAGGCGGCGGTCGCCCTGGCATTGGAAAAACCGTTCGACGTGATTTTTCTGGACGTGGTCATGCCCGGCATGGATGGCTTTGAGGTCTGCTCAAAAATTCGCAACACCGTTCCCAACCGGAACACTCCGGTGGTATTTGTGACCGGCCAGAACGATTCCGAAGCGCGCGCACAAATGAATCGCAACGGTGGCGACGATCTGATGGGAAAATCGTTCCTCACTTCGGAGATCACAGTCAAAGCACTTACCCTCGCCTTGCGCGGTCGTCTCCAGCAACTTAAAACGCCGCCGTCGGAAACGGAATCTGTCGGAATTGAAGAAAGGTTGGTTTGAGCCCTTTACCCGCGAGCGCCGGCGTCCCGCCAGCCTTTTGGGAGTTCGATGTTCGAAGTTGGATGTTCAATGTTCCCTCGCTGCGCTCTTAGTGATTAAAACCCCGCTCGCGCATTCGGCGTATTTCGCGTCTAAATCCCGGCCCCGTCGTTGTTCAAATTCCGCCTTCCGCATTCAGCAATCCACAATACAAAGGTCTTCAGCCCTTCCTCTTCCAGTCGATTTTAGCCTTTGGCCTTCCACACGCCCGCGACGAGCGCGGTCCAGACGATGAGGGCGAGGGTGAATTTGAACAGGAAAGACGGTTTGCTGGATTTGTGATGGAAGACGAGGATGCCGAGCAATCCACCCGGCCAGCCACCCAGCGCGCTGACCAGACACAGGGAGGATTCGGCGACCCGGCGGCCTCCGGTTCGTCCGGCGCGCCACTTGTCGAACCCGAACAGGAGAAATGCCCAGGCGCTGGTGACCGCAATCCACGCCAGCACCCACTGGTCAAAATTCTTTAAATGCATCGCCAATCAAATTATGAACCAGTTTGGCCCCTGACGAGGCCATACTTTTGGCTTTTAGCCTTTGGGACAGCGTCCTGATTTGCTGTAGCGTCGAGCCTATGGCTCGAATTCGGCGCACAGCGCCGACATGGCATCGGCCAAATTGGAATACTTCCGCCTTCGGCCTTTCCTCGACCACCCCTCCATCTTGCGATACGTTGAATCCGTATCGGCAGGCGTGATGGATTGGCAGGTGTTGAAATGATGAAATATTTTCGGGCATGTCTGGTCGGTTTTCTGGTTGTGTGCGTCGCCGACGTATTCTCGGGTTGTGCCACGGCTGGCCGGGATCCGGCGGCGTCTGCCGAAGGTATGGGTTGGGCGGAGAAGAAGAAATCTTCGCCCACGGACAACCTGAACGCCGCGGAGAAGACCGGTTATTACCTTGGCTGGCTGGTTCTGGATTTGATTTACGGAGCTGCCGCCGCCAACTCGCCATCAGATCCCTAGGGGTGAAGAGTTAAGAGTTGAGAGTCTGTCTTTCAGCCATGGGTTCTGATCCGTGTCCTTTGGGGGTTAACACTTTGAGTCTATTGGACGTTACAATATGACTTTAGCCGGCTACTTCAACGCCGCTTCGGACTTGAAGAAACCTGAATCCAGGACGTTGAATTCCCGTTCGACCATTTCGCTGATAACGACGTCAGGTTTTTCCTCTTCGATCGGCCCCGCATCCATTTGATACCTTCGAAGATAAGTAACCTTGTTAAAGTGACAGCCCAGAAAAGGGGAGAGACCCAACCCGAATGAGTCGCAAAACAGCAGCGCGGTCCCTTTCCCCTGAGGGTTCTTCGTAAAAAGCGGTCCTTGGTATTCCGGATGATCAGCCAAATTGACATTCATCGCCAGCGAGGGCAGGCCGGATTTGAGGGTCAAGGAAATGGCGTTGTTGTCGGTGACCTGCAAATCGAGCATGGCGGCCAAATCACCGCCCGGTACGGTTGTCTTTTCCATTTCAAAGGAATCCGAGGATAAGGGTTCAAGCCCCGGCAGGATTTTTGCAATTTCCTGGCAGGCCAGAAAGTCACCGAAGGCGTTCCAGTGGGTGTCGGTTTTGAAATAGGTCGGTGCGATCCGGCGGGAGTCCATCAAGGTCGGCCGCAAATCCAGCACCGCCACCGTGGAATGGGCGCGCATGTGAGCAAGAAATTGGTCGAGTTTCGTTCCCGGACGAATTTTCGACATCCAGGCCGGCAGGTATTCGGGATAGATGGAGTGTTTGTCCGGGGCGACCATGAAGAGGTATTTGATGCCGCGCCGGGCCAGCCAGTCGCGGCGGCGTTCGAGCAGCGCCTGCCAGTCACGCAAATTCCGCGGCGTGAACTGTCGCACGCCCCGGTAATGCTCAACCATATCGTTCCCGGCATAGAACAGCCAGCCGTCTTTGCCGGTGATAACTGCGGGCCCGGTCTCGCCTGCGCCGCGGAAAAATGTTTGTTGCCAGTCAACCTGCCAGCGAATGAGCTGGTTGCGGTAGCCGAAATGATCGTTGAAGCAGGTTTCCAGGCCGGCGAAATATTGCTTAAGGCCACCCGGAAAGCATTTGAGATGCGGGAATGGTGCGGGAACCCGCTTTTCGTTGATGGCTGGCGTGTGGTCGACATGGAAAAAGCTGTCGAACGTCGGCAGCCAAAGCAACAAACCGAACAAGGCAATCAGGGTGACATTCACCCAGCGGGGCAAAGTTAAATTGGCAGGTGGAGGGTTCATGGCCAATCAAAACCGGAAATAGATGAAGGGATTATAGGTGTTGGCCGCCAGCCACGCAGACGAAAGCAGGAGCAGCCCGATGATCAGAAGGATTTCCAGGATCCCGCCGAAGGCCAGGGCAGCGGGTTGGCTGGTCGCCGGCAGACGTTGTCCCAGTTTTGCGCCGGTGGTTTTGATCCAGTTCCACAATGGAACGCTAAATGCGATGCCGGTCAGAAGTGCCCAGATGACCGGATTCGTCAGGTAACGCGGCAGCGGTTGTGCGGCCGGTGCGTGGCCCAGCCCGAAAAGCGCGGCGAAATAATTCCCGCCCTCCGTGAAGCTATCAGTCCGGAAAATGACCCAGCCCATCATGACCGCGAAAATCGCGTAAAGGTGGCGGAGCAACCGGGGAAGTTTTTCCTGCATTACGGCGAAACGGGTCCGCTCCAGGACGAGGAAACAACCGTGATAAAGCCCCCAGGCCACAAACGTCCAACTGGCGCCATGCCACAAACCGCACAGGAAGAACACCACCATGAGGTTCAAATACGTCCGCGCCTCGGAAATGCGATTGCCGCCCAGCGGCAGATAGAGGTAATCGCGAAACCACGTTGACAGCGAGATGTGCCAGCGTCGCCAAAAATCCCGGATGGACTGTGCCAGGTATGGGAAATTGAAATTCTCCATGAAAGTGAAGCCAAACATTTTTCCCATCCCGACCGCCATGTCGGAATAACCCGAGAAATCGAAATAGATTTGCAGCGTGTAACAAAGTATGCCGAGCCACGCAACCGGGGTGGAAAGCTCGCTGGCCGGCAGGGAAAAAATCTGGTCAGCGGGCAAGGCGAGGGTATTGGCGATGAGGACTTTCTTGGCCAGGCCACCGACAAACCGGCGGATGCCTTCCGCAAAACCTTCCGGACTGACCTGGCGCTGAGGCAATTGCGGCCCGATGGAACTCCAACGCAGGATCGGGCCGGCGATGAGTTGAGGGAAAAAGAAAATATACAGCGCCACGTCCTTGGGGTCGGTCGCCGCCCTCCATTTGCGGCGATAGATGTCGATCACGTATGACAACGCGTGAAAGGTAAAAAAAGAAATCCCGATCGGCAGGGGGATATGCGGTGCCTGAATCGGCGCGATACCGGCCAGATCCAGTTCTGAATTGATCAGGCCCACAACGAAATCGGCATATTTAAAGAAGGCGAGCAGGCCGACGTTGGCGAACACCGCGCCAGCGACCGCGAGTTTGCGATGGGCGGTATTTTCACTGCGGTCCACCCACCGGCCGAGCCCGTAGTTCATCAGGGTGGAAGCCAACAACAGGAGAATGAAATCAACCTGGCCCCAGGCGTAAAACGCCAGGCTCATCGAGAGGAGCCAGAAATTCCTGAGTTTTATGCCCGGCAGCAATGCATAGACCGTGAGCGCAACCGGCAAGAACAAAAACAGGAATATGGGTGAGCTGAAAAGCATCGCTGCGAATGCAGTCAATATCTACGTTAGCGGAAGATTATTTCAATGAAAATACCCGACGATTTCCTGCCTGGCTCGCGGTGCCGTGGCTGACGCGGTTCCACGGGTTCCTGTGGGCTTCAGGCGCCCGGGAAAATTTCCATTCGCAAATCCGCGGAACGCGGCTAGATTTCCGGCGCGCGGCAAAGGAATGAAAAAATACTGGCACGTCATCGGCATCGGGATCCAGAACAACCTGACGTATCGCGTCAATTACCTGGCGCGCACGTTGTTCAGTTTCATCCCGCTGTTCGCCATGCTGTCGCTCTGGCGCACCATCTACGCTCAGCAAAACGGGGCGCCGCTCGCCGGTTACGCGCCGGCCCAGATGATTTTTTACTACCTCATGGTGGCGGTCGTGGACGTGTTGACGGCGGTGAACGAGGACGACTGGCAGATTGCCGCCGACATCCGCGAAGGCAACATCAGCCAGTTCCTGCTCAAGCCGATCGATTACCTGTGGTACCGCCTGTGCCTGTTTTGTTCCGGTCGCATCGCGTTCATGTCCATGGCGTGTGTTCCGCTGGCAGTGTTCATTTTCTGCTTCCGCGGTTATTTTGTCGCACCGGCCACCGGCACGGCTTTCGTGGCGTTCCTGGTTTCCATCGTCCTGACGGCGATGCTCCAATTTTTCGTTTCCTACACGATGGCCATGCTGGCGTTCTGGTTCCTGGAGATTTCCACGCTCATCTTCATCCTGTTCGCGTTTGAATACCTGGCCAGCGGCCATTTGTTTCCGCTGGACCTGCTGCCGCCGGCGCTGGGGCACGCGCTGTTCTTCACGCCGTTTCCGTCCATGCTTTATGTGCCCATCGCCATCTACATGGGCAAGATATCCGGGGCGGGCATCGGACAGGGGTTGCTCCTGCAATTGCTGTGGCTGGTGCTCGCATATGCGCTGGCGCGGTTCGCCTGGCGCCGCGGCATCCGAAAATACGCCGCGTTTGGAGGGTGAATATGAGTCCAAAGCCCCAAGTCCAAAGCCCAAAGTCGGAGGGGGACGTCACCCGCGACCCGCTTGCCGGGCCGAAGCCTTTTGGCGAAGGGCGGTCCCCCGTCGCGCGTTACCTCGGTATCTATGCCGTGTTGTGGCGGAACTCCATCACGCGCGAGATGTCGTTCAAGGGCAACTTCCTGCTCTGGATCATCGTTGAACTGGTCTGGTTCGGGCTGCAACTCAGCTTTGTGAGCGTGTTGTTCAGCCAGACTGAAACCATCGGCACCTGGACGGTGTGGCAGGTGGTGCTGCTCACCGGCACCAGCAATTTTATCCAGCAGATTTACCAGGCGTTTTTCCTCGTCAATTGCACGAACCTCTCCGAGCTGGTCCGCACCGGCAAGATGGATTTCCTGCTGCTGTTGCCGGTCAACACCCGTTTCATCGTTTCCCTGCGGCAGGTGGACATCCCGTCGTTCGCCAACGCGGCCTTTGCCGTCTGCGTGATGGTTTACGCGGCCGGCAAATTACACCTGCACCCGACCGCCGGGCAGCTGCTTGGTTTTGCCGGTCTGTGCGCCGTCGGGCTCCTGATTCATTATTCGCTCATGTTCATGCTCGCCGCGGTGAGCTTTTGGACGGTGCGGGCGCAGGGCATTGTGTGGGGCTACTATAACCTGTTCAACATTGCGCGGATGCCGGACGACGCATTCCGCGGTACGTTCAAGGCCGTGTTCACCTTCGCCCTGCCGGTGTTGCTGGTATCCAATGTGCCGGTGCGCGTGTTGGCGAATATGTGGATCTCGCCCTCCTCGTGGCTGGTGCTGCTGGGACTGGGCGTCACCTGGGCGTTCATCTCCGAATGGTTCTGGCGTTTCTCCGTCCGTCGTTACACCAGCGCAAGCTCGTGAAGCGTTATGGACTGCGGTGACATGTCATTCGTCCCGCAATGCGGGACGCCGACAGGTCGGCGCACTCCAAATTGAATTGCCTTCGCTCGCTTCGCTTTTTATCGTTCGCCGAATGAAAAAGACTCCGTGGGTATTACTTCGGGTTGTTGCGGCGATCACCATTTTAACCGCGCCGGCATCGTCCGCTCAAAACACGAATGTAGCCGGCACGAATGTCCCGTCGATCCAGGGGGCCAACGAGGTGGCCCAAAACACAGCCATCGTTCCCGTGCCGCGCGATCCGAAATGGGTCACCCGCCACGAGGGTTTTGTGCAGGAAGCGAAGCAGGGCGGCATCGACATCCTGTTCCTGGGCGATTCCATCACGGATTTCTGGCGCAACCGGGGCTCGAATGTCTGGAACCGGTATTATGCGCCGCGTCACGCCGCCAACTTCGGCATCAGCGGCGACCGCACCCAGCATGTGCTCTGGCGCATGGACAATGGCGAACTTGACGGCATCAAGCCCCGGGTGGTCGTGCTCATGATTGGCACCAACAATACCGGCAAGGAAAGGGACAATAAAACCCCGCGCAATACCGTCCCGGAAACCATTGCGGGCGTGCAGGCGGTGGTCCGGGAATTGCGCGCGAAGCTGCCGGACAGCAAAATCCTGCTGCTGGCCATTTTCCCGCGCGGGACCCTGGAGGATCCGCAACGCGCCCAGGTCGCCCTGGCCAACACGGTGATTGCCAAGCTCGATGACGGCAGAATGGTGAAATATCTCGATATCGACCCGCAGTTTCTGGAGGCCGACGGCACGCTGCCGAAATACATCATGCCGGATTCGTTGCATCCCAACGAACACGGCTACCAGATCTGGGCGGACGCCATGAATCCGACGCTGGATCAAATGCTGAAATAGGAGCGCGAGCGCGCGGGCAGGGGAACCATCCGGCATGGGGTTGCGTTCGAGAGTGCTGCGGCTGACAGCCGCGGTCCGGAATTTAAATTTGTTTGAATCAAACCTGCCCCATGCTAGTTTTCATCGGGTCAACTTGTTCATGCGAAACGCAACTTGGGGTCGGTTCATTTCCGGGGCGGGCATGGTTTTGTTCCTCGGTTTTATTTCCTGTGCCGCCGCGGCGCCCGCTTTGCCGGCCATCCCCGCCGGCCTGGCCGACGGCGCCAATCACGGGGCCGTGACGATCTACCGCGTGCAAACGACCGTCACCAATCCGGCCACGGCTTTTACCAATGGGCTGGTGGCCAGCCCGGAAATTACACTGGACGGCAATGCGCTCACCATCAGCAATAGCCTGAGGCTCGACCCATCGTCGGTGATAAATTTTGTCGTGGGCACCAATGCGGTTGCACTGGTGGTGGCCGGCGACCTTGATCTGGGCGGAAGAATCAACGTGAGCGCTGGTGCCGGGTTCACCAATGGGACCTACACCCTTTTCACCTATGGTGCCGGCCTGGCCTGGGGACCGCCGGTACTGGGTGCCACGCCGCCGGGTTATGCCTGCACTCTGGACACCCACACGCCCGGTCAGGTGAACCTGGTGGTTCGACGGCGTCCGGCGCCGCCGACCGGGTTTGGAATCATCCGTGAATAAACTGCGGCCGCCGCGAATTTGCCCGCGAGGTTTTCCGATGGCGGCGATGGGGTAACCGGGAGGGGCTATTTGCCGGCCAGCGCCTTGGCCACGGCGGTGTCCAGGGCGTCCCCGCGCAAATCCTGGCCGATGATTTTACCATTGCCATCAAGCAGATAAGCGGTCGGGATGCTTTGAATCCCGTATTTTACAGCCAGCTGGTTGCTCCAGCCCTGGCCGTCGAAAAACTCGGGCCAGGACATGTTCATTTGCTTGGTGTAATCCAGCAGCTTTTGCCGGTCTTCGTCCAGGCTGATCCCGATGACTTCGAAGCCTTTGCCGTGGTATTTCTGGTAGGCGGCCACGACGTTGGGGATTTCGCCCCGGCACGGTCCGCACCAGGTCGCCCAGAAATCAATCAACAACACCTTGCCCTTGTAACTGGCGATGGACAATGGCTTGCCGTTGACGTCCTTCTGGCTGAAGTCGGGGAAGGCCGCGCCCACCACCAGGTTTTGCCGGATTTTTTCCGCGGCCTTTTGTTTTTCCTCCTGTTGCTGCATCGCCACGACAAACGCAGTGCCTGCAAAATCGGTTTTGAGCTGCTTTATCAATTCGTCGGCCTTGGCCGGGTTCTCAAGCACCTCTCGGTAGAGCATCGCCTTCATATATAGAATCTGGGCCACGGCATCCGTCTTTTCACCCTTGTGTTCCGCGAGCAGAACATCGAACTGCTTGAGGTCGCTCGCCAGTTCCGCCTCCGTGTTTTTGCCGCTCTGGATGTCGGTCCGCACCTTCACAACCAGGGCCTTGAGTTCATTGGTGGGATCGCCGGCCACGGCCGGGGAGATGAATGGGTTCGCCGACATCAAGGTGACCGCCGCGAGGGCGAAAAAAAGTTTTGTTTTCATGTGGGAACAGATAGGGATGATTTTGGCCGGTGCTGACGGCCAAATTATCGTTCCCCGGCCGGGCTATGTCAACCCCGGAGGTATCCCGGCCGGCTATTCGTTGTGGGGGATCCGGATGGTGCTGCCGCCGATGAATTCCCGGATGACCGCATCGCCCGGGATGAGATTGCCATCGGCCGCCTGTGCTTTGGTAAAACCGGCCACCGACTCGAGCAACGCCTTCACCCGGTCGTAACGGATGCGGGCATCCAGAAAACCCGTATACGGTGCAAAATCCCCCGGCGGGGGCAGCAGGCCGTCGGCGCCGATGAAGAACGGCTTGAGCGCGGGCAGGTCGAAGGGGAAGCCGCCGTTGATGATGTGGTCGCCCAATCCCATGAGCGGGATGATGCTGAACAACTCGCCATAGCGGACATAGTGCCAGTGTAAAATCGTACGCAAGGCGCTATGGTTGCGATGCTGCGCATCGCGCAGCATGCGCCGGATGAGCCGGACGTCGGTGAACTGCGTCAGCTGCTTTGTGCTCCCGTCACCCTCGTACAACAGGTTCAGGGTCTCGATGTACAGGCGGAATTGCATGGCAGCGTCAATGCCTTCGGTAATGGGCGGATAAAACCCGTGCAGGCAATCCAGCAGCAGGATCTGGCCGGGCTCCAGCCGGACCGGCTTGGTGGTCATGCGCCGGCCTTCCTTGAAACTATAAACCGGTTTTTCAATCGTCTGCCCCTCGAGCAATGCCCGGAGATGCTGGTTCAACAGCTGGATATCCAGCGCTTCCGGCGTTTCATAGTTCCGGTCGTTGATCCAGTCGGTCGGATGTTCGACCAGCGACCAGAAATAGTCGTCGAGATTGAGCATCAAAAACCGCAGGCCCTGTTGTTCGAGCCGCTGCGTCAGTTTGACCGTGGTCGTGGTCTTGCCGGACGAACTCGGGCCGCTCACCCACATCATCCGCAAAGGATCGCCCGCGTTCAGCCGGGACATTACTTTTTTTGCCGCCTCGTCCAGCGACCGTTCATAAACCTCCAGCGAGGCTTCGATCACCCCCCGGATGCGCCCGCTGTGGACGGCGTCGTTCAGGCCCGTTATCGTGTCCACCCCGTGCCGATGGTTCCAATCGAGGATTTGTTGCATCCGTTCGCGGGGAAAACCATTGCCGGAAAAATTTTCCGGCGTCAGCGCTCCTTCCCGCAGCCAGTGCCGGCCCCAGCGATAGCATTCGTACGCATCGGCGGTGTTCTGGAAGCCGTAGCTGCGCAGCGCGTGCAACACCTCATCCTGGATGCACTCAATCGTCGGCGGAAAATTTGAAATCAGGTGGTGCGGGTCGGAGTTGAGGCAGACGATGGCGGCGTCCGCCAGGAAACCCGCGACGGCTTCATCCGTGGGATGCGCCTTGAAAACCTGTTCATTCACGCCCGGCAGGAAATCCCGCTGAAAGCCGCCGATGGATTCAGCGGCGCGCAGGATGGCCTTGCCGATGCGGCCGGAGTCGAATTTGACGAGGGCCCGGTTGCGCTTCTGGACTTTGACAATGCGGTTTTGAACTGGCATTGCCGCGAACTATAACGCAGCCGGACAAACACACAATGCCGTTTCCACCCGTTGGATTAAGCGCAAATTCTCCTGAAAATTAGCCGGAATCTACCAGTCCGGCGCCGTTTGAACCGTGGTTTTGGGAGCGGCGGCCGGGGCAGTTTTTTTGGTGGTATTGGCGGATGTGGCATTGCCGGACGACTTGGTCGGGGCCGGCTGGCTGGCGATGAGCTTGAGGGGCTTGGGCTTGGGCACTTCCTTGTAGTCGCGCGGCACGGCAAACGACGAGGTGTCCAAAGGTGTTTCCTTGGCTGAAATCAAGGCCAGCGTGATCGTCTGGCCGCCGCCGCTGACCGAAGACCTCACCACCATGCCCGGCAGCATGCTCAATTCGGGGCTCGTGTCATTGTCCGTGCCGGCCGTCTTGTCCAGCACGGCGATGTCGTTCCGGATCCGGGCGTAATCGGGAAAGTTTTTGGCCACCCAGGCTGTCCCCGTGATGCCGCGGGCATTCGACCAGGTATAAAGTTCCGTATCGTAGTCACCCACCTTCTGGGTTTTGCCCGTGGCGCGTGGCTGGGGCGCCGCGGAGCGGGCGCCGGACGGTTTGGGCCGGTTCATCGGTGCGCCGGGTGACTTTAAAAATAATTTCTGGGAATGCATCAGGCTGATGGTTTCACCCGTGTCCAAGTCCGTGATGGTGCTCTGGGCCTGCGGCTCGCCGGCGTACAGGTCCATGCGGACCTTGGTGCCCTTGATCTTCATGGTGGTCACGCCGTTGTAGTTCGGGGTGACAATTTGCTGTTGCAAAGTCAGGTCCGCCCGGCTGCCGGTGGCGGTGCCAGCGATGGCCAGCAGAATGAAAATTCGTTTCATACGGTGTGATGTTCGTTTCAGTTCGGACGGAAGAAAAGCAAAAAACGTGCCGCAACGGAAAATAGCGCCGCCGCGCCGGATATAAAAAATCTGTCCCGGTCCGTCGCTTTGACCCCTGCGGTTGAGCGTCCGGAACGTGCTGGTGGACACTTTGATGCCCGCTTCTCTGAGGGTTTTGACGGTACAGACCGTGGTGAACGACGTCGAATGTCGTGTCGGAACGGAACCTGCCGGGATTGGTTTTCTCCTCAAGCTCAAATCCGATATGAGGGCGGGAACAAATCCGCCGGTCCCGCCTCTCAATGGAGGAAGAAATGGCTGGGCGAACCGCGCGGCGGTTTTCGGCTGTGTCAGAGCGCTTTCCAAAACGGAACAAGATTGAAAGAAGAAAGGGATCAAATGATTGCAGCCATTCGTAGACAGCAACGCGCCGCGAGGCGATTCATCGGCCTGTGTGCCTGGTTGACCGCAGCGGCGGTTTTCAGCCCGATCGGCCTTCACGCCCAGGGTTATGCCGTAACCAATCTCGTGGCCGATCTTCCGGGCGCGCTCAACCAGGACACCAACCTGGTAAATGCCTGGGGCCTGGTGGTCCTGCCCAAAAACCTGCTCCTCGTCAACGCCAACGAAAACAGCATCGCCGGGTTCTACGGGACGGACGGAACCCCCGGCGGCGTTTATATCGGGGTGGACTCCGCCCCGAGCGGACTCGTGTTGAACCCCGGCGGCGGCTTCAAGATTCCCGACGGGCAGATGATGCGTCCCAGCACCCTGATCTTTGTCACGGAGGCCGGCGGCATTCTGGGCTGGAATGAGCGTTCCTCCGATTCCAACGCGTTCCTGGCCGTGGACAATTCGATTTTCGACGCGGTTTACAAGGGGGTGGCGATCCTGAACAACCGGTTGTTCGCCGCCGACTTCAAGGGCGGTTTCATTGACGTTTACGATTCCCGCTGGAACTGGCTGGGCTCGTTCAGCGATTCGCATGTTGACGCGGGGTTCGGGCCTTTCAACGTGGCGGCCATTGACGGCCTGCTTTACGTGACCTTTGCCAAGCGGCTTGCGCCCGATTTCGAGGATGACGAGGCGGGTCCCGGCAACGGTTTTGTGGATGTGTTCACGGCCAATGGCCGTTTCGTGCGACGGTTGGTTTCCCATGGCGCACTGAATTCCCCGTGGGGCATCGTCAAGGCCCCGGCCCATTTCGGAAAATTCAGCAACGCGCTCCTCGTCGGGAATTTCGGCGACGGCCTCATCAACGCCTACAGCATCAAGACCGGTGCTTTTCTGGGCGCCGTATCGGATTCGGAGGATACGCCCATTGTCCTTGACGGACTTTGGGCCTTGGATTTTGGCACCACCAAGGTGAACAAGAAAATGGTTCCGACGTTGTTCTTCAGCGCCGGGCCAAATGGCGAAAACGACGGCGTTGTCGGCAAAATCACGGCGAACTGAATTTGTGCTTTCGAAGAGGGAGGGGTCGGTGCGCTCTGAACCAACCCGTGTGGGTTGAATCCGGCCGCCCTCTTCGGAATTTTTTTGTCCGGGGGGACAACCGCCCGGCGTTGGATCATCACCCGTCACCGGCCGCGAAGTCTTTTGGAGCGGGTTCTCTTCCGGGCCCGGGTAGAGGCTTGGATTGCCCGACGCGCCCAGGCAACGAGTTCCGGCGGGTTTTCCAGCACATCCGGCGGCACTTCGTGATAACTCATCATCAGCGTACGCCCCTTGGACTCGTAGGTGAACGGGCCCATGCCGCGCGCCGTGTAATCCGCCTGTGATTCGGCGTCCGTTTTAAAGAACAACCGCCCCTCGTCCAGGATCCCGAAAAAGAATTCGCCCCGGTACAGTCCATGGGCGCCAAACATCGCCCGGGCGCGCAGGTCAGGCAACGCGCCCAGCTGGTCGAGCACAAATTCCTTGAATGATTCGTCCGGCATGGGGCAAAGGAATGGTCGTTCAATGATCTTTCAGCCGGATCGTGTCGCCGGTGTCTTCCACTTCAAACAGTTGCGCGCGTTCATCCGGCGCATGGTCCGGCCGGTGCAGAATCATCATCAACTGCCCGTCAAATCGATGGAACAACATCGGATGACCGCCATCAGCGGTGAACAACGGCCGGGCCTGTTGCTCCCACGGGCCAGCGAGGCGGCCGGATTTTGACACCGCGACACCCACGGTATAGCCGCCGGAGCCGAAGCCCGACCAGACCATCATGAGCTTCCCGCTTTGCGAACGGTAAAGATAGGGGCCATCCGTGACGTGACAGCCGTATTGCTCCGACTTCCGGTTCCACGGGGCGTCGCTGGCCTGGAACATCCATTTGGGCTCGCCGACTGTGCCGGATAAATCGTCCTTGAGCTGAATGTATTCCATCCGGCCATCCGTAATTTGGACCCATTCGTGGGAAAAAACCATGTGCGGCGCTCCGTCCTCCATCCAGAATGTCCCGTCCAGCGTCATCATGTCCGCGGGCAGGGTGGCATGGTTCGCGAATGGCCGGAACGGTCCGGCCGGGGAATCGGCCACCAGAACCTGCGATCCCCGTTTCACGCGGGGTCGCCAGTCACGCCATTGTTCCGGAAACCGGTCGTCCGTGTTGAACGTGAGGAACAGGTAAAATTTTCCCCGGTAGGCGTGGAGTTCCGGCGCCCAGATGCCGCGTTGCGCCCAGAAATCCGCCGGCACCTCAAAAATCACCCGCGGCCCTTCCCACGTTTCCAGGTCCCGGCTCGTGTACTCGATCACCGCCGGCCGGCCGTTGGTCCCACGCTGGCCCGTGGAACTGACAAGGTAATACATGCGCGAATTGGTGTCCGGCCAGACGCAGCAATCCCGCAGGCGCACTTCGGACAACCGGACCGAATACGGCGATCCGGCGGAAACGACCGCATCGGTGTCCGCACCGGAAGCAATCACGGCGGTGCCCGCCAGCCAGAGGACCGCCGAAACGATGAACGATTTCATGGCGGGAAGATTTAACGAAAAGCTGCCAGAGAGCAAAGCGTTTTGGTGTGCACCGTGGGACGGGGTACAGCTCAATTTTTAAGCCGGCGTCCCGTTCGGAAGGAACCACCAAGGATAGTCCGGCATTTCAATGCCGGGACAGATTAGCAAGTTGGCCAGTCCCGCAGGAACGGCTGAAAAAACGTTTCTATTCAACCGTCCCTTCGGGACTGATGGCCCTATCATCAAATCCCGGCGTTCAAACGCCGGGCTATTTTCAAAATGTCCCTTCAGGACATAGTGTTTTGGCTTGTCCAACATGAACGGATTCATCAACCCGCGGTGTCTTCATGGTCCGGCAATCGGGCGAAGTAAAAACAGGCGCCTGCCACGAGGGCGGAAAAGCCCAGGATGAGGATCGCCTGGGTGCCGGGTTGCTTCAGGTCCTCTGACCAGTCCTGGATCAAAGTCCCCATTTTGCCGTACAGCAAGCCCATCTGCCGTTCCGCCGGCCGGTTAAATCCCAACATGGAAGGGTCATCGCCCGGGCCGGCGGACCGGGTCCCCAGCCAATAAACCGTTCCCGCGCCGCCCAGTCCCAGCACCAGCGCGATAGTGCCGATCAACCTGAGTCGGGCGCTCGACCGGGAGGATGACCGGATGCCGGGGTTCTCGTTATGGACCGTCATGTGCCGGATGTTTTACGGGTATCGTGGGTGAAAGACAAGTTTGCCGGCAGTAGCATTAGACATTGTTCCGCGTATCGCTTTCATTGGCTTTAGCTGGATTTGATTACAGTCTGATTGCCATTGGCCGGTGCAAATCCACTTGCGCCGGCATCCTGGCCAAAACAAGTAGGCCCCGGCCCCGGCGTGGCGCACGTCAGCGCAGGGAATTTTTGTCCCGGTATTAAAGGGAGGAAATGGCCTATTGCAGTCCATGTCCTGGGCGGCGAATGGGCGCAGTAGAGACTTTACATCACGGAAAACTGAATTTGTAGAAACGACTCGGGAAATTGGTCCATTGCGGATCGCTGAAATAGACCAAGCCACCGCTTAGGACGTTGGTTGATAGAGGGACCCAGACCGGGTTGGCCAGATTTGTACAGGCTTGCAACACGAAGACGAGATTCGATCCGCCGCCGACATTGAACCCGAATTGATTGTTCAGTATCCCAAAATGATCACCGCCGGTTTGTGCCTGTGGATTCCATAATACGGCAGGACGACCATCAAATGTGTTCCCCCAACCGATAGTTTCGGGAAGATAATAAATCGTCGCATTGTTATCGGCCAAGAAAACGGACATGTCGTTCGTAACCGTAGGTGCATTGCCGTTGAAGTACACGCCGGTCAGGTTTGGACTGTTGCCAAAGGCATCAGACGTAATATTGGTGACACTGGCTGGAACGGCCACGCTGGTCAAATTGGGGCAGTCGCCGAACGACCAATATCCGAGGTTGGTTGTGCCATTGGGGATTGTGTAGCTCCCGATTCTGCCGGGTGGATATGCGATGAGCGAGGTTTGGTTCCGATTGAAGAGCACCCCGTCCAAACTGCAGTAATTGAGGTTGTTTGCGTTCACCGTTATATTGGTCAGACTGAAACATGCGTTAAAGACAATCCCTATGGTCTGGACGCCCGCCCCGAGGCTGATGTTCCGAAGACTGTGACAGTTGTCAAAAGCTGATTGAGCGATATTTGTGACGCTGTCGGGAATCGCGACGTTTGTTAAGACGGTACATTCAGCGAATGCACCGTTTCCGATATTGGCCAGGTTGGTGCCAAAGGATACGCTTGTCAGGCCACAGACGTTAAACGCACCGACCCCGATACCGGTGACACTTGGAAGCGCGATGCTTCCTAAGCTGGAACAGTGCCAAAACGCGTTGTACCCTATATCGGTGACGCTGTTGGGAACCGCGGCGTTGGTCAAGGCGTAACATTCAGAAAACGCTTCCGACCCGATATCGGTGACGCCGTCCGGAATGACTATGCTCGTCAATTTGGAACATGCGAGGAACGTCGTAGTGGGGATGCCGGAAATATGGGTGCCAAGCGTGATGCTGTTCAAAGCAGTGCAATTATAGAATACATTGGTCCCGAGCATGGTGACACTGTCAGGAATCACGATATTCGAGAGATTCGTGCAGGTTCTGAATGCGGAACTGCCGATCGTCAAAACATTACTCCCAATCGTCACGCTCGCCAGGCCTTTACAGACTCGGAATGCGCTCCCTCCGATATTCGTGATGCTGTCAGGAATTGTCACAGCGACCATCGCAATTTTGTTTGAGAACGCGCCGAGCCCTATGCTGGTAACCGGATATCCATTGGTCACACCCGGAATAACGACGGTGCCATTTGTTCCGGTGTAGCCTGTGATGGTGATGCTGCCGTTATTGGTAATAAATGTAAATTGGGCTTGCGCCACCACAGGCAATATTGAAGCCAACACGATGGGTAACAGTTTCATGGCTGTTAGTACCCTCCTGCGTGGAGCAGGCAACCGCAGAAGGCGCAAGGTGTGAGTGTTAAAACGGGTGTTGTTTTCACAAGGTGATTAAAGGAAATGAGCATTAAAAGTGCCATTAGAACGCAACATGTGTGTATCAGTGCGGCCAAGCTATTCATCCCGTGTCCGTTTGGTTGGCGTCACTGAATCTGTATTTATCCTGTTTCACTCTGACCGGCCCCTTCGCCGGTTGCCGGATTGCCATTTGGGTCCGGACCGGCAATGATGTCCGGCCATGAAACACAGTTCTTATTTTGACGGGAAAGTCCAGAGCCTGGGATTGAACACGCCGGAAGGCTACGCCACGGCCGGCGTGATTGAGCCGGGGAAATACACCTTCGAGACTGACGCCGAGGAACGCATGCACGTGGTGGTCGGCACGTTGAAGGCGAAACTGCCGGGGGCCGCCTGGCAGACGTTTTCGCCGGGCCAGTTCTTCGTGGTTCCGGCAACGGCGTCCTTTGATGTTGAAGCCGCCGCCGACGTGGCCTATCTCTGCCATTACAAGAAATAGCGCCGCGGAGCAGGCCGGGAAAAAATATCAGCTGATCGGGCTGAAATTGATGACGTTGGCGAGGGGCTTGTCGGAAAAGACGTTTTTCCAGATTCCCTTTTCATCGCGATAACCCAGGCAGCTGAATTCCAGGCAGTGGACCACGACATGTTCGCCTGTCGGCGGCAAGGCCGGGTCCTTGCCGCCCGCTCCCTTGGTTTCCATGGTTGTCATATTCAATATTTTGATAAGTACTATAATTACATACAATTCGGAGCCGGCCCCAACCCTCTATTGTCCTAAACCTCTGGAAAATTGTCCGGGCGGAATGCCGTTTGGCGCCCGGTGCAAAAGTTTGGAGCGCGCGGGCCGGACGGCGTTGGGAAGGCGATGATGCGTTACTGCGCGCAGATGAAATTCGTTCGTGTCGGGACGTTGGAAGGTTGGCGTCCGATTGGCCGGGTCAGCCCTGCAAACATTCCTCCCACAGCTTGAACACCCCGAGCGCCCGGGTCCAGCGTTCGATGTAAGCGGTGTCACAGCCGGTGGCCGCGAGGTTCTTCACGTCGCGCAGGTGCCGTTCGGAACGCGATTTCCGGATCCAATGGAGCTTGGAGATGATGAGGTCTTCCTTGCTGACGATCCAGGTGTTGAAGTTTTCGAATTTGGCGCGCTGGCGGCGGCCGAATTCGGTGAGGCGATATTTGGTTTGCTGGCAGATGATGCCGTTCACCCGGATGCGGCTTTTCCGGTGCACGAGGTTGAAGAACGACTGTTCGGCGATGGCACTGTCCACCGCCTCCCGTGAAAGCTCGTAGTTGGGGCTGAACAAACGGAACACGACCTCGGCGTCGGTCGGGCGCAAGGCGATGACGAAATCCAGGTTGTGGGGCACGCACGGCAGGTCATAGCCGTTCAGCGCCATCGAGCCCGTCAGCATGTAATCGATCTTTGCCGCGTCGAGGTTCGTGGAAATGTCGCGGACCATGTCGATCTGGTTTTGCATGCGGACCGGGGAGGCGATGCTTCCGGTTTCCGCCTGGATGGCAATGACCGGCCCGCCCCGCAGCAGGGGAAAGGATTCGGAGCCGGGGCGCAAATCCCCAAAGTCGCCGTCCGGGTCTTTTTTTTCAGTAGTCATCGTGCTTTCTCAGGGAATGAATCAGCACAACCCGGGCCAAGCCCCCGGCCGGTCGCCAGCGTCGAAATAGCGTCAATGACGCGCTTTCTGGACGGAGGTTAGTCCAGGTCGCTGCGAAAAGGCGACGCGGGCAGCCCGGCCCGATTGAACAGGTTTCCCTCCGGCACGTTGGCCCAGCCGTATCGGACCGCCACCGGTTGCGGCACCGCGTCGGAATGGACGACGACGGTTTGGCCTTGGATTTCAGCCTGAGCAGGATGAAAAACCTTGTCGGCCCCGGCAACGGTGAAACCCTCGAGCGGGCCGTCCTTGGCCGCCAACGCGCCGCCGACGTGAGTGAAGTACAAAACGGCATCCGGACCCTTGAGCTTCATGGATTCGAACACGGGCCCGGAGTATTCGATTTTTTCGCCATACGCCAGCGCCCGCGCCGCCAGGGCCAGCCGCGCGCCCACCGGCTGTTTGTGCGCCGGATGAATATCATCGGCGTCGCCGCAATCGATTGTCACCGCCATCGCCGCGTTGGGTGTGTGTTGTGCGGTCAGCAACTGCGCCTCGCGGAGTTCCGGCGTATTGCCATTGAACGGTGCGAGTTGGACGAACAGGAACGGGAAGTTGCCCTCGCCCCACGCCTGGCGCCAGTCGGCGATCAGCGCGGGAAACAAGGTGCGATATTGCCGCTCGCGGCCCACGTTGGATTCGCCTTGATACCAGATGACGCCGCGCAGGGCGTAAGGGAGGAGCGGCGCAATCATGCCGTTGTAAAGAACCGTGGGTGCGTTGGGACTTTGGCTGTTGTCCACGGGCGGCCAGCCCACGTCGGCCAGCGAAACACTTTGCCGGCACAGCCACTCGCCCGTGAGCGGAAGCGGATTTGTCTGACCACCGGCATTGACCATCATCCGCATCGGATCGTCTCCGCCCCAAAGGCCGCCATTCCCGCCCGTGTCGAGCACGCGCACGGCGATGATATTATTGGCAGGTTTCAACCCGCTGCCGGGGACGCGGTAAACGCGCGGCAGGTTCCAGCCGATCGTCGCGCCCACCTCAAGGCCATTCACCCAGGTCGTGTCGTTGTCGTCCACCGCGCCCAGGTGCAGTTCCACGCCGGTACCATCCCAATTTTCCGGCAGATCAAACGTCCGCCGAAACCAGAATACGCCGTCGAAATCAGGATACCCGGCCTGTTCCCAATAAGCCGGCAACGTCATCGGTTTCCATGAATTCGTATCCAGGTCGGCGGCGCTCCAGGCGGGGCTGGCCTTCATGCCGGTATCCACCCGGGCATACCAGGCTGCCTGCCGGTCCCGGGTTTCCTGCCGGGCGGCGTCCGGATCGGCGACCAGACGTTTTAAGTCCGCCAACGCCCCGGCAAAATCCGGCCACCGGCTCAGGGCGGTTTCGCTGGTCCAGGCCTCGGCCACCGTCCCGCCCCAGGAACTGTGGATCAACCCGATGGGCACCCGGCGCGCCTGATGGAGATCACGCCCGAAGAAATAACCGACGGCGGTGAAGTTCCGGACCGTTTTCGGCGAGCAGACGGTCCAATGGCCGTTCACCGTTTGGGTGGGAGCGAAGGCTTTGGTTTGCGGAACATAAAATTGGCGAATCTCCGGATAGCTCGCGTCGTGGACCTCCTGCTGCCAGTCGGTGATGGGTTTCTGGCCCGCCCGCAATCCCAGCTCCCGTTCCATGTTCGATTGCCCGCTGCAAATCCAGACTTCGCCAACCAGGATGTTCGTCAGCACAATTTTATTCTTGCCGGAAATCGTCAGAGTTTGAGGTTTGTTTCCGGCTTTCATCGGCGCCAGGCGGACCAGCCATTTGCCGTCCGCGTCCGCCGCCGTGGAAACGCGCTGTCCTGAAAATTCCACCGTGACGTGCTCTCCCGGGTCGGCCCTGCCCCAGACCGGCACCTTCATGCCCTGCTGCAGCACGGCATCGTCGGCGAACAAGGGATTGGGGGTGACGTCGGCCTGGGCAGGGAAAATTCCCAGGGCCAACGCGAGCAGGCCGAAGCGAAAAGCGAAGCGGGGTTCCATATTCGCCGGAGCCTAATGGTGCCGGGCGACCCTGTGAAGGAACAATTTTGATGACTGGACAGAACAGCCCGGCCTCATTTATTCCCCAGGGCCCGGGCCACGGCGGCCGGCAAGGCTTCGCCGGACAGGTTTTTGCCGATGATTTTTCCTTCCCGGTTGAGCAGGTAGGTGGCGGGGAGTTTCTCAATGCCATATTTCACCGCCAGTTTGTTCTGCCAGCCCTGCCCGTCACAATATTGCGGCCAGGCCAGGTTCATCGCCTGGGTGAATTCGGCGAATTTCGCCCGGTCCCGGTCCAGGCTGATGCCGATGATCTCAAACCCCTGGTCGTGATATTTTCCATAGGCGGCCATGACCTGGGGCAGTTCGGCGCGGCAGGACTCGCTCGATGTCGCCCAGAAATCCACCAGCACCACCTTGCCGCGGCAGCGGGTGATGGACAGCGGCTGGCCGGCCATGTCCGTTTCGTTGAAATCGGGGAATGGGGCTCCGATCACCAGCGCGGCCTGGACCTTTTGAGCCGCCCGTTCCGCCGCCTCCCGTTGTTCCAGTTCGACGACGAAATCCGTGCCTTGGAAATCAACCTTGAGTTGTTTGATGAGTTCGGCGGCCCGGGCCGGGTCGTGAAGGCCCTGGTCATAGAACATAGCTTTCATGTAGACGATGCTGGCGACGGCATCCGTTATTTCGCCCCGATGTTTGGCGAGCAGGGCATCGAATAGCCGCAGGTCATCGGCCAGGTCCGGCGCATTCGTTTTGCCGGCGGCCATGTCGTCCCTGACTTTTTCAACCAGGGTCTTGAGTTCACCCGTGGCGTCGGCGGCAACGGCTGACGGGCCCGGGGTGGCGAGGGCCACTGCCGCCAGGAGCAGGAAGATCATTTTTTTCATAAACCAGCCGGAAGCCAACAAACCACATCTCGCGGCCGGCACAAGCCAAAAGACATTCGCCCCGGGCAGTGACTGACCGCGAAATAAACTACATGCACGAACAGAGTCGGGGACAGAACCGATTACAGCGGTTGCAGCAACCCCGTCGCGCTCGAGGCGGTCTAACCAGCGATTGGGTGTTCAATTCATTTCCTGCCTCAGGCCCGTTGCGATGTGCATAACATTGGATAGGCAGCCATTGAGGTCGGCGTAGAGTCGCGATCAGGACGAAAGCCGGGGGACGGATTAAACTCTTCAAGCGTTGGAGGACTGCATTCGGCCAATCATTTCTGCCCATACTTGCTCACGATCCACTGCAATGCGGCTATTTCGCCGAAGGCCCGCCGCCGATTCTCGTAATTGAGTATGTCCTGATCTGACATCGTTGGCAGAAACGATTGGGCCTGTTGTACCAATTCGGTGATGGCTGCCCGGTCCCGGGTGATTTGGTTGACTTGATCCCGAACCGTCTGGCCGTTGTTGCCATAGGGACTGTTGGGATCCATCGCGCCGAGGGCAATTTTTTCGATGGCCATACCGACGAGTTGATTGATCAACATCGGGTCGGTGGCTGGATCCGCGTAGCGATGGCCCAGGTCCATGGCCATCTGCAAGGCGGCTTGCGCGGAAACCGGGTCGCCGGATTGATTGTAAGCCTTCGCCAGATCGACCAGGTCCACGCCTAATTGTTTCACTTGAGGAAGCTGCGACACCATCAGCCAACTGTCGGAAATTCTTTCAGCTTCCGCCGCCGAATAACCGGCTGAGAGATAGGCTTCTTCGTCATCCTGAGCGCGGGCTAACGTATAATCGTCGAAGCCTTTGCCAGAGGCGGCGGTGAGTTCTTGAATGCCCCGGTCGATCTGGCCGGAATTGAAGCAATTGAACGCCGAAAGATAATTGGCCAGCGCATTGTCGGGAGCGGATTTCTCGAATGTATCCAACCATTGACGCTGTTGTTCCGGAGAGGAGTCCCTGGCTAAAACCGCCTCGAACGCCACCTGCGGGTCGTTGGGATATTTCTCCATGGCTTCCTTTAACAGCGCCGGGTCGCCGCTGGTGCGATAGGCGGCGAGGAGACTTGAGGCTTTACGGCCATTGGCCATGAGGAAAGCCTCGACTTGCGCGGCGGTCAGCTTGGGGGCGTCATCTTTGAATCGGGTATATAAATTGGTTGATTGTGAATCCCCGGCGAGGGTGTTGGTTGAAGCGGTGACGTGCATTGGTGGCGCGGGCAGGCGTGGGGTGGGCGGGTGCTTTGAGAATCGCTCGTTCTCTGTCTGCAGTCTGGCCATTTGCTGCCGCAAGGATTGATTCTCCTTGCGCAGTTCGATTTGGGCCTGGTGTTGAACCACCAAAGCGGTGGTCGCGCCGGCAATCACCAGCGCACTAATGCCGAGTGTGAGTTTTGTCGCGGTCATAAGTTTTAGAAAGGTGAGGGTGGTCCCGGTTCCTGTCGCCGCCCCGGTCAGGGCAACGCTGGAAATAGTGACTGCCAGTCCCGCGGGCGCCGCCGTGACGACGTCGGCGGTCAGCACGGCTCCCAACGCTGCCGCAGACAAAGAGACGCCACGCTGTTTCAGCAGGGAATGCAATTTCTCCAGCGCCCGGTTCACGCGCATGCGCGCGGCATCTTCATTGCTTCCCAACGCTTCGCCCACCGCGCGGAAATCACGTTGCTCGAAAAAGCGCAGCAGAATCGCGCTGCGGTCCTCGCTGCCGAGCCGGGTGATGGCTTCATCAAGCATCGGCGCAATCAGTCGCAAATTGGCTCGGGAATCATCGTTTAGCGTGTTCATTTCCATGGCCTCGCGTTCGCGGGATTGACGGCGACGCTCGGTGCGCATGGCCCTGGTGGCCACGTGAAAAGTGTGCTGGTGCAGCCATCCGCCCAACATCACCCCGGTTGAAAGCGTGGGGCCTTTCCTCGCCAGGCCGATAAAGACCGTTTGGGCCACGTCCTCGGCCAGATGGGTATCCCCGGCGACCAGGCGCAGCGCCGTCGAGTAGACAAAGTTGATGTAGCGTGCCACCAGTTCCCGGAAGGCTGATTCCGAGCCGTTCTTTGCGTATTCCGCCAGCAATCTTTGGCTATCCGTCATCGTCTGTTCACTTAGTAAAGCCCCGCCGAAAGCCAAAACCGAACAAATAGTTATGTAAACTGGTGAAGAGGCCTTGCCTCGAGGACGGTTTATAGCCGCGGAGCGGCCACGGAATTCAGATGCGGGCCGTGGGTGGACTACACCGTTTACAGCGATTGGAGCCATCCTCTCTATCACGTCGAGCTTCCGTCCATGGGGTGAACACCCCATGTGACAACCGGGGTGACCTGGCTTTAAACTAAAGGCGAAGACACAGATTTAGACCAGGAAAGCAACAGGTGAGTTATGACGAACGATGGAAGTTCAATCCACAGCGAATTCAAGGCTGACGCAGCAGCCTGGAAGGAAATTGTGCTCCGTTACCAGAAGCCTTCGACCTGGCGGGCTTTGTGGCAGATCATTGACACCGTCATCCCGTATGGATTGCTCTGGTATCTGATGTACCTTTGTCTGCCGGTGTCCTGGTGGCTGGTCGTTCCGTTGGCGGTTTTGGCCGGCGGATTTGTCGTGCGCGTATTCATCATCTTTCACGATTGCGGACATGGCTCATTTTTTAAATCCACGATCGCCAACGATGCGGTGGGGTTTCTCGCGGGTATCCTGACTTTCACTCCGTATTATCATTGGCGCTGGGAACACGCCATCCATCACGGCAGTGCCGGCGACCTGGACCGGCGCGGCACCGGCGACGTGTGGACCATGACCGTGCAGGAATATCTGGAATCGTCGCGCTGGAAAAAATTTGCCTATCGGCTCGCTCGCAATCCCATCGTGCTGTTTGTGATTGCGCCGTTGTTCCTGTTCCTGATCGTCCAGCGACTTCCGTCGCCGAAGGCCAGCCGGCGGGAACGCCATTCCGTTTACGCGATGAATCTGGCTACCCTGGCCATGGCCATCGGATTGAGCTGGCTGTTTGGAATCAAGGCGTATGTGCTGATCCAATTGATCATCCTGCTGGTTGCCGGCGGCACGGGGGTGTGGCTGTTTTACGTCCAGCACCAGTTTGAAGACGTTTACTGGGAACGCGGTGCCGATTGGAGTTTCACGGCGGCGGCCTTGCAGGGGAGTTCTTTCTACCAGCTGCCCCGCATTCTGCAATGGTTCTCCGGCAACATCGGGTTCCATCATATCCATCACCTGAGTCCTCGCATTCCCAATTACAACCTGGAGAAATGTCATAAAGCCGACCCGCTGTTTCAGGGGGTGAAGCCCATTACGCTGTTCGCCAGTTTAAAATCATTCACCTTCCGGCTCTGGGATGAAAAGAGCAGGAAACTGGTCGGCTATCGCCACCTCAAACAAGCCCGGAAGCCATCCGGCCAATGAACCGCGCCGGGTCATCTGGCATTCGACGGGGAACCAAAGGAAATAAAAATGACATTCGACAGAGAAATGGACCAGTTTTTCATACGAAATTGCTATTCCGAGAAAGAACGTGAACAGGTCAGGGTGTGGCCGGCCTATCGGCTGGCGAGGGACACGAATGACCCCATCAAAGGACAGGAGATTGCCACTCAGGTTCTCGAAGCCAAGGCAATTGAGCGAACCGGACCCCGGCAGATCTTATAACGTTTTCGCGCGGATGGTGGGTGACAGCCTTGGTTCCCGTGGTTGAACCATTCCGCCTCGCACCTGGCGATTTGAAATCAGTACCGCGCGGAACGGATCGGGAAGAAATTCTTTGAACCAGACATCCGCCGCCGCGCCTGTCCCGGTGTCGGCTACTTTGTCACATCCTCCACGGCCATGAGCGTCAGGCGCTCTTTCTGGTTGAGCGGGGTATGGCCTCCGTCAGCTGCGGAGAATCCAGGGTGCGGATCCTTATTTTATTTATCGTTCGGAATCGTTTTTGACGACATCGCCAAGGTCAATATCTTCACCGGATCGGG
>Ga0265338_10001568_pt1 | contig 36872 bp, 29 predicted proteins | sample 42126metaG_FD_193579 | JGI IMG/M metagenome (GOLD analysis project Ga0265338, IMG submission 193579) | Rhizosphere microbial communities from Carex aquatilis grown in University of Washington, Seatle, WA, United States - 4-21-26 metaG | ecosystem: Host-associated > Plants > Roots > Rhizosphere... | reverse complement strand
TGATGGTGGATTGCAGCCACGCCAATTCGGCCAAACAATTCGCGAAGCAGGAGGACGTGTGGCGCAGCGTCATTCAGCAGCGCGTCGAGGGCACGCGGTCGCTCATCGGCCTGATGGTCGAGAGCAACCTCAGCGAAGGTAACCAGCCGATTCCGAAAAACCTGAAGGACCTGCGCTACGGCGTGTCGCTCACCGATTCGTGCATCGGCTGGGAAACCACCGAACGCATGCTGCGCTGGGGCTACGAAACGCTGGGGAAATCACAGGAGCATGAAGAAGTCAGAAGTCAAAAGTCAGAATGATTTCTGTTTCTTCATTCTTCATTCCACCTTCTGCATTTCTCGTTACGGCCAGGACCAGGCAAAGGGAAAACTCAGCCGATAAAACTGCAACGGACCGGAAATCGGGACAAAGACTGGTTGCGCGCTGTTGGTGCTGTTGAAGTTCGTCACCGTTGTCCAATTCGTCAGCGCCAGATTTGTGCTGCCCAGCACGATGCCATTCAAACCAACCGGAACATTGGCCAAATCCAACCGGTTACTGCCGTTCAGTAATGCAATCTGGCTGATTTGCACCGGCGCGAGGAGTTGCTTGGCAAGACCCGCCATGATGGCGTGGGCCTTTGCGGTTGGATCTTGATAATCCCAGAAGATATAATTTGTACCAGGACCGTTCAGGGACTTGTTCGCCAGTGAAGGATCTTCGATTACATCAACACTCTGCCCGAGATAAAGCGCATTGGTCAATCCATAGGCGGCAGCGTTTGTCAGTATGTTGTCGAGTAGAGAGAAAAAGTCCGGCTCGTGAATTTTGAGGTCGGGATGCAAGACCATTGCATTATTCAATGTGGTGGTGAAAGCGGCGTTGAAATCAATGAGTCTTTGGCGGACGAAAGACTTGTTAGCAGAAGACAAATTGTCAAATTCCGGAATCTCCGTAAGATCCACGGCATTGGGCATGATGAGTGTGCGAACACCCTTGGCGTAAAGATTGGTGATGGCCGTGAAATGGTTGGAGACAGATTGATTAATGGCGTTGGTCCACAGGGCTATGTTATTCGAAGTGTAAGGAGGACCGTAGGCCGGGTTCTGTAAGTCAAAGACAAAATCGGCGTCATTGACCCAGACTATAAATAAAGCGTTTGACGCATCCGCGGGTACGGCAAAAGCATTCACATTCGCCACCAAGCTGCTGGCGGTGTCACCAAAGTAAGACCCGTTGTTACTGGAATAAGACCAATTGGTGCTCGATGTGGACAGGTTGGTGTACGACAAGTGGATTGAGCTGTTGTTGGAGTACCAATAATTATTGGTCAGATTCAATTGCTGCGCCAGCAGTTCAACCCACAGCCGACCGTTACTCGAACGGCCGACAAAGTAATATTGCGCGTCACCACCCGGGTGGTTTGTTGTCGTAGTAGAGACGCCATCTCCGAAAATGTAGAGCGACGTGAATGCAGCTCGTGCGGGAAAAACGACAAGTCCGAACAACAAAAGACACCATGTGAATTGGATGAAGCTTTTCACAGTTTCTCAAGCTTACTTCAAGCCAGCTCAAAGTAAAGGCAGGAGTGTTATCGGCGAGGCGGAGCGAGGCTACCGATGAGCCGGCTCGCGAGTACGCTCGCCCCACCAAAGTTACAAAATGTACCACCGGGAAAATTACGACTAGAGTTCATTCATTTGGAAATTTGCTGGCGTGGCGCCAAGCGGCAGGTAACCTGCTGGCTCAGGCGCATCACCCGTGCGTTCCTGCGGTGTTCGTTCAGTTGGCAAACCAATAAACCGGCAAACATGAACCGACGACATACACTGCGGCTGCTTGCGATAATGGTCGCAGGAGTTTCGGTTTGGAAAGTTTCAGCGAACGGTTTTCGGCTGGCAAGTCAGGATGGCTTTGCGACGGCTCGCGGTGAAGCGTTTGCCGCTACCGCGGATAATGCATCGGCCATTTACTACAATCCTGCCGGCATCACGCAGATCACCGGCAATGAATTGCGCTCGGGACTTTACAGCATTTATGTCGATCCCACCTTCCAACCGCCAGACACGGCGCCAAATGCAGGTCAAACCTACAGCATCGGCAAACATTATGATTTCATTCCGCAGGTTTTTCTCACGCACTCGTTTGAAAACTCTCCGATCAGTGTAGGACTGGGCGTTTACGCGCCTTACGGCGGGGACATAAGCTGGCCCGATGACACCGGCTTTCGCACGGTCGCCACGAAAGGGTCGCTCAAATATTTCAGGATAAATCCCGTGATCGCATTGAAGCTGGCGCCCAATCTTTCCATCGGCGGCGGCGTGATGGTGGATTACGGGAATATTGATATGGAACAAGGACTTCGCCCTTTCTTTCAGCCTCCTAATGTTAACTTTTTCCGCTTCAATGGGGGAGGCTGGAGCGTGGGATACAATCTGGGCGTGCTCTGGCAACCGTACGAGACGGTTTCGGTCGGTGCAACCTTCCGTAGCGCAACCACGTTTACCATGGATGGCCATACGGAATTCCAACAGACGCCAGGAAGCTTGCCTTACACGCGCTTGCCAGCCAATGCGGATTTTACCTTCCCATTAACCGCCGTCGTTGGTCTCTCCTATCGGCCAACACCCAAATGGAATTTGGAATTTGATGCCGATTATACGGACTGGGGCAGCTTTGGGATTATAACCCTATCCCAACAAGCGACCCCACCATTTCCCATACAACAAAATATCCCTGTCACACTCAATTGGCAGCCGAGTTGGATGTATGAATTTGGTGTGACACGGTATTTTGACGATGGCTGGCATGTCAGCGCCGGTTACGTTTACAACGAAAACTCGGTCCCGAATGCCTTTTACACTCCCTTGGCGGCGGACATGGACCGGCATTTTTTCAGTGTCGGCACCGGATACAAAGGCAAACGATTCGACTGCGACGTTACCTATCAATTTGGCTACGGCCCGGCTCACACCGTCACCAGCAGTACCCCTTCATCGACACCCGGCCAGTTTGCCGGCCAGACTGCCGACGGCAAATATGATTTCATCAGCCACGCTGTGCTGGTAACGGTGGGGATGCATTTCTAAATTCCGTAATAATCGTTTTATTTTGGCGCGAAAAATGTTCTATTCACGCCCCGGAAACAAACCGGGCCGGCGGCTTTGGCACACGGGTAAAATCCATTTATGAAAATTCAAGCGGGTGACACGGTGTTGCTGACGGGCGCGTCGGGCGGACTCGGCCGGTACTTGACTCACGCCCTGGTGGATTACAAAGTCAGGCAGGTGCTGGTGGCCCACCCGGGGACAAATCTGGAGGAACTGCGAAAAGAGGTCGAAGGTCGCGGAGGGGAAGCCATCATCATCACCTCGGATTTGCGCGATGCGGCCCAGCGCCGGCAATTGCTTCAAGAGGCGGGAAAGCGAATGGGGCCCATTGACATTCTCATCAACAATGCCGGCGTGGAATTCACTTCGGCCTACCACGAACTGGATGAGGAAAATATTTACGATACGCTCCGGGTGAACCTGGAGGCGCCCATGATTTTAAGCCGGCTGCTCCTGCCGGGAATGCTGGGGCGGAAGCGCGGCCACATCGTGAATATTTCCTCGCTGGCCGGGAAATCCGGTCCGGCTTTTCAGGAACCGTATGCGGCAACCAAAGCCGGGCTGATTAAATTTACCGAGTCGTTGCGCGCCACTTATCGCGGCTCGGGCGTCAGCGCGTCGGTGATCGTTCCGGGTTTTGTCGAAACCGGCATTTATGCAAAACTAAAGGCGAAATCCGGCTGTTCGGCGCCGGCCCTGCTGGGCACCTCCCCGCCCGAGTCCGTCCCCCGCGCGGTGATTCGCGCCATTCAAAATGATTTGCCTGAAGTCATCGTGAACCCCCTGCCGATTCGTCCGCTGCTGGCTTTCATATCGCTGTTCCCGTCCTGGGGCGAATGGTTAATCCACAAAATCGGAACGAACGATTTCTTCCGCCGGGTGGTGGAGGCGCAAAAACGCAATCCAACCTGAGGGTCCTGGCTTGCCATTCAAAATGCGCATTTTTCTAACAGGTGCCAGCGGTTATCTCGGCAGTTTATTGTCGAAACGTCTGGCCGAATTGCCGGAAGTTGAAAGCATCACTGGCATTGCGTTGAGCACGCCGACCGCGCCGCTGCCGCCCAAGGTAAATTTCCTGAAGATGGACATGCGTTCGCCGGACCTGGCGGCGGTCATGGCCGGACATGACACGGTGGTTCACACTGCCTGCATCGTGCTGTGGCCGGCGAAGATGCCCACGAGGGAGCGCGATGACATTAATTTGAATGGCGTACGCAACGTCGCCCAGGCCGCCCTGACCAACAAAATAAGCCGCTTCATCCACACCAGCAGCCTGGCGGCTTATGATCCCGGTTGGGCGCACGGAAAATCGGATGTGACCGAAGATTCGCCCATCGGCCGGGGCGACTCCCCGTTTTATTATTGGAACGCCAAAGCTGCGGCCGAACGGATTCTCAAGGAAATTTTCAGTCCGTCTCCGACTTTGCTGACGTTCCTGAGGCCGATCTACATCATAGGACCGCACAATCGGGCAAATGCAAACAACTATCGTAAGAATGCCGTCAACTTTCCGGGACGCAACCCGCGCCGACAATTCATTCACGAGGAAGATGTGGTGACGGCTTTTGTCCGCGCCCTGCGCACCGATATGCCCGGGGCTTTTAACGTGGTTCCGGATGATTTCCTCCGGATGAGTGACGTTTGGAAAATTATGGGGGTAAAATTCGTCCCGACGGTGCCGCTGTGGCTGGCAAGCCTGATTACCGGAATTCGCTGGCGCTATTTTGGTTCACCGATCCATCCGTCCTGGGTACGGGACATGTTGGTTGATTTTACGGGCAGCAATGGCAAACTGAAAACCACGGGCTGGCAGCCGCAGTTTGACAGTGAACAGGCGTTGCGCTCGGCGTTATAAAACCATCAGGGTAATGGGGATAACCGAAAAAAAAATACCCGGATTCCAAATTGGATTTACCCGCCTTTCTGGCGCTGGACGGCATGAAACCTGCAAGGAAGTCCTCCTTAATTATGGAAGAAATCAGACAAATAGCCGTTATGCAACCAACAGGAAAAAACCTTCGAGTCGCATTTGCTATTCTGGCTTTGCTATCCGCCGTGGTTTCAGCCCGGGCGGCCGGCTTTGACCTGCCCGACCAGGATGCTTTCGTCATCGGACGCGGCATGGCGTTTGTGGCCACAGCCGATAATCCCTCCGCCATCTACTATAATCCTGCCGGCATTTCCCAGCTCGACGGCAACAATCTGCGCGCCGGGATTTACGGACTCTATCTTGATCCAAGCTTTAAGTCGCCGGGCAACGGACTCACCTATGACGATCAACTCAGGTATCACGCCATTCCGCAATTTTATTACACCTATGGCAGAAAGGATCGGCCGGTCAGTTTTGGCCTGGGCGTTTATTCGCCTTTTGGCCTGGGCTCGATCTGGCCGCAGGACATTCCCAACGGCTTCCGCACTACGGCCATCGAAGGCAAACTATTCACCGAAACCATCAATCCAGTGATGGCCATAAAATTATTTCCCTCCTTGTCCATCGGCGGCGGGGTGATGGTGAATTACGCGAAGCTTAAATTGCGGCAAGGACTCTCGACCAGTCCCGACAACGATTTGTTCCAATTCGATGGTGATGGCTGGAACGTGGGTTACAATCTCGGCGTGCTCTGGCAGCCGCACGAAAAAATTTCCTTCGGCGCCACTTTTCACAGCGGCACCACGATGAATTTTAACGGCCAGACGGAAACAATTCTCCCGCCGTTTTATCCCAACACCAGCCCCCATTTCAGTTCGGCCAGCGCCGACTGGCAGCTTCCGATCAAAGCCATTGTCGGTGTTTCCTACCGGCCCACCCCGAAGTGGAATCTGGAATTCGACGCCGACTACACGGACTGGAGCGCGTTGGGGACGGTGAATCTCAATCAATCATCGCCGCCGTTCTTCATGCCTTCACCCTCCCCCACCACCCTGAACTGGCAATCAAGCTGGTACTATGAATTTGGTGCGACGCGGTACTTTGATAACGGATGGCATGTCAGTGCCGGCTATATCTTCAATGAAAACTCGGTGCCCGACGCGAACTATACACCGTTCGTGGCGGACCTGGACCGGCATTTCCTCAGCGTGGGAGTCGGACGCAAGGGCAAAAGTTTTGACTTCGACGTCGCCTATCAATTCGGCTACGGCCCCACGCGCACTGTTTCGGGCGCAACCGGCTCATCCGCTCCGGCCAATGGCGATTACAGCTTCATCAGCCACGCCATCGCGGTATCGTTGGGATGGCATTTTTAATCCGCTTCGATAAATGAGGTGACAAATTTGGCGCGGACCCACCGGCGCCAAATGTACTGAAACGTTGTTATTTGTTGGTATTCAGGGAAGTAACGCGTCTGACAAAGAGCAACAATCGTTTTGTTTTGGCGTGAAAAATGTTCCATCTTACCCGTGAAATGAGAAAGGTCCTTGACGGCAAAGGCAATGGAAATGGAAATGGGGCCAACGGCCTGCTGCAGCAACTCCCCAAAAAGGCCGCGCAGCCGCCCCCCAGCGCGCCTTTATCCGAGGCCAAGGAAAGCCAGGTGGCGTTTCGCACGCATGATGGTATGGAGTTGCACGGTGTGCCCGTACGATTAACGCGTCACCATGTCGTCTTTGAGCTGTATAACCCCGGCATGGCTCCACGGTTGTCCGAAGCCATTGAAGAATTCACCGTTATTCTCCAGACCCGAACGGTTTATTCCGGGCGCGCCGTCATCAGCAACGTGGTGGATGCCGGGTCAAAAACGGTGTGCGAAGCCACACTGGATGAAGCGCGATGGCTTGATGTGAGCGCCGATTTGGTGGTGAAATGCGACAATCAACTTGTGGAAGAGTTCAACAAGTTTGTCAAGGAATGGCAAAAACTCTACCGGGTACTTCCGGAATTCAAGGAAGCCGTAACGGATATCGAGATGTTTCTGACCGACCTGCGGATTTGGTTGGAGCAGGTCGAATTGGGTATTCATTCTTTGCCCGAACAGAACCGCGCGCCCTTGGAACAGGCGGTGGTCAAAAAAATAAGCCCCAATATAATCCCCTTAATAAACGGCTTATTCGAAAGGTTTGAAATTATCGCCAAAAAATTGGGGGAAGAGACGTACCCGGCCCATCGCAATTACATTCAAAGGCACTTACATCCAATCGTGTTATGTGCTCCCTTCGCCCATCGCGCTTATCAAAAACCCCTGGGCTACGCCGGTGACTATGAGATGGTCAACATGATGGCCAGAAATTCACTGGAGGGCGCTTCACTTTTCGCCAAGATTTTCAACGTCTGGCTGATTCAACAAGGTTCTGCAGCCGCCCATCGCAACCGGCTGACGTATCTCACCAAATGCATTGAGCTGGAGACGCTACGGGTGGGTCGTAAAGGAAAAAAAGCCCGTATCTTCAACTTCGCCTGCGGTCCTGCTATCGAGGTGCAGCAATTCCTCGACTATTCCCCCTTAAGCGAGCAGGTCGAATTCACCCTTGTGGATTTTGACAGTGAAACACTGGCCCACACAAAAAAGGCGATCAATGAGATCAAAGAACGATTCGGGTGGCGAACCTCCGTCCGGTTTCAAAAAAAGAGCGTTTTCCAATTAGTCAAAGAGGGGCATAAGCAGGTTGCGACCGGAGATGATGGGACACATGAGTACGATTTCATTTATTGCGCCGGACTTTTTGATTATTTGACCGACCACGCTTGCAAACAAATGGTAAGTATCTTTTACCAATGGCTCGCACCCGGCGGATTGCTGGTCGTGACCAATGTAACCCCGCTCACTTCCAATCAGGGCAGTTTGGAACTTATCCTGGACTGGCATTTGATCTATCGCGACGCGGCGCAACTGGGACAACTCTGTTCAGACATAATTCCCAGGGACGAAGTTCGTATTAGAAGTGACAAAACCGGGATCAATATATTCCTGGAAGCACGGAAATCGAACGATGACTAATAACCTGAAAGACCCTGAATTTTGGGAGGCATTTTCAGCCAATGAGCGAGAGGTTCGCATCAGCACGGGCAGACTTGCCTGTGCCCTTGTATTCGTATTGATGCCATTGGGAATCATACTCGATTATTTTGTCTATCCCGAACATCTGGTTAAGTTCCTGGAACTGCGACTGGTATGTTCACTGTTGGTTATGGGTGTTTGGTCACTCCACTCAACCGCCATTGCCCGCAAACATTATCCGGTGGTTGGATTGCCCATAGTGATTCTCCCTGCGTTTTTCATCACGTGGATGGTTTATGAGACCGGTTCCGCTTCACCCTACTATGCAGGTTTGAATCTCATCCTGCTGGCCGTCAGCGCCGTAGGACACTGGAGCATGTTGGAGACTTTTCTCGCGGTCGGCAGCGTCATTGTCATGTATCTGGCATCTTGTGTGTTCAAAGGACTGGGCGCGGAAAGATTCGGGGCGATTTTTAACAACCTTTATTTCCTCGTGCTGACGGGAATCATCGTGATTTGCGGAAATCGTCTTTTTAATCAACTGCGCTTTCGCGAATTCACTTTGCGTTATGAGTTAAACCAAAACCGGCAGGAACTCGAAGAAACTAACCGGAAGCTGGTTGAACTTGACCGCCTTAAGAGCCGTTTCTTCGCCAACATCAGCCATGAATTGCGCACGCCCCTCACCCTGCTGCTCTCGCCGCTGGAAACGCTGCTCCAGCGCTTTGCCGGCCAGGTTGACAACGGCATCCAGGAATTGCTCCTCACGATGCATGCCAACGGCATGCGGCTGCTCAAGCTCATCAATGATTTGCTCGACCTCATCCGCCTCGAAGCCGGCCGGATGGAAATCAAAAGCGAGCCGCTGGAGGTCGCCGACTTTATCAAGGGCCTGGCCAGCGCGGCGCGACAGGTGGCGGAGGACAAACACATCAAGCTGGAAACCTACACCGATCTGCGGTTGGGCGTGGCAGCGGTCGATCCCGACAAGCTGGAAAAAGTCGTGCTCAATCTTCTATTCAACGCACTGAAGTTCACGCCGACCGGCGGGCGCGTGGAATTGCGGGCGGAAAAACAGGGTGAAGAATTTGCCATCATCGTCAACGACACCGGCATCGGCATTGCTGAAAAAAACCTGCCGTTTGTGTTCGACCGTTTCTGGCAGGCGGACAGTTCGGCTCAACGCAAATATCAGGGCGTCGGCATCGGGCTGGCGCTGGTGAAGGAATTGACCGAGATGATGCGTGGCACCGTGGTGGTGGAGAGCCATGAAGGCAAAGGCACGATCTTTACCGTGCGGCTGCCGTATCAAAAGGCGGAGTTGCCGCCCAAATCTCAACCGGGCGCACTGGCGGAAACCGGCGCGACCGCCTCGGAGGAATGGCTGGTCAATTTGTACCGCCGTGCGGAACTCTTCCCGGCCATGGTTTCCTTGCGCGGCGCGGCCAAACCGGTGGAATTGGGCAAACGCGGCCGGCGGCCCGTGGCGCTCGTGGCCGATGACGAGCCGGACATGCGGCGCTTTTTGCGGTCGCAGCTGGATCAGGATTACGACGTGCTGGAGGCAGCGGACGGGGTCCAGGCGCTGGAAAAGGCAACGCAATTCCTGCCGGACATCATTTTGCTGGACATGATGATGCCGGAGATGGACGGTCTGGGGGTGTGCCAGGAATTGCGCAAACGCGAGGATACCGCCGCCGTTCCGATCATTTTGCTGACGGCGCGCGCGGACGAGGAAACCAAGTTCAACGCGCTGGAGTTGGGGGCCAACGATTTCCTGGCCAAACCTTTCTCCTCCACCGAACTGCACGCGCGCATCAAAAACCTCGTCGAATCCTACGATTCCCGGCGCAATCTCTCCAAGCAAAACCGGGCTTTGTCCAACACCATCGAGCAGCTCAAGGAAACGGAGTCACAATTGGTGCAGTCCGAAAAGCTCGCCTCGCTCGGCCGCATGAGCGCGGGCATCATCCATGAAATCAACAATCCGCTGAATTTTGCGACCACCGGCCTCTTCGCGTTGCGCAACAAGAGCAAACAACTGGCGCCGGAAGACCGCCGCGAATACGAGGAAATTCTGAGCGACATCGAGGAAGGAATGAAACGCGTGCGCAACATCGTTTCCGATTTGCGCATGTTCACGCACCCGGAGGCCGGACCGTCCGAGCCGGTGGACGTGGTCGAGGCCGTGAACACATCGCTGCGATTTCTCGCCGGCGAGTGGAAGGACAAGGTGCGGGTTGAATTAAAAATCGTTCCGGGGCAGACCGTCCTGGCCAACCGCAATAAATTGATTCACGTTTTGGTGAATTTGTTGCAGAATTCGCTCGACGCGATGCGGGGAAAAAAATTCGAGAACGAAACAGCGGCGATTTCGATTCAAGGCCGGCTGGAAGGCGAACAGAGTTTCATCTCCATTCGCGACAACGGCCTGGGCATCGAGCGAAAGCATCTGGACAAGATTTTCGATCCGTTTTTTACCACCAAGGACGTGGGCGAGGGCATGGGACTGGGCTTGAGCATCTGCCATCGCATCGTGAGGGGATTCGGCGGGCACATTTCAGTAAAGACCGAAGTCGGCCGATTCTGTGAATTCACCCTGGACTTCCCCACCCAGGCTAAACCGGCTGCCGAAGAGGAAATTGAACATGGAGAACCTGTACGACTATAAAAAATTCGCGATCCTGTACGTGGACGATGAAGAGAAGTCACTGACCAACTTCACGCGCGCGTTTGGGGGACAATTCCGCATTCTGACGGCGACGACCGCGCAGGAGGGCCTCAAGCTGCTGGAGGAACATGCCGATGAAGTCGGCCTGCTGATGACCGACCAGCGGATGCCCGGCGAAAAGGGCGTGTGGCTTCTGGAGCGCGCCCGGCAATTCCGTCCGCACGTCATCCGGGTGCTGGTCACCGCTTACGCGGACATGGACGCCGCGATTGCCGCCGTCAACAGCGGCGCGATTTACAAATACGTTTCCAAACCATGGGACCCGCCGCAACTGGAGCAAACCCTGAAACGCGGACTGGAATTTTTTATCGTACAGTCCGAGCGTGACCAGTTGCTCCGTGAAAAAATGTCCGTCCTGCGCAACATGCTGATTGCCGACCGCGTTGTCAGCCTGGGTCTGCTGGCCGCCGGCTTGAGCCATCACATCCGCAATTCGCTGGTGGCGGTGAAAACCTTTCTCGATCTCGCGCCGGTGAAAATGAACGAGGAAAAGACGGACTTGCAGGGCCTGCGCAATCCCGACTTCTGGAAGGACTACCATCAAAACGTACAGGGGCAGATCGAAAGAATCAACGCGTTGCTTAAAGACCTTTGGACGGCGTCGTCCAATCCCTCGGCGCCGTTCACCGACCAGGTTTCACTGCACCAGGTCGTCGGCGACGCGGTGAAATTATACAAGGAACCGTTTGCCGCGCGGCGGATTGAAATTGAAAGCCAGATCCCGAATACGCTTCCCCTGCTGCGTGTGGACAAGCCGAAATTCGACCGGTTGTTCGAGCTGTTGCTGAAGGAAGAGCTGGCGATGCTGCCCGCCGGGAGCCGCATCCGGCTCGCGGCGGAATTGCACGAGGGTCCCCGGCCGGAAATCGTCGTTCAAATCAATGACAATGGGCCGGGGTTGCCGGAGGAGGCGTTACGCGCGGTTTTTGATCCGTTTGTGGTCCGCGACCACACGCCGTCCGAATATGGCATCCATTTGATGGCCTGTTTCTTCATCGTCCACCACCATGGCGGCAAGATCGAAGCCCGGAGCCAGTCTGGCCAGGGCACGACCTTCACCCTTCACCTGCCGCTCCAACCGGAACCGGCTGTCGTCTCATCCAGCGACACTGAATTTCTCAGAAAAGCGCTGTTGAATGAGAATTTGTGGGAAAAACTGCTCGCTTCCACCTGAATTTTCACTTTTCAGCGTAAATTTCCCCCCATTTCCTGCAAGATTGGATTGACCTTTTGGCTCAATTTATGGATTATCTTCGGCAGTGACTGGAATTGAGCATCACCGTCACTGGCCCAGAGCACAATGAAAACCATTTTGGTGTTGTCGCCTCATCCAGACTTCGCCGAAGTGATTCGAGCGGGTCTGAACCCGGAAGAATATCGCATCGTTCACCGAATCGGAGTGGAGGAAGCCGAACCGTTGTTGATGCACGGGCTGGCCAGCGCGTGCATTCTGGATGTTGACCTCATCGGCGTTCAGGGAGTCTGGGTAATCGAACGACTCCGCCGGCACGACGGCAAATGTCCCATCATCGCGTACACCGCCGACAGCCAGTCCGAATGGGAGGAAGAAGCCTTCCTGAACGGCGTCACGCACGTACTTACCAAACCCGTTCGTGCCCGGTTGCTCAATTCACTGCTGGAACGCCTGTGGTCGGCGCCCAGGCTTTCGCGCGGCGCGCAACCCTCCGTGCCCGCATCTTCGCTCCCGCCCGCCGTATTTGCGCGCACGTCGGAATCGTTGTCATCCAGCCGTTTTGCCAACGCGTCGCAAACGCTGGGGGTTCTGCGCGATTTTTCGTCCATCCTCACGCATTCCCTGAATGCCGAGGCCATGCTCAAACAATTCCTGCTGTTTCTTCGTGAAATTTTCAGCGTCAATCGCGCCGCCATTTTCGTGAACCGGCCCGTCCTGCCCCTCAGCGAAACCGTGTCTCCGGGCCAGAACCACGGATTACGCGCTACCGCCGCCATCGGGCTTTCTTCGGGCTTGCTTGATAATTTTGAATTGTCGCTCGAGGCCGGCATCGGTGGACAGCTTGTCCGATTGGGCAGAATCCTTCGTCGGGACAGCGACGAGGCCCGCGCCGATACCGAGGCGCAGAAGGAATTTGAATTGCTCGGCGCCCAGGTCGCCGTGCCCGTGCTCGACCGCGAAACCATTGTGGGCGTCGCCGTTTTCGACGGCCGGGTCACCGGTGAACCGCTGGTCAACACCGAACTGGAGTTTATTTTTCACTTGCTGGAACAGGTCGGTCTGGCCCTGCGCAACATCTGGCTGCACGATCAGCTGGCCGGCAACCACGAAATGATGACGGATGTGTTGCGCGAACTCAGCAACGCGTGTGTCGTCGTCGGGCGCGACCTCCGGGTGCTCCATGCCAACAAGGCCGCCCGCCGCCATTTCGGCCACAAAAACCGGCGCACCGGCGAACTGGAATTCAGCGACTTGCCGCAGACGCTGGGCGCGAAGGTTTATCAGGTCCTGCACACCGGCGCGGCCATGGGACCGTTCCGTTACGAACCCGAAAATTCACCGGGCACCGTTTACAGCGTCAATGTCGTGCCGTTTCAGCGGGGAAATTCCTCCGTGCCGGCTTCGGCCCTGCTCACGGCCGAGGACCTCACGCAGACCGAACAGTTGCGTCATTTGGAAGTTGAGGCCGCCAATCTCCGCCTCATCAAAGCCATGGCCGACCGGCTCGCGCATGAAATCGGCAACGCGATGGTGCCGCTCTCCACCCACCAGCAGTTGCTCGGGGAAAAATTCCGGGACGCCGAGTTCCGCAAATCGCTCGACTTTGCGCTGGCCGACGGCGTCAAACGCGTCTCACGGTTGCTCAATCAAATGCGTTTTCTGGCACGGGAAAACGAACCGGAATCGCAGGCGTTTCCCGTTGAACAACTTATCGAAGACGCCTATCAGGAGGCACGCAAACATCAGCCCGTTGAAAAGGCCCAGTTGCAATGCGAGAACGGTGGCAAACCCATTGTCATCACCGGTGACCGTGCCGCCCTCAAACACGCGCTCGCCGAAATCATGCTTAATGCCTTGCAGGCCAATCCCAAAGAACCAAAAATCGGGGTGAAGCTCCACACCAATTCCAACAACGCCGGCGCACGCGAACTGGAGATTGAAGTTCAGGACAACGGCACGGGTTTCACGGCCGAAACCGTGCAAAAGGTGCCCTCACCGTTTTTCACCACGCGTAATGTCGGCCTCGGTCTGGGCCTGACCGTCAGCCGGAAAATCATCGAGACGCACCACGGCAAACTGGAAATCGTTCCACCGCAGGCCGGCCAGCACGGGACCGTGCGCGTTCTGTTGCCGATTGATTCGGGCATCGCTACGGTTGCGTGAACGTATGTTCGGCCGGGTGCCCCGCTTCGACCCAGGGCAGCTTTTCCAGCGTGATGGCCTGGTCACAGTTATAGGTGGCTCGTATACCGCGCGCTGTGGCCCCGCCTTCCGTCGGATCATCCCAGACCATGAACCAGGTCCACCGCGGTTGGTCCTTCAATATTTCCGGTGACGGCGCGGCGCCCACCTCGGCCAAGGCAATGGGCTTGTTTTTGGCCAGGGCGAGAAGCTGGTCGTATTGATTCCTGGCAAAACCCGTGTGGTAAATGTCCGTGCCGAGAACATCCACGACATCATCCCCGGGATAACAGGTGTCGTATGGATCGACATTCGGTGGCGTCACTTCGTTGGCGCCATAGACCCAGATCAAATTGTTCAACTTGTGGAAATTCACCAGCCGGTCGAACAACATCCGGTACAATTTTTTGTAGCCGTCGTCACCGGGTTTTTTGCCCCACCAAAACCAGCCGCCGTTCATTTCGTGATACGGACGCCAGAGCACCGGCACATGCGCGTCCCTCAATTGTTTGAGAAACCACGCGATGACGTCCACCTGCGATTTCCAGCGTTCGTTGATTTCCGTTCCCGGCGTAATCAAATCGTGCCACTGTTCGTCGGTCAACTTGCCCTGGATGGAATCCTTGAATTTCACCGGCTCATCTTCAATGGGCCGCACCGCGTGCCACATCAGCACAATGATGTACCCTTCGTGATATTTTTGAATGGCTTCGTCCACGATTTGCTGGCGGAAGTTGATGCCATCCCAGGTGCCGGGCGAATCGAAACCGAAATCCATCCCGAACACCGCGGGGAAATGTCCGCCGGCGCGTTGCGCCTCAATCAGGCGCGCGGAACGCAGCAGCGGCACGGCATGCTGGGCGGTCAGCGTGTGGTTGCCGGAAATGCTGTAAAGATACTGCAGTAATCGCACCGCCTCCGGTGAAGCGTTCGGCGTGACCGGCTTGATGGAAGAGGGCGTCGCATCATCCGCGAAAACCGTGGAGACGACCGTGCAAATCAGTCCAAGGAAAAGCCCAACGCAGATTCGTTTGAGGTTCATGGCGCGGACATTAAGCTTCCGTCTTCGTTTGAGTCAACGCCTTTTGTCATCGTCACTTTTTGTCGCGGGTGTGCACGAACAGGCCAATTCGATAGGCCACGTAATAGCCCATGATCAGACCAAAAATAAAAAATGTCAGCGGACTTTGCAGGGGTGGCGGATGGCTGGGTGCAGTGGCAACATCACGGAGCACCCAGAAGCGATATAGCAATCGCCCAACCAACAACACCGAAAGCGCGATGCCGATATGCGTGTTGGGCGTGTAAAAATGACCTTGATCCGTCGTTTCAAAACGTGTGAGTCGCAACCCCATCAAGCCCAGCGGCACGCCCAACAGCAAACCGCCGCCAAACCCGAACAGCAGCGGCGGATGTTGCAGTGACGCGCTTAAAACCAACAAGCTGACAACCCCAAGAAAGATGATGGAAATCGTGATACGCCGGGGTTGCAATTTTTGTCTGCCGATGTTGCGGCGCACCCGGCGATAGAGGCTCCAGGCAATCAGGCCTCCAAACAAAATTGGCACCACTGGGGCGGGCGTCATGCGCAAAAGCTAAATTTTCAGTCTCGTTTGTCCAGACGAATTGCTTTGCGAAACGCAAACCGGGCCGATCGGAGCCACGCGCTGCCGGCAGACCCGGCCAAAGTCAATGCTCTTTGGAAGACGGATTATTTTCCCTCCACACCCTTGAGATAGGCGAAAATGAGTTCGGGCAAATCACGGCTGTAACCGCCCTCGAGCACGCTGAACACCGGCACGCCGAGCGCGTGCAGCGATTGGCCGAGCCAGTGAAAATCCTCCACCTCCAGTACGCCGCCGCCGAGCGGGTCACGGGCATAGGCATCAAACCCGGCGGACACGGCGATGAGATCGGGTTTGAACTTTTTTAAATCTGCCAGCGAGCGGCCGAGGGTGGCGCGATAGGTCTGACGCGGCGCGGAGGGCGCAACGGGATAATTGAAACAATTCCTGCCAACGTTCGTGCCGCCGGTGCCGGGATAAAAGGGATGCAAGTGGACTGAAAAAAAGGCGGCGCCGGGCTGGTCAAGCAGAATGGATTCCGTGCCGTTGCCGTGATGCACGTCAAAATCATAAACGGCGACACATTTGGCGCCGGTCGCCACGGCTTCCAGCACGGCAATGGCGATATTGTTCAAATAACAAAAACCCATCGCCCGGTCTCGCGTGGCGTGGTGACCGGGCGGACGCATGAGGCTGAAAACGTTTTCACCCCTGCGCGCGGCTTCCAGGGCATCGAGCGCGGCGGCGGCGGAGGCGCGCGCATAGTCGACGATGTTTTCGAAAAACGGCGTGTCGCCATCGAAATCCTCCGGAATTCTCAGGCGCGCCAGCAGTTCCGGCGAATGGGCGCGCAAAATTTGTTCATCCCTTGCTTTGCCCGGTGCAACCCAGACGAGCGGCAATTCCACCTGCTCTTTCAGGTGCGCCATCGTCGCTGTGACACGCCGGGGATTTTCGGGATGGCCATAACTGGAGTAACCGGCGCAACGTTCGTCGGTGATGATTTTCACGAACGAAATTAAGCACGAATGAACATGAATGAACACAAATTATTGAATTTTACCGGCCAAGCGCCTGTGCCACTCTGGGTTCCATCATGACCAATACAACGGCCACCCGCGTCGCTGCAGTTGCTGGCTTTCTGGCCGTGTTGCTCGGTACGTTTGGCGCGCACGGATTGAATAACATTCTGGCACAAAACGGAACGGCGGCAATTTGGGAAACAGCGGCCTTTTATCATTTCATTCACGCCGTCATGCTGTTTGTACTGGCGGGGCGGAAGCCCCTGCCCACCGGACCGTGGTGGTGCTTTTTGGCGGGCATCGTGATTTTTTCCGGCTCGCTTTACCTGCTGGCCGTAACCGACCTGCGCTGGTTGGGTGCCATCACACCTGTCGGCGGAATCAGTTTTCTGGCCGGATGGCTTTGGCTGGCAATCGACGCCTCCCGCGCGGGACAATGAAAGCACCGAGGCAAAAATAATCCGCAACGACAAATCAAGATTGACCAGTCGGGATATTGAAACCACTCTGGCAATCAGAATGGATACCAACCATATCCCGGCGGGCCTGTAGCTCAATTGGTTAGAGCAGAGCACTCATAATGCTTTGGTTCTCGGTTCGAGTCCGAGCAGGCCCACCAATCCAAAGTCCGCCAGTCAAAATTGCAAGCCCGTTTTTCAGCGCAGTTTAAGCCAATTTTCATTGCAGCCTGGCGCCCAAGCTGTTTTGTTTCTACGCCGCGTGAAAATCACGAATCTGAATCCCGACACGGACATCGGCGCCAGCGGATGGCTCGTCGAGGTGGATGATCACCGCATCCTGCTCGACGCCGGCATGCACCCGAAACGCGAAGGACGTGCCGGCCTGCCGATGTTCAACAAGGCGGGAGGCGCCGACCTCGATGCCATCGCGATTTCGCATTGCCATCACGATCACGTCGGCACCCTGCCGGTGGCGGCGCGGCATTTCCCCAAGGCGCACGTGCTGATGACGGAGTTGAGTTATTTCATTGTCGAACGCGTGCTGCACAACTCGGTGAATGTGATGACACACCAGCGGGATGAGTTGGGCATTCGTGAATATCCGCTCTATACCCACGACGAGGTGGACGACCTCGCGCCACAATTTCAGGGCTTCAAATACAACCGCGAAATCGATTGGGCGGCGTTTCACAAAGCGCGCGCGGGACTGCCTTCGCCGACGTTGGAGTTCTTTGACGCCGGCCACACGCTGGGTTCGGCCGGCATACTCATCCGCGGCAGAAAAGAAACACTGTTTTACACGGGCGACGTTTGTTTCCATGACCAGACGATCCTGCGCGCGGCGCGGTTTGAAGACGTGAAGGCCGACGTGCTTATCATGGAAACGACCCGTGGCAACCGCGTCACGCCGCCGGGATTTTCCCGCGAAAGCGAAATCGAACGATTGGTCGCCGCCATTCAGCACGCGCTCAAACGCAAGGGCTGCGTGCTGATTCCGTCGTTCGCCCTGGGCCGTACGCAGGAAATGCTGGCGTTGCTGGCGTTGCTGATGCGCGCGGGAAAATTGAAGCCGCAGCCGGTTTACATCGGCGGCCTGGGCCGGGTGTTCACGGAAATCTACGATCTGGAGGCACACCGCACGCATCGCCAGCACACGAGTTTGCAATTGCACGAGGCGTTGGAACTCATTGTGCTCGAGAAAGGCCACGCCGAAAAAATGAAGCTGAGCGGCGGGCGGCTTTTTGTCATTACCGCCGGCATGATGAGTGAGAACACGGCGGCGCACGATCTGGCCATGCGCATGATTGGGGATGAACGACAATCCATTTTCTTTGTCGGCTACGCCGATCCCGACACGCCGGGCGGACGATTGAAGGCGGCAAAACCCGGGGAGACCTTTGTGTTCAGTCCGGGCGCCGGCCGCGTCACGCGCCAGTGCGACCTGCAGGATTTTGATTTGACGGCACACGCGAACCGGGAGGACCTGCTGGATTTTGTCGGGCGGGTTTCGCCCCGCGCAGTTTTGCTCGGCCATGGCAGCGATGATTCGCGCGCGTGGTTTGAGGAACAGATTCGGTCACGCCATCCGAAAATCAAAATCATCCAGCCGCAACCGGGCAACCCGGTGGCGGTGTAAGAAACCGCCCCGAACTGAATTTGCCGGCGATGGCGACCCCCGCAAAACTTAGCCGCCATTTCCGCTGACAATATTGCCGAGGTTGAAAATCGGCAAATACATGCAGACCACCATGCCGCCGATGAGCACTCCCAAAAAGACGATGAGGAGTGGTTCCAGCAGCGACATCAGGCCGGAAAGCATGGTCTCCACTTCTTCATCCAGAAAGTTGGAGACGCGCTCAAGCATGTTATCAATGTTGCCGGTCTGTTCACCGGCGCTGATCATACGAACGATCATGCTGGGGAAAACCGGATGTTTGCCCAGCGCGGTGGCAATCCCTTCGCCACGTTCAATATCAGCGGAAGCCGCCTTGATGGCCCTCTCCATGACCGTGTTGCCGACGGTACGGGAGACAATTTGCAATACTTCCAGAATGGGCACACCACTGCGGATGAGCGAGGCCAGGGTGCGGGTAAAGCGGACGAGACAGATCTTATGCGCGATGGGGCCGAAAATCGGCAGCTTGATGCGGCGCGTATCCCAGAAATCGCGTCCGCTCTTGGTCTTGATGAAGTACAACCACCCGTAGACCGCGGCGCCCATGCCGATGAGAAAGAGCAATAGATAGTGCTGCAACAAGTCGCTCAGGTTGAGCAGGAATTGGGTGGGCGCCGGCAACTTGGCGCCAAAGCTTGTGTAAACGTCCTTGAAAACGGGAACTACTTTCACCAACAAAAATATCGTGATCCCGATGGCCACCGTGCTGACAACGATGGGGTACATCATGGTGGTCTTAACTTTCCGGCGCAGACGGGCGCTGTTTTCAAGATAAGTCGCCAACCGCGCCAGAATCTCTGCTAATAGACCGCCTTTTTCACCTGCCGCCACCATCGAAATGTAGAGTTTGCTGAAAGCTTTGGGATGTTTCTGCAATGCTTCCGAAAAACTCTCGCCGCTTTCCACCCGCGTGCAAATGTCCCGAATTACGTCACGCATGACTTTATTGGGAGACTGGTCGGACAACGCTTGCAGGGATTGCACAATGGCGATACCGGCGTCAATCATGGTGGCCAACTGGCGCGTGAACACCACCAGGTCCGCCAGCGAAACCTTGCCACCCTTGGTTTTACCTTTTTTGGAAATTTTCTCTTCAATGGACACCACCAGCAGGCTTCGGTTGAGCAGCGCCGCTACGGCGGCCTGTTCGGTGGCGGCTTCCACCGTGCTGCGAATTTCGCGACCGCTGGCCGTCTCCCGGGCCGTATAGGAATAAGATGGCATATCGTTTGGTGATAAAATGTTTTACTGACCGGACCGTATGGTTGTTTCGTCTCGTTCTCCGACTCTCGTCGTGGCCATTCCAAAGCATCCTTTATTCCAAACTTGCGCCTGAATGGGGATTCCTTGGTGCTCCCTTGAATGCCTCAACCTCGCTCAATCCCTGCCCCGGAATGGGATAAAAAACCGGTTTGAATTGTAACTTATTCATTATAAAAAAGTTACACGAAAGCGATTCCCCCAAAAAAAATGTTGTCAAATGTCTGAAATTTCCCTATTTTCAAGGGCAATTGCACCATGCGGTGCCGGGGCAAACAGTTTTTTGCCCTGTAGTGCACAGGCACAAAGCAAAGAAAACATTAACAAACAACATCGGAGGAACCAGATGAAGTTTAATAAATGGACAGTGGCATTGGCGGCAATCGGGGTGGTCAGCCTCGCATCAGCCGCCCGTGGAGACGAAAAATTGAGCGCCGTGCAAACGGCGCTCTCGAACACCACCCTCAGTGGGTATGTGGATACGGCCGCCACGTGGAGGCCGAACACCGATCAAAGAAATAACGGTGCCACGCCGAACATTCCCCAATACAGTTTTGCGAAAAATGACGGGTTCAGCCTGAACGCCGTTGATATCGCACTGGACAAACCGGAGGACGAAAGCCCATGGGCTGCGGGTTATCACGTCGAATTGATGCTTGGCCCCGACCAGCCGCTTAATTCTGCGTATACTTCCCACGACGGCAACTATGCTGGCATCCGTCAGGCTTATATTACCTTACGCACACCGGTCGGCAACGGTATTGACTGGAAAGTTGGCGTTTGGGATACCATCATTGGTTATGAATCCACCAGCGACCCGTTGAATCCCAACTACACCCGTTCCTATGGCTATTCCATCGAGCCGACGACTGCGACGGGCGTTTTGGCCACATACAAAATCAATGACATGGTCGCGATTTCGGCTGGCATAGCCGACATGTGGGGTACCGCCGGCAACACTCTCAATGGCACTTCGCCCGTTGAGTCTCAGAAAGCTTATATGGGTTCAGTTGTATTCACTGCTCCAGACAGCGCGGGCTTTATGAAAGGCGCGACGTTCACGGTCGGTGCAATTGATGCCGCTGGCCAAGGGACTACGGGTAGTGGTGCTGGCGCAGCCACCAGTTTGTATGCGGGTGCTACGATCCCGACACCGATGTCGGCTCTGAAGGTCGGCGCAGCATTTGATTACCTTGACCTCCATAATAGCACTGGCGGTCCCGGTGGTAATGCCAGCGATGACAGCACGTGGATTGCGGGGCTCTATGGTAACATTCAAGCTACGGATAAGTTGAGCTTCAATGTCCGTGGCGAATATTTCCAAAGCCATGGTTCCGGCCTTTACGACACTTCTCCTGCTACGGCTTCTACGCTACTATTGCCTGGCAGCAACGCAGGAGAAGAACTCACGGCCACGGTGCAATACAACCTGTGGGCGAATGTAATCAGCCGGTTGGAAGCCCGTTGGGATCACGCCGAACACGGAAAGTTTTCTGGCGTCAACCAGACGACGGGCCTGGCCAAGAGGAATAATGATTTCCTGTTGGCTTTGAACCTGATCTATCAGTTCTAATTTAACTTGGAACTTCAAGGCCCCTTCCGGGAAACCGGAAGGGGCTTTTTATTTCAAGGCAAACGAAAGGCGCTTGCCGTCTTGGAGTGCGGCGGCCTTCTGCCGCTTTTGAACTGGAAATCATCCCTGACATTCAGATCATGTTCTCTTACAATCCGCCGTCCAAAATGCAATTCATCCGCGACATTTATACATCGAAACGGGCGGCCCGGCAGCCGGTCATCTCCTTTGAGTTTTTCCCGCCCAAGACGGACGAAGGTGATTTGGCCCTTCTCGAGAAGCACATTCCCGCGCTATTGGAGGTTAAACCTGATTTTTGTTCCGTGACCTATGGCGCGGGCGGCAGCACCCGCGACAAGACGTTGATGATTGTGGACCGCATTCAACGTCAACATGGCCTGACGGCACTGGCACATCTCACCTGTGTGAACCACACGCGTGAACAGGTGCGGGAATTGCTCGAACGCATCCGGGGTCTCGGCTGCAAAAACATTCTCGCGCTGCGGGGCGATCCGCCCGGCGGTGGAGAGTTCCAATCCACGCCCGGTGGCTTTGAGTTCGCCTCACAACTCGTCAAATTTACTCGGGAATCAGGTGATTTCTCCGTTGGGGTTGCCGGTTTTCCTGAGGGTCACACCGCTTGCAAGGAGGGCAAACACGCCGACTGGCGCCATTTGAAGGAAAAGGTGGACGCCGGCGCGGATTTTGTCCTTACCCAGTTGTTTTTCGACAACGCCGATTACTTTGAGTTCCGGGATTACGTGGCGGGCAAGCTGGGGGTGAGCGTCCCCCTCGTACCCGGAATCATTCCGATTTTGAGCGCAACCCAGATTACCAGGTTCACCCAACTTTGCGGCGCAAAAATTCCGCCGCCGCTGCGAGCGCAACTTGACCGGTTGGGCAACGATGACGTTGCCGCCGTCGAATTCGGCATCGAGTACGCAACCCGTCAGTGCGAGGAATTACTTCGTGCCGGCGCGCCGGGATTGCATTTCTACACGTTGAACAAGTCGCACTCAACCGTGCGGGTCGTGAAAAACCTCGGCCTGGCGTAAATTCAGCTTTTGTAGCAGCCGAGGCGACGAGGCTCAGACTTAATCAGGCCACGCAATTCGCCAATTTTTCCACGTTCACGCGCGCCGTACATTTGACGCACCCCTGAATCAAAAATAATGAGCCTCGTCACCTCGGCTGCTACAATTAACCGGCGGTTACAATCCTAAATTGCTTGCCACGATGCCCAGCACACTCAACGGACCCTGGTCTTCCAGACTGTCGGCGGCTTTGTCCACCTTCTGCAAAGCCAGTTTCGCGTTCTTGTAGAATTCCTGGTCGTTGACAAGTTTGCCGACCGTGCCCTGTCCTTGATTGATCTTCTGCAAAATCTGGTTCAGGTTCGTCATCGAAGCCGTGGTGGAGGTGTAAAGGGTTTCGTCCGTCACCAGCTTGCCGATGGTGCCCCGGCCCTCGCTGACACCGTTAACGACCTGTCGCGCGGCAGTCACCGTATCCTGCAAGTTGGTCACGGTCACCAGGGCGGAATTGTAAAGCGCATCGCTGTAAATCAGTTTGCCGACGGTGCCCCGCCCGCTGGCAATCTGGCCGGAGATGGCTTCGATGTTCGAGATGGAGGCGCCGAGGTGGTCGCTGTTTTGCCGGATCAAATCGGTCAACGGGCCGAGCAAATTATTGATGGTGTCGCCGGTGAAACTTTTGGTCAGGTTTTGGACGCCGGTGGCGGCGTCATTGAGTTTGGCCATGATGGTGTTGAGGTCCGGCTGTTCGACGGTGGCGAGCACGGCCCCATCCACCGCTTTCGGCGCGCCCGGTGATCCAAAATCAATGGAGACGAAATTTTGTCCCATCAATCCAGTGAACCGGATGGCGGCCTGGCTGTCCGTTTTCACGACGGTGCCACTGGCCAGTTTCATCGTGACCCGGACCTTGTCGTTTTCGAGGGCGATCTTTTCGACGCGCCCGACTTCAACGCCGGCCATTTTAACACTGTCGCCGGCTTTTAATTCCTGCACCGTGTTAAACAGGGCGCTGAGGTGGTAGCCACGGTGGAAAAAATCGGCGCCACCGAGCGTTTCCATGATAAGCACGGCAGCGATGACCACCAGCACGGCAAAAATACCAAGACGGGTTTCGAGTGAATTTTTCATAGGCTTGATTGGGATTCGTGTTGAAAGTCTGCGTTTAAAAATTTCTGAAGGGTTGGGTCGTTGAATCGTTTCACCGCCTCCGGCGTGCCGACGGTGAGGATCCGGCCTTCGCTGATGACCGCAATGCGGTCGGCGATGCCAAAGGCAAGGTCGCGATCATGCGATACCACCAGCGAGGTGACGTGGATGCGCTGCTTGAGCGTCAAAATTTCACGACCGATAACCACCGCGGAGAGCGGGTCGAGTTCACTCGTCGGCTCGTCGTAAAGAATCAATTGCGGCTCGATGACCAGCGCGCGGGCAATGGCCACGCGTTTTTTCATGCCGCCGGAAAGCTCGTTGGGCATTTTGTCCACCGTATCCTTGAGGCCGACGGCTTCCAGTTTTTCAGTGACAATGCGCGTGATCTCGGCGGGCGGTTTGAGGCGGTGTTCGCTCAGGTAAAGGCCGACATTTTCGCCCACGGTCAGTGAATTAAGCAGCGCGCCGGATTGAAAAACCAGCGCCATCCGGTATTTGGCGGCGATTTCGGGCAATTGAATGGATTCACCGTTGATGAGAATTTCCCCCTCATCGGGCGGTTCCAGGCCGATGAGGTGTTTGAGTAAAACGCTCTTGCCGCTGCCGCTCGGCCCCATGATGACAAAAATTTCACCGGGCTGAACCTCGAAATCAATACCCCGGAGCACTTCCTCACCGTTGAAGCTTTTTCGCAGGCCGTGCACCTGGAGGCTCACGCCGGAATGATGGTTCGTCGTGTCGTTCATTATTTCAAAAGAATGCGCGTCAGCACATAGTCAAAAATCACGATGAGAACAATGGAATTGACGACCGCCTTCGTCACCGAGCGTCCAATGCCACGCGGCCCTCCGATGGTCACCAGGCCTTGATGACACGAAACGACACCGATAATCAACGCGAAGCAAAAACTTTTGAACAAGCCGTTGGCCACATCCTTCAGTTCAACCACCTCGCGCAAATTCGCGTAGAACGCTTGAAACGGAATCGAAATGTGGCTGTTCGCCTCCGCCACCAGCGCGCCGCCAAGCCAGCCGACCAGAATCGCAAAGGTCACCAGCATCGGCAGGGCAAACGCAATGGCCACCAGCCGCGGCAAAACCAGATAGTGAATCGGGTTGATATTCATCGTGCGGAGCGCGTCAATCTCCTGGTAGACGCGCATCGAACCGATTTCCGCCGCCATGGCCGAACCGATGCGGCCGGCAATGAGAATAGCCATCATCACCGGCGCCAGCTCCTTCGCCATGGAAATACCGACAATGCCGCCGACCGCGCTGGCCAGTCCCCGCTCGACCAGCACCGGACCGGTTTGCAGCGCGATGACCGCGCCGATAAAAAACGACAGCACGCAGACCATCAACAAACTCGCGTTGCCGATTTCAAAGAACTGATCGAAGACCTTCTGCCGCTGCCGCCACGCCAGCGGCAGGGCCAGCATCGTGCGCCAGAACAACAGAATAATTTCACCGATGTTTTCAAACATAATTCAAATGCGGTCGCACCTTCATTTTGCCGCCCGCCCGTCCGGTGGATACCATTTAAACACCGGAATATAAAACAGGCGCAGCTTCTTCATATTTGAATCCGATTGATACTGGAAAAGACCGAAAATGAGCGAGCACTTTCTGGACGCGGGCGCGGTGTCGCAGCGGTAAAAATTCCACAACCACGACTGGCTGGCCGCGCCGGATTTGGGATTGTTTTCGGATCGCCACAACGACCACAACGGCGACCAGTTGCGTTCCACCCCGCGGTTGTTGGGCAATGCCGGTTCAAGGGGTGCAATAATTTGCAGCCATTTGTTTCCATTAAAATCCCGGTGATAGGTAAACAGCGGCCACATATCCACCCTTTGTCGCTGAGCCCCGGTCTCCAGGTTTTTTTCCTTCACATTCACAAACAGATAAAACAGGACGTGCGTGCGGCGATAATCCAGCGCATCGGAGTGGAGGCGATCATATCGGTAAAGCGGCCAGAGGTAATAGTTATTTTCCAGCGTATCATTATGTGCCTGGCTGAACAGGGGCCAGAAGCGGGTGACGGTCTTGCCCGCACCGCGCGCAACGACAACGAAGGGATAGGGCCCCTCCCATTCATGATATTTTTCCCCGCGGTCGTCAACCCAGGTGAAAAATGGCCAGAGCACGGAGGTCGAATCGCGGGCCGGCGAACGCAGCACGCTGTAAAACGGCAAGTCCGCCCGGAATTTTGCCGGATCATCGGTGCCGATGCCGGTGTTTTGATGAAGATGGATCGGCCAGACCGCAAAAAATTTGTCGTAACCGGCAACGGTTTCCCTCTCCCCAAAGCCGTTGGTCTGCGTCGTCACATCCTTGTGTTCGGTGCCGTACAGCGGCCAGAATTGCCAGCCGTGCAACCCATCGCCGTGGCGCAAGTCGAAGAATGGAAACACGTAGTTGTCCGTAATCACGTCCCTTTTGCGGGTTTCGCTGTAAATGGGAAACAACACAAAGAAAATTTCGTCGCGAAACAACCGGTTCTTGAGATGGCCGTAGAAGGGCACCAGCGCGGTGTAATTGCCGTTCGCGTTTGGCGAACGTTGCTGGAAGTAAAGCGGGAAAAGCGTGAAGCGTTTCTCGGAAAAAGCCTGTGGGTCTTCGCCGCCCGCAAAACTGATCAATTGCCCAAGCTGCCAGCGATATTCCGTTCCAAAACGTTCGTAGGTCAGCAATGGATAAAGCAAATCGTCCTCTTCCAATTCAACGGTGGGATCGGAATCGTGCGAAAACAATGGTGGAAGGCTCCATGTCCTTTCCGAATCGATTTCCTGGTTATAGAAGAACGGACCGATGGCTTCGGTGCGATGCCCCGAATCGAGCGTCAGCGTAACTCGACTGAACAGCGGCCCGGCAACAAAATCGTCCGCACCGAAAACGGTAAAGGGAAAATTCAACGTCAACAGCCACAAACAAATTCGCAGCCACGTTTCGAATTTTCTATACCTGAACAACATGTGATTATTACAACGTTACCGTTAACGTAATCTCGATTTGTTCATTTTTCACCATTTCAAATCGATTTTTAACATTGAGGTTGACATTTCGCCGAATTGCTTTAACTTTGCCTTCCACTTGAGGTTTTTGACCTCGGTTCCTCCTGACCCAGTGTCGGCGATAAGTTGTCGGCACTGGGTTGATTTGTTTTTATCAACGGACGCCGGCGGCCCAGTAAATTGAGTAGCGCCGGCAGAAAAGTTAATCCCGCAATCATGCACGTCGCAATGCCGGTTGCCATTACACAACCGAGGCTGTAAATGCCGTAGTGCTTGGCGAGAATCAAGCTGCCGAAACCGGCAATCGCCGTCAACCCGGACACCAACACAGCCTTGCCGGTGCTGCGTGACAGGATACTCGGCGTGCGTTCCTCGGCAAAACGATTGAGAATGTGAATGCCATTCGTCACGCCGATGCCGATGAGCAGCGGCAACGTCATGATGTTTGCCAGATTGAAGGAAATCCCGAAGCAGCCCATCAACCCCGCCAGCCAGAGTGTGCCGATGCCGACCGGCAGTAACGACAGGATCACTGCGCCGAGACTGCGAAAATGGAAAAGCACCAGAATGACTATCGCCGCCAGCGAATACCACGCCGCCTGCAAATAACTGTTTTTTAACAGAGTCTCGTATTCGTAAAGCTGCACGGGTGTGCCGGTGGCATTGGGGTCCACTTTTCGCAGATCGGCGACGAAATCTTCCTGGTTCTCCCGCTGCCAGACGTCGTGCTTGGGAAACACCTGCAACAGGAATTGGCCGGTCATGCCCACGAACTGATCGCGCAACGCCGCGGGCAAATCATCCACGCGCAGCGGCGCGGTGTCGTTCTGCCGCTGTAGAGACTCGAAGGTTTCACGGACGTCATTAAACAGCGCTTGTTGAAACTCCGCAAGCTTGTCCGCATGTTCCCGGATCGGCCCGCTGTCGCCGGCCAGCATGGTCTTGCGTAAATCCTCGATCGCCTGCCGCAGGGCGGCAAATTGTTTTGCCAGCGCCGGATCCGTGTTGCCCACGGCGTCCAGCGCGGCACCGGAATAACCATAAAGCGAGTACAGCGTCTGGCTGAGTTCATTAATGTTCACCGGTTTCAGGTCGGGGGCGCTGAATTTCAACGGGGCCACCTCCTGCTTGATGCCCCGGATCAGCTCCAGTTTTTTTATTTGATTCGGCTCCAGAAAATCATTGAGCAGTTCCGGCGGTGGTTCAATGTCGGCCACCGTTGGCAGTTTCTGGATCTCCCCTTCCAGCGCGATGGCCTGATCCAGATTGGTGGCTACGACGGCGCCATACAGCAACGATTTGTCCGCCGAATTGATTAATTTGTGCTCAAACACCACCGACGCCAGGCTGGGACTCTGCATTTGGATGAGGTTGTAATCAAATTGCACCTTCCGGGCCGCAAACCACGCCGCCAAACACAATGCGGCGGTGACCGCCGTCACCCATACCGGTCGTTGCAGCCAGATGTTTTCGATGCGCGCGCGGGTTTCATCCTCGGTGGTCTGATGGTCAATGACGTTTTGCCGGCCGCGCAACATCAGCGCCGGCAGCATGGTCATCATCGGCACAAAGCAAAGTAACAAACCGCCGCCACAAATGATGCCCATTTCCTGGATGCCCTTGAAATGGGTGAAGGCCATCGCCAGAAACGCGCCCGCGGTGGTCAGCGCGCCGGTAAAAATTCCCTGTCCGGTGAAGACCATCGCTTTCGTCAACGCCGCTACCTCGTCCTTTCCGTGGCGCAACTCCTCCTCGTAGCGCGTGATCAGATGCACGCCAAAGTCAATGGCCAGACCAATCAGCATCGGCACGAACGTGATCGTGAGAATGTTCAAATGCCCGACGGTCAGCGTGGTGAACGCCAGGGTGTAAGCCAGTCCGATCACGAGGCAAATCGTCGCCTTGATCGGGCGTCCGGTTTCGTTGTAGCCATAAATGAAAATCAGCGCGCACAGAACCAGCGACACGATGCTGGCGACCGTTATGTCCGTCTGTGACTGCTTCATTTGGTCGTAATCCAAAACGGGCTCGCCCGTCAGGCCGATGTTCAGGCCGGGCACCTCGTCCTGGGTTTGCTTGATCAACTGGCGCAACCGATCAATCGCTTCGCCGTTAAGCTCGGTGTTCGGCGCGTGTGCCGTGAGCAGAAAAATCCGGCCATGATTGAAGGTGATGTAGATGTCCGATATGTCATTGGCGCCGAACAGCGCCGCCACGCCGGGGGACGGCGGCTGGCCGGACATTTGCAAACTGGCGGTGGCCTGTGTCAGGATGCGGGTCAGCACCGGCAGCGCCTGGACCAGCGATTCGGTCTGGGCGTTCGTCTCGCGGGGCGCGGTGCGGAACGCCGTGTTGATCTGGTTGAAAAACAAAACGAGGTTCGTCGTTTGCGTGAACTGGCGGATGAACGGCAGATCCGTGTGTAGCGTTGATTGAATCGAGGCCAGGTCCTCCACCGGCACGAAGAACAGCGCCTTGGTTCCCATCATCGGCAGATCGTGCTGGTAAAAAACGTCACGGAACAGGTTGGTTTCCGGCGTCATTTTCACGGCGAGGCGTTCGACGAACTGCCGGTTTTTCTCCGGGTTGTCGCTTTCCGCCACCACCACCAGGTCGTTGCCCTGCTGCGGAAACTCCTGCTGCAACCGGAGATAATTCCGGTGATACCTCTGGTTCGGACCGACCAGATTATCCTGGTTCATGTCCGTCTTCAGATAGCCGACGGTATAAAGGACGCAGACCGCGAACAGCACCACTTGTGGATAAATAAACCACCGGGGATGACGAATCACTGCCGCCGTCAGTTTGCCCAGCAGCCGCGCGAGAAAAGAATCGGCGCTTAATGCCTTCATGCTTCGGCCGGGCGCGCGTTCACGCCTTCACCGTTTCGTTGGGGAAGTCGGCGTTGGAAAAGACTTCCTTCACGTCATCGTGCTCCTCCAGCGCCTCGATCAATTTGTTGACGGCCGCCATTCCGGCTTCATCGGTCAGCGGCACCAGAATGGTTGACAAAGACATGATTTCCGCCGCTTCACATTTGATGCCTTTGGCTTCGATTTGCCGGTGAACGGCTTCAAAATTTCCCGGTTCGGTCAAAATTTCGTAGCCCAGCGGCTCGGCCTTGAAATCCTCGGCGCCGGCTTCGAGCGCCAGTTCCATCAGTTGATCCTCACCCGCCGCTTCCCGCGAAATGATGATTTGTCCCTTGCGTTGAAATAAACGGCTGACCGAACCCGGCGTAGCAATGCTGCCGCCACTTTTGGTAACGATGCTGCGGATGTCTGACGCGGTGCGATTGCGATTGTCCGTGCTTACTTCCACCAGCAGCGCCACGCCGTGCGGCCCGTAAATTTCATAGGTCAACTCCTCGAAGTTCGCGCCTGCGCCGCCCCCGGTGCCCTTTTTGATCGCGCGTTCGATGTTTTCGCGCGGCATGTTCGAGGTGCGGCATTTGAGCAGCACCATGCGCAGACGCGGGTTCATGTCCGGGTCGCCACCCCCGATTTTGGCAGCAATGGTGATTTCGCGGCCCAATTTGGAAAAAATCTTCCCGCGTTTGGCGTCAATGGCGCCCTTGAAATGCTTCACCTTCGCCCATTTGCTGTGTCCGGCCATATCAACTAATGCGACGTTGCCACGTAAACCGCCGTGCCGTAGCACAGCACTTCGGTGATGCCCGGCGCGATTTCTGTCGCGTCGTAACGTACGCCGATGACCGCGTTGGCTCCCAGTTCACCGGCGTGCGTAAGCATCAGGTTGAACGCGTCTTCCCGCGTACGTTCACAAAGACTGGTGTAAAGCGAAATGTTCCCGCCAAAAATGCTCTGGATGCTCGCGCCGATATTGCCGATGACCGAGCGTGATCGCACGATGATGCCGCGCACCACGCCGAACGATTTGGCCACCCGATAGCCGGGCAGGTCGAAGGTTGTGGTTGTTAACGGGTGCGTCAGACTCATGGTGAGATTGAACACGAACCCGGGCATCCGCAAAAGCGAAAAGTTCCCGAGCCTACGGCGAAAGCCAGGAAAACGCCGGCAGATTTCGCAACACGGCAAACCCCATGGCGATAACGAGAAACGTCCACAACACCGCCGATGGCAAAAAGGGTGTGACCGGCTGGTTCCGAATTTTGCGTGCCGCGAACCAGGTGCTGCGTCCTCCCAACGCCGCGAGCGAGACAATGACCAGGGCATTGTCTTGCAACGCCTGCAAAACATGCCCGTGCAACAACTGATAGAGGGCCCGCGTTCCGCCGCAACCCGGACAATTCAGCCCGGTCAGGGCGTGAAACTCGCAGACGGGATAAAATCCGTGCGTGCTGGGATTGAAGAAATACAACACCGCACCTGCACCCAGAAGGGCTGCGCCCAACACGGTGCCCGTGAAAAATTTCAGCGAAGCCAGCGTTGAAATTTTTGGCGGAACCGTTTGCAGTTTGGCGTGCGACATCCGGGTCAGAAACGATTGAAATTCCAGTTGAAATGAAAATGGCCGGTGGTCAGGGCTATCATGATGAAAACGAGGGCCAGCAACAGGCTCAAAATTGAAAGGACCAGTCCCGCGATGGCCAGGCCGCGGCCTTCGTAAAGTTCGGGATGGCGGTTGATTTGCGAAAGGCCAACGAGCGAGAAAATAATGCCCAACGCGCCGAACAGAAATTTACAGCAGCAAAAGAACGCCAAAATCCCGAAAATCATCCCGGCCATTGCATAAGAGTTTGTTTTTCGGACTCGACCGGAAACCGGCGGGCTGATCGGCGGCGGCACTTGCGGCGCGAAATGGCCCGCAAATTCCGGCAACGCGTCGAGCGGTCTCCATTCCGTCGCACCCTCAACGAAGGTTTGTGTCTGCGCATTGGCGCGGCCTTCGGCCATCCATTGCCGCAACTGTTCCCCGGAAACCGGGCCGTATTGCCGTCCGTCCGCACCGATGATTCTATACATGCTCATCTATTCCTCTCCGCTTTTGACGGTCACGCGCCCCAAATCCGCGCAAACGCCGCGTTTTGCACCCGCCACAAAGTCTAGCAGAATTTTCGCCGCGTCGCCGGGAAAAATTTTCCGCGCCTCGCCCGCCGCGTCGCGCAGATTTTTCCCGCCCCGAAACAGCAGATGATAAAGCCGCTTCAATTCCATGCGTTGCTCGGTGGTGAATCCGACGCGGCGCAAGCCGACACTGTTCAGTCCGCAAATTTCATTCACGCGCATTGCCACCGTGAACGGCGGCACATCTTTGCTGACGGCCGAGTTGCCCTGCATCAACGCCAGCGTGCCGACGCGGCAGAACTGATGCACACAGCAGTTGCCGGAAATGAACGCGCGGTCTTGCACTGCCGCATACCCGCCCAGCAACGCGCCATTGGCTAGAATAACATGGTTTCCGACGATGCAATTGTGCGCCACGTGCGCGTTGGCCATGAAAAAATTATGCGAACCGATGATGGTTTCCGAGTCCGGTTTCGTCGAACGATGTGCCGTGAAATGTTCGCGGAACACGTTGTCGTCGCCGATATGCAGGCGCGTCGGCTCGTCCTTGTACTTCAAATCCTGCGGCGCGTCACCGATGACACAGCCGGCATGAAAACGGTTGCCCACGCCTGCCGTTGTCAGCCCCGTGAGATAAACGTGTGGTCCAACGACACAATCCGCCCCCAACTCAACACCCTCGTCAACCACGGCATACGGCCCGACCCGGACCGTGGAGTCCAGTTTTGCCTTGGGGTGAATGATGGCCGTCGGATGAATCACAAATTCAAGGTGACGGATTCGGCCGGATTGCCAAGTTCAAAAATACCACCCGCACGAAGAGGCTTTGTGTCACAGCCTTTCGCTGTTAGATTGAGAGCGTAATGACTGGCGTTCGGCTTGAATCAACTCCGCAATCCGCAATCCCTGCCTCGCCGGAGCGCAGCGAAGGCGGGCGCAATTCACAATTGCCGGAGTTGCTCGCTCCCGCCGGCGATTGGGATTGCGTCCGCGCCGCGGTCGAGAATGGTGCGGACGCCATCTATTTCGGCCTTGAAAAGTTCAACGCCCGGATGCGGGCGCAAAATTTCACCGAGGCCGATTTGCCGAAGTTGGTAAAATTTCTTCACCGCCGCGGCGTGCGTGGTTACGTGACGCTCAACACGCTCGTCTTTGAAAACGAAATCGCCGACGCCGAAAAATGTCTGCGCGCGATAATTTCCGCCGGCGTGGATGCGGTGATCGTACAGGACGTGGGCATCTGCCGGCTCATCCGCCAACTTTCGCCCGATTTTCCGATTCATGCCTCGACGCAGATGACCATCACGAGTGTCGCTGGCGTGGAATTCGCCCGCGAACTGGGTTGCAACCTCGTCGTGCTCGCCCGCGAATGTTCCGTCGCTGAGATTGAGAAGATCCGTAGCCGCGCTTGTGAAAGCGCGGATTTTGCGAGTGGACCAGACCGCACTTTGACAAGCGCGGTTACCATGCCTTTGGAAGTTTTTGTCCACGGCGCGTTGTGTGTTGCCTATTCCGGCCAATGTCTGACCAGCGAAGCGCTCGGCGGACGCTCGGCCAATCGCGGCGAATGCGCCCAGGCCTGCCGGATGCCCTACGAACTGGTTTCCGACAACCAGCTGGTCCCGCTCGGCGACCGGAAATATCTGTTGAGTCCGCAGGATCTGGCTGGCCTGGAAGTTTTGCCGGACCTGATCCGCGCCGGCGTGGCGTCGTTGAAAATCGAAGGCCGGCTCAAATCACCCGAATACGTGGCCAACATCACACGCATTTATCGGCAGGCTTTGAATGATTTATGCGCGCCTGGTGAATCGGCTCGTAAATCCGAAATCGTAAATCGTAAATATGAAATGGAGATGGCCTTTTCGCGCGGGCTGTACACCGGCTGGTTCGGCGGCACCAACAACCAGCAACTCGTCCATGCGCGTTTCGGCAAAAAGCGCGGCGTATTCCTCGGTGAAGTGAAGAAGGTTTTACGCGACGCCGTGGTGATCGAACTCGAAGCGCCGCTGAAACCTGGCGACGGCGTGGTGTTCGACGCCGGCAAGCCGGCGGATAAGGAAGAGGGCGGACGGGTTTATGAAGTCCGAAGTCCGAAGTCCACAGTCCCAAATACCAAACCCGTCGAACTGTGTTTCGGCCACGGTGACATTGATTTCTCACGCGTCCACGTCGGTGACAAACTTTGGAAAACCGATGACCCGGAACTGAACCGGCGGCTGCGTCAAAGTTTCGCCGGCGACACGCCGAAGTTTCAGCAGCCCATCGAGATGGAAGTTCATGGCACCGTTGGCAAACCTCTCACGCTCATCGCACGCGATGATTTCGGCAACGTTGCCAAAGTGGAATCCACCATGCCGCTGGCGAAGGCCGAAAAACAGCCGCTGACAGAATCGAAATTGCGCGAACAACTCGGGCGGCTCGGCGGAACTCCTCTTCGACTCGGTGAATTGAAAAATGTTTTAAGCGGCGGTGTTTTATTGCCGGTGAGCGAATTGAACCGCCTTCGCCGCGAGGCCGTGGCGGAGCTGGAACAACGGCGCGCACAGCCGAAGCGCTGGCAACTTAACGTAGGACAGGCATCTTGCCTGTCTCCATCTGCCTTTTCTGATTTGGTTAGAGACGGACGCGACGCCTGTCCTACACTCATTGTTCTCGTCCGTAACCTGCCCCAACTCGAAGCCGTGCTGCAATGCGGCGTGACCACGGTCTATTGCGAATTTGAAGACCCGAAGAAATACCGCGAAGCCATCACGCGTGCGCGTGACGCGTGGCGAGTGACGAGTAACGCGAATGCCTCGTCACCCGTCACCCGTCACCCGTCACCCTCCATTTGGGTGGCTCCCCCGCGCATCTTCAAGACCGGCGAGGAATGGATGCTGGAGCAGGTGCGCTCCTGTAACGCCGACGGTTACCTGGTCCGCAATTACGATCACCTGAAGTTTTTTGCCGATGACCGGCGCATCGGCGATTTTTCGCTGAACGTGGCCAACCGGCTGGCGGCGGATTATTTCAAAAACGAGTTTGGTCTGGAGCGTGTAACGGCGAGCTACGATTTGAATTTCCAGCAACTCGAGGCGTTATTGTCAGCCGCGCCGCCGGAATGGTTCGAGGTTACGATTCACCAGCACATACCGATGTTTCACATGGAGCACTGCGTGTTCTGCGCGTTTCTGTCGAGCGGCACGGATTTCCGGAACTGTGGCCGGCCGTGCGACCGGCACGACCTGAAACTGCGCGACCGTGTGGGTGCGGAGCATCCGGTGAAAGCGGACGTCGGCTGCCGCAACACCGTCTTCAATGCGTTGGCGCAGACCGGCGCGGAGTATGTCTCACGGATGATTGAACTGGGCGTGCGGCATTTCCGCCTGGAATTCCTCAACGAAACGCCGGAGCAGGTGACACGGACTATTGCCCAATACCGCCGGCTGTTGCGCGGCGAAATCACCGGCACCCAACTCTGGCGCGAATTGAAATTGTTCAATCAACTCGGCGTCACGCGCGGGCAGATTGGGAAATAAACCATCTCACTCCTCACGAATAAAAATATCCCAACTCGCGCAGTGAAGCGTAATCCTTCGGCCGTTCCGCCGTCGCGCGACCGATGATGACGTGGTCGAGCACTTCAATCTTCAAAAGTTGCCCGGCCCGGATTAAATCGCGCGTCACCTTGATGTCGGCTTCACTCGGCGTGGGGTCGCCGCTCGGATGATTGTGCGCCAGCACCACGGCGGCGGCGTTGGCGGCAATGGCAACTTTGAACACCTCGCGGGGATGCACCAGGATTGTGTCGAGCGTGCCGTCGGCGATTTCCTCCACGCGAATCAACCGCCGCCGCGTGTTCAGCAAAATGATTTGGAACGTCTCCACCTGCCGCAGCCGGTTGTCCTCGCGCAACAGGTTCACAATCGCTTCCGGCGTTTCCAGCACGGGCCCTTCGTGGCGCAACTCTCCGGCCATTTTCCGCGCCAGTGCGAATGCCGCCATCAACGTCACCGCCTTGTCGCGCCCGATGCCCTTGACGCTTTGCAAATCTTCAACGGAAGCCTGCGCCAGCGCCTGAAGCGTGCCGTATTTTTGCATCAGTTGCCTCCCGATCTCGACGGCATTGGCACCCTTCATGCCGGTGCGCAGCAGAATCGCAATCAATTCCGCATGGCTCAAGGCGTCCGCGCCATGCGCGACGAGCCGTTCGCGCGGACGCTCGCTGACGGGCTGGTCCTTGAGTCGAAGGCTGCCAGACATGAGAAAACATTATCCTGCACGCCCGGAAAATCACGCACAAAAATCATCGCGCAACTTTTCTAGACAAAGCATTTTGCCGGGCGCAAAGTCAAAATCATGAAATGGGATAAGCAGCGAAACGCGCTATCTATTATTCCTTAAACACATGTAAACACCATGAAGCATTCCATGCCAAATGCAGTGTATGCGATTGTTGCCTATCCATTTTTGCTTTTGTTGTCCCTCTTCCTTGTTGCGCTAATCTGGGCGCATTGGGTTTCTGGAAAGTTGTACATATGCACTGATCCTTTTATTGGCATCTTCGACATTATTCCTCCGTTTGTGCATCCAGGCACAGATGATGTTTACCTTGTACCGGCATGGCGAGTTTGGCTTGTTTGGGGGAGCCTTATTACGGCTGCGTTTGTACTACCGGCGCTTGCTATTTGGTTTATATGGCGGAGGGAAATGGATCACGATGCCTGACCTAAGAACGGGCCGTAAATCCTAATTCTCCTTTCAATCTCCTTTGCATTCTTTCCGCCTTCGCTGCGCTTCCGCCTCAATCAGATTTCGGCGCGACACATCTGTGTTTCATCCGCGTATAGCGGCGTGGCCGCCACGCGGCTTTACGCCGTGTTCATCTGCGGCTAAAATTTTGCCGGATGGAATCCACGCGCACCCAAAACGATTCGCTCACACCCTCGCAACGGCAGGCGGTCGCCGCGCGCGGCAATGTGCTCGTCATGGCCGGCGCGGGCACGGGCAAAACCCA
>Ga0265338_10001567_pt1 | contig 36894 bp, 34 predicted proteins | sample 42126metaG_FD_193579 | JGI IMG/M metagenome (GOLD analysis project Ga0265338, IMG submission 193579) | Rhizosphere microbial communities from Carex aquatilis grown in University of Washington, Seatle, WA, United States - 4-21-26 metaG | ecosystem: Host-associated > Plants > Roots > Rhizosphere... | reverse complement strand
GGACCGCCAATTTGCCCGGTTAGCTCAGACGTGAAGAGCAACGCTCCTACAAAGCGAAGGTCGCAAGCACTCACCTTGCACTGGGCACCATTCATTGCGTTGTTAGACCTCTATGGAGAAGGCGCCGGCTGTAACCCGGTTATCTAACGATCCGCAAGGTTCGATTCCTTGACGACGCACCATACCGCTATAACTCAAGTCCGGTACAGAGTCCTGCCTCTTAAGCAGCGAGGTCCAGGTTCAAATCCTGGTAGCGGTACCAATTCTGCCGTCCATGTTGGCGGTGACGTAGGGGCCACGAGACGGTCCACCAATACGGGCCAGTGCAGCGGGCTGCGGGCGATCCTTGCAAGATAGCTCCGAGGGTTCAACTCCCTACCGGTCCACCAATTGAACGGCAATGCAAAGTAGCCGAGCGCTCAGGTTCTCAACCTGATCTTAGCGGGTGCAAGCCCCGCGCCGTTCTCCATCGCATGCGGTGCCCAGAGTTATGGGGATTAAATCCGGTTTGGTTCCGGAGCCGCGATCGATCAATGTTCCGTGAGCAGCCGGCGAAGCAGGCGGACTTTCAATCCGTCGTGATGGGATCGACACCCATACGGAACGCCATTTCATCGCCCTTCTAGCCCAACGGCAGAGGCACTTGCCTTAGGAGCATGTCAGTCCCGGTTCGAATCCGGGGAAGGGTACCAACTTGTGGTGGAAGCCGAAGCAGATAGGCCGGAGTCTGTGAAACTCCTGTTAGTTGGTGCAAGCCCAACCCATCACCCCATTTTGATTCGTTGGCCGAGCATCCAGGCAGCGGTCTGCAAAACCGTTTCAGGCTGGTGAGACCCCAGCACGAATCTCCAACATTCAGAGTGTGGGTCAAAGGTTGACCACGTGCCTTGGGAGCATGTCCATGCAAGTTCGAGTCTTGCCACTCTGACCAATCAATGCCTCGTTCGTTCAACGGCAGGACTGTCGCCCGATTAGCGACGTATGGTGGTTCAAGTCCATCACGAGGTACCAACACGCGGGCGCGCATGGTGCGCGGCATCTTTGCCAAAGAGGCATGGGACGGTTCGACTCCGTTCGCCCGCTCCAGATGCGCAGACCGATGGACCGGTAGACGGCCTTCTAAACCGACGATTGAAGGTTCGAATCCTTCTCTGCGCGCCAGCTCCTCGGTGGTGGACACAGCAGTCGCTCCTATCGACCGCATCGGACGTTCGAATCGTCTCGGGGAGACCATACCGCTGTAGCACAATCGGCAGATGCGTTCGCCTCAAGAGCGATTCGGTTCTGGGTTCGAATCCCAGCAGCGGTACCACTTACGCGCTCATGGCGGAACGGCATACGCAACAGGCTGAGAACCTGAAAGCTACTGGTTCGAATCCAGTTGAGCGCACCAATTCGTCTCTCAAGCTAACCTAGTGGAAGCGTGTCCCTGAAGAGGACGAGGGCTCCGAGCGTAACGGAGGGGAGACACCAAACAGTTGCGAGCGATCCAGTGATCAGCAGAGTCTCATAAGCTCAGCGCGTCCGGTGCGACCCCGGAGCTCGCTACCATCCATGCGCATGGCCCGAGGGAATTCGGGGACAACGCTACGAACGTTGATCGCGTAGGCTCGACTCCTACCATGCGTGCCATTTGCCCGTAGCACCGGCGTGCGGCGCGCCCTTATAAAGCGCGGAGAGCTGCCAGATTAGCGGCGACGGCAGGGCTCGACACCCTGACGGGCAACCAACTATCCAGGCCGGTGGACTTCCGGCACTGCGCCTCCGAAGCGCGGCAGCATGCGTTCGATTCGCATCCTGGGTGCCAATCATGCCTCTCAAGTTCTGACAGCGGAACGCGAACTTGGTAAGTTCGAGGTGCAGGGCGCAAATCCCTGGTGAGGCTCCAATTGCCCCGTAAGCATTGACGGTGATGCAGCCCGCTTGTACCGGGCAGAACAGCGCTCGAGTCGCTGACGAGGCTCCAGTTTTGCCCTTCAAGCTCTGACAGCGGAGCGCCTGATTCGTACCCAGGAGGTGGCCTGTGCAACTCAGGCGTGGGGCTCCAGTTTGGATCGCTAACTTAACCTGGCTAAAGTCACGCCTTTTAAGCGCAGAGATCGGGGTTCGATGCCCTGGCGATCCACCAATTTGGAGAGTTAACTGGGCGAGGCCCTGGCTCGTTTGCTAAACGAAGCGAACCCTCACGGGTTTGTGAGGCAGGATCACAGCTCTCCGCCACTTTTGGACAGTGAAGCGTGCAGGCGCACGCCTCCGGTTTGAAGCCGGGTGGAACCCTTACCGGGTTTGTGGATCGTGCCCGACCGCTGTCCGCCACATTGGAAGGTAAAGCAGACAAGCGCGCTGCGCCTGCCTCGAAAACAGGTCGTACCTTGACGGGTATGTGACGCAAATTCACTGCCTTCCGCCAATCTGGAGAGTAAACCAGCCGGGGTGCTGGAGCCGCCTGGAAAGCGCGCTGTACCCTCACGGGTATCGTCATCGTGCGATGTGCTCTCCGCCATTTACGGGTTGGGTTCCAGCGAACAGGCGAGCCTCCAAATCTTGCCGTGCGAGGATCGACACCTCGACAGCCCGCCAATCTCAGCTCAGGTGTGGGTTGCCGGTATCCCATCGTGGCTCTGAACCACGGCCACGCACGTCCGACTCGTGCCGCCTGAACCATTCAGGGATCGTCTAACAGCAGGACGCGAGCCTTTGAAGCCCGCTATCTAGGTGCAAGTCCTAGTCCCTGATCCATTTGACCATCGATGAGGCTGCCCGCTACTCTGTAGCGATGGCGTTCAATCTCGCTTCTTTCGATCCGAACTCTGTCGATGCAAAGCTGCAATTGCTCGACATTGATCGTGCGGAATGCGAGGAATCGCTCTATCTTTTCCTGAAGTCTGCATGGAAATACATAGATCCTGCGCAGTGGAAGGACGGGTGGTGTGTCGATGCGATTTGCGAGCATCTGCAGGCCGTCGTCGACGGGCAGATCAAGAAGCTGATCATCAATTGTCCTCCTCGCATCGGTAAATCTGACACGGTATCGGTCGCGTTTCCCGCCTGGGTATGGGCGCAGCCAATCAATACCCCGACATCTGGCCCCGGCGTCCCGATGCTGCATGCCTCCTACGCAGACAAGCTTTCTCTACGTGATTCAGTGAAATGTCGCCGCCTGATCGAATCCCCGTGGTATCAGGCGCGGTGGGGGCATAGGTTTCAGCTGACGTCGGATCAGAACACGAAGAGCCGATTTGCCAACGATAAAGGCGGCGAGCGCCTGATCACCTCCATCGGAGCCGGGGTTACCGGAGAGGGCGGCAATATCATCATCATCGACGACCCGAACGCGGCGAACGATGTCGCCAGCGAAGCCAGCATGCTCGAGGTCATCGATTGGTGGCAGACCACGATGCCGACACGTGTCAACGATCTTGAAACTGGCGCCTGGATCATCATCCAGCAGCGGCTGGCCGAAGACGATCTGACGGGGCACATTCTGGAGAAGGAGGCCGATGGTTGGACGCATCTTTGCCTTCCCGGACGATACGAACCGGAGCGGTCTTTGCACACCGTTATCGGCTGGAAGGATCCGCGGACGGAGCCTGGCGAGCTGCTTTGGCCTGAGCGTTTCAGCGAGGCCGCTCTCAAGGGCCTTGAGCGCACCATGGGGCCGTTCATCTTCGCCGGCCAGATTCAGCAGCGCCCAGAGCCGAAGGGCGGCGGGATAATCAAGCGCGAGTGGTGGAAGCTCTGGGACAAAGACCGGTTTCCGCCGATGGATTACGTGTTGGCGTGGCTCGATACGGCGTACACCGAAGACACGATGAACGACCCGTCCGGCATGATCATCTGGGGGATCTTCTCGGGCGATGTGCAGGCGCACGCGACGCTGATTATGGGGCCTGACGGCGAGCCAATCCGGCTAAATCCCACCTTCTCGGAATTCGCACCAAAGGTCATGTGCATGTACGCATGGACCGAGCGTCTGGAGTTCCACGAGTTGGTCGAAAAGTCCGTTTCGACCTGCGTCAAGTGGAAGGTCGACAATCTGGTGATCGAGAACAAGGCGTCCGGCATCAGTGTGGCGCAGGAAATCAGGCGCCTGTACAGTCGCGAGCGTTTCGGCGTGGAATTGTGCGATCCGAAGAGCCAGGACAAGACCTCTAGGCTCTACAGCGTCCAGCACATATTCGCCGAGGGCATCATCCACGGCCCTGACACGCTCTGGATGGAGGCGGTCATGAAGCAGGTCGGCCAGTTCCCGAAGGGGAAGCACGACGAGTACGTGGACTGCACATCCGGCGCCCTGCGGAAGCTGCGCGATATGGGGCTTCTGGTGCGCCAGCCGGAACGGGAAGCTGAAATTGAACAGGAAAAGGCGTATGTTGGCAGGGAGCAGCCGCTGTATCCGGTTTGAGGAGCTGTCGTGAGTTGGAGTTTCCTGGCCCTAGCTGCGTGGATTACATACGACTCCGTCCGTCGTTTCCGCGCGTCGCGCAGAGAAAGTCGCAAGCCATGATCCTGACGCCTGAAACCGCCACTCCGCGCTGCACGGCAATCGTCGATCTGATCTCGCGCGTCCAGCGTCCATACCTGTTTCGCGTGACGGTTAGCGGCCAGTTCCCTCACAACTGGAGGCAGGTTTACACTATCGCCGCGGAATCCGATGACAGTGCGGCCATGAAGGGATTGGAGTTGTTCGTGAAGAGCTGCATGAACCCGATCATTCGAGCGGAAATGGCGACGCTGGCGCCGAAGGCGAAGCTGCAGTGAGCGCGCCTTCGTCAGTCCTGACGCCGCCGAATATGGAATCGACGCCGCACATCGACTTTATTCGGCGCGTCATCGAAGCGCGCACGGCGTATGAGAACCTTTGCGGGCAGCCCCCGACCTGCATTCATGTGAATGGCGCGACACTGCGCGTGTTCGAATCCAAAGGTTTCAAGGAAGGATCGCAGATCGCCGGCATGAAGATCATCGCACGCACCGGCCCGATAGCAGACCCGGCGATCTGTTCGCGGGATGAGGGACTGTTCAAGTGCCCGGCTTAGCCCCAAACACGAATCTGCGCCTGGTTCCAGATCCGGAACCTGGGATGCCCCCTCCGGCCAACATAGAGGTTCATGTCGATGCCGGAGAGGATGCTCCGGTCATCGATGACAACGACAATGTCGTACGCATCGAGCATGCCGACGGCTCGATCACCGTATCCCTGGACGGCAAGCCGCTGAACGAGCCGAAGCCAGAGAAACCCATCGAATGGTTCGACAACCTTGCGGACAAAATCGACGCCGCAGAACTATCCCGTATCACTGACGATCTCCTGCGCGGAGTCGAGGAAGACCTTACCTCCCGCCAGGATTGGATAGACGACCGCGCGCAGGGCATCAAGCTGCTCGGACTCAAGATCGAACTTCCGAATGTTCAAGGCGCCGCCGACGGCGCGCCCGTCGAAGGAATGAGCAAGGTTCGGCATCCGCTATTGCTCGAGGCCGTGGTGCGTTTCAATGCGAACGCCCGCAGCGAGTTCCTGCCCACAGATGGGCCAGTGAAGATCAGGAATGATTCCACGTCCGCCAACGTGCTGAGCGACGAGTTGGCCTCGGCGCTCGAAATGGACATGAATCATTACCTGACGACGAGGGCCTCAGAGTACTACCCGGACACAGACCGCATGCTGCTCATGGCTGGGTTCGGAGGTGACGGATTCAAGAAGGTCTACAAGTGCCCACTGCGGAATCGCGCGGTATCGGAATCAGTCGATGCCGAGGATCTGATCGTCAATCAGTCGGCAACAGACCTGACGAACGCCCAGCGCGTCACGCACCGCTCGATGATGAAACCGTCGACGGTACGGCGCATGCAGATTCTGGGAATTTACCGCGATATATCGCTCACTGACGCGAAGGCACCGACGACCGACGCGCTGGAGGACGAAAAGCGCGCGCAGCAGGGAATCAGTGTCAATACCACGGGGCGCCCGCAGGATCGCGAACGCGAAATCTACGAGATTTACTGCGAGTTGGATATCGTTGGTTTCGAGCACAAGCACCATGGCAAGGACAGCGGACTGGCGGTTCCTTACGTAGTCACGATCGATACGTCATCGCGAGAAACGCTTTCTGTCGTTCGCAACTACGGAAAGGACGATGCTCCGCTGCCTGTGGCTCGCAAACGGTTCGTGAAGTGGCCGTTCATTCCAGGGCTCGGGTTCTACGATATCGGGCTCCTTCACATCCTTGGAAACACGACGAATGCCGTGACCGCGGCATGGCGCGAGATGCTTGACTGCGGAATGTTCGCGAACTTCCCAGGCTACCTGATGGCCGACAATGGCGGCCGGCAGAACACGAACATCTTCCGTGTGCCGCCAGGCGGCGGAGCATCGGTCAAGACCAACGGGGTACCAATCAAAGACGCGGTGATGCCGCTTCCGTATTCGACCCAGGGCATGGCGGCCCTGATGCAGTTGGTCGAGAACATGGCCGAGACCGGTCGGCGCATCGGCGGCACTGCTGAGGTCCAGGTTGGTGAGGGTCGCGCGGACGTGCCAGTCGGCACCGTGATGGCGATGATCGACCAGGCCATCAAGGTCATGAACGCCGTCCATAAGCGCATGCATAGCGCGCAGGCGGAGGAATTCCAACTCCTGAAGCAGGTGATCAAGGAGAACCCTGAGACTTTCTTCGAGAGCGGCTGCAAATCGAAGACGACGTGGGATAAGCAGAAGTTTCTGATGGCCATCGACAACTGCTCACTCGTGCCGCAAGCCGACCCGAACACGTCCTCTGCCGGCCAACGCATGATGAAAATCATGGGGCTGATGCAGCTGCAGGACAAGGCTCCTGCGCTGTACGATCCGATCAAGATCCATACTGCGGCGCTCGCCGCGATGGGCTGGTCGAACCCAGAGGAATTCTTCGTGCCGCCATCGGCTCGCGCGCAGCCGCCGCCGCAGCTCTTGCAGATGCAGCGGGAGATGGACGACAAGACGAAGGTCGCGGATGCGAAGGTCGCGACATCTCAGGCACAGGCCAAGGTCGCCGAGGCGCGTGCCGACGAGGTGAATGCGAAGATCGCCATGGGCCACTTCGAGCCGAAGCACGAAGGGGCGTCGGCTCCGGAGTCCAAAGAGACGTCCCTTGACGTCGCTACGGCCCAGGCGAAGATTATGGATGCGCACACCCGTCGTGCGGATGTGGGGCTGAAGGCGCGAGAACTCGTCGTCAACGACCAGAACCGCGACCAGGACCGCGAAGCCCGTCAGGAAGACGCCGCGATCGGGCTGGCGAAGGAAGTCATTCAGGAGCCGAAGGATGCCGCTAGCGCCGGGAAGCGCGCGGTTGGAATCATGGGGCAGATCGGAAAGTGGATCGGGAGGCGGGAATGAGGGTGCGGGTGGCCCATATCATTGGCACTGATCGCGACTATTTCTCAGTGCAGAGATGGAGGGGGTACAGACCATACGAGGAAGATTGCTGGGAGCATGTCAAAGACTTTCAGAGCGACCAGTATGACCTAGCCTGCCAGTACGCCATGACGCTGAGCGTGCGCAAGGAAGCCACGTTCGCGAAAGCCTGCTTCGAGGATGGGGCTGACGTCTCATACCTGATCCCAAATTGCACCCTGCCGTCGACCGACGTACACTCGGCGCAATCGACTCCGTGAGGCACCCATGAGCAAGATGTCAGAAGCGGCCCGTTCCAAGGCAAAGTCCAAGGCCGAACGACTCGTGCGTGCGGATCCGCGCCAGCGCGTGGATGCGTCTGGCTACATGCCAGAGGGCGCCATGAACGCCGACGTGCAGACCGGTCCTCGAGTGATTTCTCGGCGCCAGTACGCCAGCGGCGGCGGAGTTGCCGGCGGCGCGGCGCCCCAGCGGGCGGATCGGAAGCCGAGAGCGACCAAAGATTGGTCGCATAACAAGCCTCTGAATGCAGACGAACTCAAGGAACTGCAAGCAGAAAATCAGCGTGTGGTCAAGAAAGGCTTTGCTCCATACCCAGATCCACGGTCAGATGGCAACAAACAACGCTTTGCCTCCGGAGGCGCCGCGCTGACTCCAGATTCGCTGGCAAACACGAACGTGAAGGAAGCCAACCAGAAGCGCGACGGCATCAAGCACGACGGGGGGATGAAGTCCGGCGGTCGCACCGGGAAAATGGCCGGCGGCGCCCTTTCTCCCCAACAGCGGATGGCGCTCGGGCAGCGCTCGACGATTCCGCAGGGCGGCATGTCCAGGCCAATGCGGAAGGACGGCGGTCACGTGAGCGACTGTCAGTGTGCGAAGTGCGGCGGTGGCCGCGTCGGTCGCGCCCGCGGCGGCCCGGCGATCAACGAAGGCACGCGTCCCGTCGGTGGGCGTCTCGCGCGCAAGGCCGGTGGTCGCACGAAGAAGGGCACCACGGTCAATATCAACATCATCCAGCCGCCGGCAAAGCCGCCGATGCCACCGATGGGCATGCGTCCTCCGGGCGGCCCGCCGCCAGGTGGCCCGATTGGAATGGCGCAGGGTATGCCTCCGCAGGGCGCGATGATGCCTCCGCCAGGAGCTGCCGGGATCCCACCAGCCGCGCCACTGATGCCGCGTGCTGCCGGCGGTCGCACGTATCCAATCGAGACTGGCAGCGGTGGTGGTCGCGCGAGACTCGACAAGGCCGCGCGCGCCGCGCGCGCATGACGCGTTTCGAGCACGAGCTCAAGAAGCTCATCGCTTCCGAAGTGGAACGCCTGACCGGTGAATTGGCGGCCGGAATGGCGGTCAAGGACTACGCCCACTACCAGAATTACGTCGGGCGCATCACTGCCCTCATGCAAGTGGCAGAAACGTTCTGCGAAGAAGTGAATAGAAAACTCAACGAGGGATGATGCATGGCGATCGAAGTTCTGAAACGCAAAAACATGTCAGAGCGCGACGAAAAACGGGAGCTTCTCGCGAAGCTTGGTGACATTGCAGAGATCGAAATCGCCCAGAACGAGGTGCTTCTGGCGATTTATCGGCGTCCAGACACCACTCCGGGAGGAATCGCCCTCGCAGCGCAGACCCTGAAGGAGGATGTCTATCAGGGGAAGGTCGCTTTGGTCGTGAAAATCGGCGCAGCCTGCAACTTCCAGCAGGAAAATCCGTACGATGGCATGAAATTCAGTCTCGATATCAAGCTTCACGACTGGGTTGTCGTGCGTCCCAGCGATACTTGGGCGCTCGACATCAACGGGAACGCGAGTGGGCTGCGAATCGAGGACTTTGTGCCGTGCCGACTCGTCCGCGACAAGCATATTCGGCTCCGCGTCTCCAATCCACAGGTAATCTGGTGATCTATGGCAGATGAAAACGGCGAAATTACCCTGGATGTTGATGCGCTCGACGCGGCAGCAGGGAAAAAGGTCGCGAATGGCGCGGATCATGAGTCGACAGTCGTCGTCGATCCGGATGTAGCGGCGAAAACGGCCGCCAAAGATCCAGTTACGACCGAAGCAGGCATCGAAAAGCTTCAAAAACAGCTCAAAGACGAGCGTGAGGCGCGCGCGGCGGCCGAAGCACGCGCCCGAGATGCCGCTGCTGGCGAAGCAGAGGCCCGTGGGACCGTCCAGAAGACCCAACTGGAGCAAATCAAGGGCGCAATCGCCCAAGTCAGCCAGGCGAACGACGTTCTGGAAGATCAGTACGCCGAAGCGCTAGCGGCGCAGGATTTCAAGGCCGCAGCGAAGGTGCAGCGGCAGATGGTGGACAATTCGTCGAAGCTTTCCCAACTCGAGGCCGGGAAAAGCGCTCTCGAGCGCGCTCCGCCGCCAGTCGCTCGCGCCCCGGTTGATCCGGTCGAGAAGTACGTCAGCACGATGGGGAAAGAATATCCCCGGAGCATCGCGTGGGTGCGCGCGCACCCTGAATTCGTGCTCGATCAACACAAAGAGCAGCAGATGCTCGCGGCGCATCAACTCGCGCTCGCCCGCGGCCATACACCGGACACTGACACCTACTTCGCGTCGATCGAGAAAACACTTGACCTGAGTCCAGCTCCGACGCTGGTGGCGCCTCACGCGGACGACCCTGATCCGTCTGCGGATGCGGCGCAGCTTGCCAATGGTGGGCGTGGCGCGGCGCCAGCAGCGGCTCCGGTCACTCGCAGCGGCGGCGCGTCCCGCACCAACGTTGTGAAGCTGAGTCCAGCCGAAGTCGAAATGGCCCAGAATATGGGCATGACTGTCGAGGAATACGCGAAAAACAAAGTCGCGCTCAAGAAAGAGGGCAAATTGTCATGACCACTGAAGCACAGACTCCGAATCGTACCAACGTCCCGCACGCGCCGCTTCCTGGTGCTGCGGGACCGGTCTCCAAAGGCCAGGCAGCGGCTGCTGATGACCCAAGAGCGCGTGCCGCTCACCGCGCCGCGGAACTCCGCGATCACCTTGGTGGCATGGAGGAGAGCACCGACAAGTTCTACATCGACCCGCGCAGCATTCCGGATGGCTGGTCGTACGAGTGGAAGGCATTCGAGATTCTTGGCAAGCAGAATCCATCGTATCAGGTGTCGCTTGCGCATCGAGGATGGGAGGCGGTTCCAAGATCGCGGCATCCGGAGATGATGCCGGAAAGCGATCAGGGTGAGACAATCACTCGTGATGGCCAGATCCTCATGGAGCGCCCGAAGGAAATCACCGACGAGGTGAAAACGATGGACAATCGCCGCGCTCGCGATCAGGTTCGGGCGAAAGAGGCGCAGCTCGGCGCAGCGCCTGACGGCCAGTTCGAGCGTCGCAACAAAGACCAGTCGATGGCGAGCGTGAAGAAGAACTTCGAATCTATTCCAATCCCGAGGGAGTGATCATGACAAGCATTGTTCCTACCGTCGCCAGGATGGTGCATTTCCATCCGTCTAACAGCTCATCGCATCCGGCCTTCGAACCGAATGCGGTGTGCGCGGCCGTCATCGCGAATGTGCTCCCGAACGGGAAGCTGAATCTCGCGGTCTTCGATGGCAATGGCGCAAGCTTTGCGATGGCAAATGTGCCGCTCGTTCAGGAAGGGGAAGACGCCCCTGAGGGCGGGTATTATGCCGAATGGATGCCGTATCAGAAGGCGGTGGCGACTGGCGAAACCGAGCCAGTGAAGCACGCTCCTGCACCATCGAAGTAGCTCCCCCGCCAGCGCAATCCCCCAGGCTTGCGCGGCTTCTCAAACCCGGCCTAGTGCCGGGTTTTTTTTCGACCGATATTTGACATCGCGGAAATTGTGTGGGATAAATTGCCCATGGACCGCTCGGCGCGGCCCTTGATTAAAAAGTTTTCGGTCTTCGATAGCTCCGGCAGCCATGCGATGACCTCCAGCAGGAGTGTCTTCGTATGGCCAATTCCAACGCTCCCTTCGGATTCGCTCAGCGCCAGGGAACCGGCTCTTCGCCGACCTACGAACTGACGAGCTTCCGCAACGGCGGCATCGACTACAACGCCACCGCGATCTACTTCGGAGATCCGGTTGTTCGTGTTGGAACTGGCGACGGCACCATCAAGCAGGCAGCCGGATCCGCTGGCGGCGCGACGGTCACGATGGCCGGCGTGTTCGCTGGCTGCAAGTACCTGTCGACCGCGGTCGGACGCACCGTGTGGTCAAACTTCTGGCCAGGCGGCTCGCCGGTCACGGTCGGAAACCAGTCCACGATCGAGGCGTACGTGGTCAACGATCCGGCCGCGCAGTTCCTCGTGCAGGGCGATGCCACCGGCGTGGCCCAGGCTGATGTCGGGGCGAACTTCGACTTCAACATCGGAGTGGGGAACGCATCCAATGGCATCTCTGGAGCATTTCTGCTTCACACCGGAGCGGTAACGGCGGCCTTTCCATGGCGCCTCGTCGGCTTGGTCACTGACCCTCCGGGCGCCCCTGGAACTGCGGCAGGCGCGTACGACTACGCGGTCGTGGCGTTCAACAACGTCGAGACCAAGGTCACGACGGCGATCAACACGTAAGGGCAGGAGCAAACTTAAATGGCCATCAATCTTTCCCAAATCAAAGACCTGCTCCTGCCAGGTCTGCGCGGGATCACCGGAAAGTACGAGCAGATTCCGTCGCAATACGACAAGGTATTCACGAGATTCAACTCGAAGCTCGCTCTTGAGCGCACGGCCGAGATGCGTTACCTCGGGCTCGCGCAGCTCAAGACCGAAGGCGGCCAGACGCAGTTCGACAACAACGCTGGTGAACGCTACGTCTACAACCAAGAGCATGTCGAAATCGCCCTGGGTTACGCGATCACCCGCAAGTCCATCGATGACAATCTGTACAAGACCCAGTTCCACCCGTCGAACCTCGGTCTGATGGAGTCATTCCACCAGACGATGGAAATCTACGCGGCGAACGTGCTCAACACGGCGACCACGTACAATCCAAACGTCGGTGGCGACGGTGTCGCGATGTGCGCCACGACCCACCCGATAGATGGTGGCACGATCGCGAACACGCCGACCACGCAGGTCGACCTGAACGAAGCGACACTGCTGAACGCGATGATCGCGATCCGCACGAACTTCCGCGACCAGGCAAACCTGAAGACGTTCGCGCGTGGCCGGAAACTGATCGTGCCGCCGCAGCTCGAGCCGGTCGCGATCCGTCTGACCAAGACGGAACTGCGGCCAGGAACCGCCGACAACGACTTGAACGCGATCCTGTCGACGGCCGGCGGCATCCCAGAGGGCTACATGGTCATGGACTTCCTGACCTCGTCGTTCGCGTGGTTCCTTCTGACCAACATCTCTGGTCTGGCGTTCATGGACCGCATTTCGTTCGAGACGGACATGCAGGTCGATTTCGTGACCGACAACCTGCTCGTCAAGGGGTACCAGCGCTACAGCTTCAACTACTACAACTGGCGCGCCATCTGGGGCGCCTTCCCAACGTCGTAATCGAGGACTGACCCATGTCCGACATCAACGGCGGCCAATACCCGAACCCGAACGGGAGCCCGATTTTTCCGGGCACGCTGTTCACGGGTCCGATTCTGGCCGGGAACATCGTCCATTCTGACGGGTCCACAACGCTTGCTGGCCTTGGAAGCACTTCCAACGGACAGGCCAACGTGGGCTATTGCCAGATGGTGCAGACGCAGGCCGGCGTCAACAGCGTAGCGACTACGTTCGCGACCAACATCGTGATCCCGGCCCAGAGCCAGATCACCGACATCTACCTGATGGTGACGACCGTCCAGGCGGCCGGAACAGTCGGAATCGGTATCGTCGGCGGAAGCGCGACGTTCTTCACGAACGCAGGCGCCGGATCTCTGGCGGCACTCGGACAGTTGAACTCGACGCTGCTTCCAACGACTGCAGGCCAGATCGGGAACTGGGACAACGTCGGCAACACCGACGTACAGATTCTGCTGACGTTCAATGCTACCGGCGCGTTTGTTGGTACACTGACCGTGTTCTACGTTCAGGGCATCAATAACGCCTCGTAAGGAGCCATGCAATGAAGGGTCGTAAGCACAGAGAAACCGGTGGCGCGAACGAGCCAGAAGAGGATCTGAATGACAAGCCTCAGAATCGCTCCAACACCGGAGAGAAACAGGAAGGCGTCGCGAACGAGGCCGAAGAGCGCAAGCGCGGCGGTCGCGCGAAGCGCAAGGGCGGCGGCAAGGTAGAAGGCGAGAAGGTGCCGTTCCACTCCGGTCGGAAACCCCGCAAGAGCGGTGGCGCCGCTGGATTTGGTCCTGAGAATCAGGGGACTCGTCCTGGCAAGAAGGGCGGCGGCCAAGCCGGCTCGGGCTCCGATTCGAAGCCATTCACGAGCGCGCGCAAGGGCACCGATGCTCCTGGACGCAAGCTGATGAAGGACGAGCAGGACGTCGCCAGCGGCGAGGATTGAACCGGATAGTAGGGCGGCCGTGGCCCATGGCTATATGATTACGGGGCCTAGAGCCCCGTTTTCATTTTTGGAGTAAAGACATGCGCCCTATCACAGCAACCGTCGGTCCCCTCGCTGCGGCGTCCGCGAACAATATCGCGCTGTCCCAGACCCCTGGAGCTGCCGGGCCGCTCACGCTGAACGGAGCCACCGTAGTCAATGGGATCGCGATCCTTGATACGGCGCGCCGCGTCCTCATCACCACTGCGGACACGACGCATACATTCACGGTCACAGGAACTTCTCCGACCGGTACGCTGCTGACTGAGGTCGTCGGGCCGATAACCGGATCTGCGTTCACCGCTCAGGACTTCAAGACGGTGACGTCAATCGTGATCAACGGCGGAGCCACTGCGGCGGTCACGGCTGGCACGAACGGCATCGCCTCATCCCCATGGGTGCGCTTCGACGAATATGCCGCAGGCACCGCCACGGTCGCGACCGACGTCACTGGCACGGTGAACTACACCATCCAGCAATCGATGGACGACCCAAACAGTCCGACGAACCCTGTGCTGCCGGCCAATATGACATGGCTGAACAGCTTGGATGCGACCATGGTCGGGGCGACGACCGCGATCTACAGCACCCAGTACCCTCTGGTGCCGATCTTCGCCCGCGTACTACTGAACAGCGGAGCTGGAAGCGTCACGGCGACGTTCATGCAGACCGGCGCGGCGCCGTACTAACGCGCCATGAGTTGCTCAGGCTCACAGGTATCCGTTGGCGACATCACGGCTACCATTGTCGAGATTGCGACGCCAGGGCCTCAAGGGCCGCAGGGTGTGGCTGGGTCAATGGCATATACAGCCCCTACTGTCGTGGCCGCCCTTGTATCGTCTCCTCAAGGAACGCGCTCGTTTGTGACTGACGCGACTTCAACCACATTCGGCGCCCCGGCGGCAGGTGGTGGAGCAAATGCTGTACCTGTCTATTTCGATGGCACGATCTGGAGAATCGGGTGAGTTCGTCGTTTCAAAGCCCGCTGAACACTTCAGGTTCTTATTCGTTCGCCCCATCGATGGGCGAAGCAGTGCTCTATGCCTACGGGCTTTGCGGCGTTCGCAGAACAGCGCTGACGCAGCAGCACTTCGAAGATGCGCGCATTGCCACCAACATGCTCATGGCGCGCTGGAGCGCGGACGGCGTCAACCTGTGGCAGGTAGACCTGCAGTGCATCTCACTCGTTCAGGGATGCACGACTTACCCGGTGCCGTACAACACCATCGTCATGCTCGACGGCTATTACACGATCAATACCGGGAGTTCGGAGATCGATCGGATCATGACTCCGATAAGCCGGACTGAGTATGCGAATTACCCGAACAAGCAGCAGCAGGGAGCGCCCACCGTCTTCTGGTTCGATCGGCTACTGTCTCCGACAGTCACCCTGTGGCCGGCGCCAAATGGCCAGCAGGCATCCTTCAAGTATTACCGGCTGCGCCAGACGCAGGACTCCAACCTGCAGGGCGGCCAGAACGTCGAGGTGCCAGTCTATTTCCTCGAACCATACGTGTTCGGACTCGCGACGCGCTTGGCCGCGATCTGGGCTCCAGAGCGCGCGCCGGGGCTGAAAATCATGGCGGACGAGTCGTGGGGAGTAGCCACGCGACAGAACGTGGAAACCTCGAGCACCTACATCACGCCGATGATGAGTGGATATTTCAGATAATGGCCTACGCATCACGCTCCGGCCGGGCTCGAGTATCTGCCAAGAACCCACAGGCTTTTGGGGTGTGTGATCGGTGCGGATTCTGGAATAACCTCGTCAATCTCAACTGGCAGCACGAATGGCGCGGCACGACGATCCAGAATATATGGATTCGGGTTTGCCGCCGCTGCCTGGACGTTCCGCAGGAGCAGCTGCGAGCGATCCAGTTGCCTGCTGACCCGGTCACGGTGTGGCAGCCTCGGGTAGAGAATTTCGCGGACGCCGAGACGGACTACCGTTCAACTGTTCCAGGCACCATCGACGCGATCACCGGGCTGCCGGTGCCGTCTACGACGCTGCGCGTCACTCAGGACTGCCGGAACCGTTCCATGCAGCCGATCGGAGCCCCAGACGGCCTCGATCAGAATGCCGTCATGCCGTACAACGGAGGCGTACAGAAGGCGTTCGGAACCCCCCTAGCCATCCTATCGGCAGTCTCTAATGGAACGGCCACAATCGCTGTGACGTGCTCCCAGGCCCATGGGATGCAAACGAACTCGCAGATCGCTGTGTCCGGCCTCACCGCGGCAAATGGGTTCTATAGCGTGACGGTCGTGAGCGCCACGGCGTTTACCTACACGACTCCAGGCAATATCGCCGCAGCGTCGCTGTTGACGTACAAGACCCGCATTGTGACAGCGCTCGTGGGTCTGCCGTACGGAACACCAACGGTGCCAGCAGCATGAGCACAGCCACAATTCTGCAGTTGCCACAGGCGGTCGGCGGCCTTACCGGAGCGGAGCAGATCGAACTGGCGCAGCCGACGCTGCTGCCCAACGGACAACCAGGTTATGCCTCGATACGGGCTACAGTCGCGCAAATCGTGGTATTGGCCGGTCTGGCTGTCCCAACAGGTCCGGTTGGAGTGGCTACTGCTGTTCCAGCCTCCGGCGCCAACAACAATTACAACCCGGTCGGGTATGGAATCGCGACCGGGTTTCTTGAATTGACGCCTGGGGCGATCTGCAACATCACCGGGTTGCTAGCCGGATTCAACGGCCAGATTGTCACGATCACAAATCTCAGCGCCTTCGCGATGACTTTGAACGCGCTGAACGCCGGTTCGCTAGCGGCCAATCAATTTCGACTGCCAGCTGACATGATTTTGACCCAGAACAATTCTCAATCGTTCAAATATTCGACAACCATCGGCAAATGGATTCCGGTATGAAGAAAATACTTTTCCTGTTTCTGATGCTGGCGCAGGCGGCGTGCGCACAGGTATACAACTACTTCGCCCCTGGTGGCGCGTTGTATGGAACGGCAACGTCGCAGTCGATCAATCTCGCCGCCACCGGATTCCTGACCGGGCAGTTGCCGATCAGCCTTGTGGCAACAGGAAGCTGGCCTGGAAATGCAGCCACAGCTACCGTAGCCGCCACAGCCACCGCATTGGGCGCCGTTCCGACGCAGTGTTCAGGCCAGTTCGCCACCGGGATAGCTGCGAATGGGAACGCGAATTGCGCGACGCTGCCGGCGTATCCGGTAGGCGCAAATCCTACTGGCACCATAGGGCTGAGCGCTGTCAACGGGGCAGCAACGACATTCATGCGTTCAGACGCAGCGCCAGTACTATCGCAATCTATTTCTCCGACTATGACCGGGCATTGGACGTTCTCTCCAAGTGCCGGCTTTCCTATCACAGTCAATGCCGCGACAGCGAACCCCGGAATAACCATCAATGGATCCAACAACTACGGATTATTTCTACAGGGGAACTCCACAAGCGGAGCTTCGTTCGGAGCCTATATTGCGGCCGGAACAACATCTGGAGATTTAGCGTTAAACATAAGTAACTATAACCAAAGCGTAGAATATGCCGCAGTGTACGGCGATGGCGGAGCCGTGTTTGGCTCCCCTAGCGGAGCAGACAAAGGTCTTGGCTCAATCAACGCACAATCGATATATCAAAACGGCGTAGCTGATGCCACGGTTACCGGAAATATCGCTACCGCAACAGCGTTGGCGACGACACCAACGCAGTGCTCAGGCACGCTTGCAACCGGAGTAACGGCGAACGGAAATGCTAATTGCACGACGACCATCGCCACTGCCGGTAATCCTATTGTCTCAGTTCCTAGCGGCTCCGGTCCGACCCAGATCGCATATGCCTTTGTTACCGGAAGTCCGTCAACCTGCTTTGCTTCTACCTCAACTCACACAGCAAACGTTGTTGGTTGCACCTACAATGGCGTTGGCATATACACCGTACAGTTCAATGGTGTTTTGAACAATTCGTATACGCCAATTTGCCAAGTCACAAATTTTGGTTTAAGCGGAACGCTTCTGATTCCTGAACTCACTACTACTGGAGTTGGATCTGGACTCATCACTGTGCGTGTGCAGCTTTACTCCACGTCGTTTGTAAACACAGATGGCAGTTACATGCTGACGTGTTTCTTTCAATAGTATGCCATCCCTCAATCCCCTTTCATTCAACGCGTGGGTCCAGACGATTGGATCGATGGCTGTCGCGCAGACGCAGGAGACGTCCGGGGTCTATGGGTTCGTCGATGCGCCGCTGCAGCAGATCCTGCCTCAGATACTGTCGTACGCCGAGGGCCGCATTCAGCGCGACCTCGACATGCTGTCTTCGCAGACATCGAACACGTACACGCTCACGGCTGGGCAGGCGGTGTTCCCGCTTCCGGTAGGAGATTTTCTGACGGTGCAAACACTGGAGATCGTGCAACTCTCAAGTGGCACGGTCGTCAATAGCTCCCCACTTGTGCCTGTATCTAAGGAATTCATTCAGAATTGCTACGGGGGCATGGCTCAGGCTGGCACGCCGCGATACGCCGCGATGTACGGCGACAACTTTGGGAGCGAAGAAGATTCGTTCACCAACATCCTTCTTGGTCCGCCGCCGAACTACGGGTACTCGCTGCGCGTGACTGGAACGCAGTGTGCGCCAAGCCTGTTTACGAACGCTTCTAATGGGCCGGCAGATACGGCTTACACCTACATTAGCGCGTACTACCCTGACCTGTTGGTGATGGCGAGCATGATTTTTGTGTCGGCGTACCAGCGCAATTTCTCAGCCGGATCGGATAGCCCAGACATGGGCCAGTCGTACGAAAAGCAGTATCAGGCGCTGCGCCTCGGAGCCATCGCGCTCGAGAACCGACGCAAGCAGGAAGGTTCTGGGTGGTCATCCTACTCCACGCCGACTGCGGCGACGCCGACTCGGTGACGCATGCCGCATGCAATGCTTCGTCTGACCGGAGGCGTCAACACCACTGAGACGCCGGCCCTTAATGAGAATGGCGGGATTTCGTCCTCGAATCTCATTCGATATTTCTTCGATCAGAACGGGCCTGGGTTGGTTGGCAAACTCGGTGGATGGTCGAAGTTCTATCCCTCCGTAATGGCTTCGGTCGTTCGCGCGCTTTGGGCGTGGGAGGACGTCAACGACAACTCGCACCTTGCTTTCGGAACGCAGCAAGTACCTGCGCAAACGTATTCGCAGCTCGGAGTGATCACTGCGGGCGCGCTGACTGACGTAACCCCTACTGCAAGATATGACAATTACAACGCCCCGTCGGCCTCAGCAACCATAGGAAGCGCAACGATAACTGTATCAAGCTCTACGGAGCTTGGCGTGCAACAAGGATGCAGCGTATATATAGCCACGCAAATAGCTGTCGGCGGAGTCGTTCTGTTCGGGTTTTATCAGTGCAACCAGGACGGTTATTTTAATTCCGCAAACTACCATGTTCTGGCTAGAGACCAGCTAGGAAACCTGGTGGCTGCTACGACGGTGGCCGGGGCCTCTCTTCCTGTATTCACCACCGTAATCGGATCAAGCGTAGTAACGGTGACTCTTACCAATCACGGATACGCTTTAGGCACCACGTTCCCGGTGTTAATGGCCACATCTGTAAACGGGATTCTGCTGCAAGGAAACTACGTCGTACAGAGCATAAGCAGTGCCAATAGTTTCACTATAGCGGCATCTGGAAAAGCATCATCGACCGGCAGCGTAACCCTTAATAATGGCCTAGCAGTCTTCATCTTTGATACTGGCGCCATCTTCGGCCCTTCGGGAGGCAAAGTACTGGCGGCGGACTGGACGCTAGATAATTTCGGGCAAGACCTAATTGCGTGTCCTACGACATCGATTTCAGGAATAGCGGGCCTTCAGGTGCAGCCGCTCTATTTGTGGGATCCGACCGGACAACCGTATGGTCAGGTAGCTGCAGCAGTCATCCCACAGGCTCCTCCGATCAATGACGGTGCTTTTGTGGCGATGCCACAGCGGCAGATTGTGGCGTGGGGTTCGACTCAGACAGGCATTCAAGATCCACTGCTCGTGGCGTGGTGCGACGTCAACAACCCGAGCCAATGGATTCCGCTGACGACGAACCAGGCGGGCTCGTATCGCATCCCAAAGGGTTCACGCATCGTTGGGTGCATCCAGGGGCCACAGCAGGCGATCATCTGGACAGACATCGATGTCTGGTCGATGCAGTATATCGGGCCACCCCTAGTCTATTCGTTTAACGAAATTGGAGCCGGCTGCGGTCTTATCGGGCGCAAAGCCGCAGCGTCGTTGAACGGAATCGTATACTGGATGGGCCAGGCACAGTTCTACACACTCGGTTCAGCTGGAGTCGTGCCGCTTCCGTGTCCAGTGTGGGATGTGGTGTTCCAGAATCTCTGGCAAGGGTCTCTTTTGGTTCCGTTTCAGACAGCCATGAATAGGATCAGAGTCGCAGTAAATTCGCGGTTCGGAGAAATCCAGTGGTTCTACCCATCCGCCAACGGCGCAGGCGAGGTCGACTCATACGTCAAATACAACGTGCTATTGGGCGAGTGGGACTACGGATCTCTCGGTCGCTCTGCATGGGTTGATCAGTCGGTGCTCGGCCCTCCAATCGGCGCTGACCCGTCATCGCTGTATCTCTACCAGCATGAGACATCGAACGACGCCGATGGAGTGGCAATGCAGCCGTTCCTGCAGACTGGCTATTTCGCGCTGGCGGAAGGCGACTTCAAGACATTCGTTGATCTGGTGTGGCCCGACATGAAATGGGGGCAATACTCTGCGGCGCAGACCGCCGCAGTGCAGATCACGTTTTATGTCGTCGACTACCCAGGCGACACCCCGACCGCAGACGGCCCATACACAGTGACCAAGGCGACCGAGTACTTCAACACGCGGCTGCGCGGGAGATTGGTTGCCATCAGGATCTCGTCGTCAGATCTGGGTACCTGGTGGCGTATTGGAGCGCTGCGATACCGCTACGCGCCGGACGGCAAATTCTGATGGCCGCGCCGCAAAACCAGACCGGTGGGGGGTCGGTATCAGATGTCCTGACGACGCTGAAGAACCTCGTGGCCGCGCTGAACTTCGCGGCGCAGTCGTTCAACAACGTCAACGGCGTTTCCACGAAGGAGGCGATCTCAGCACCGACAGTAGTAAAGACGACAGCAGGACGCGCCTGCTCAGTGAGCGTCATCGTCGCTGGAAGCTCAACAGGGATGATCTACGACGCCGCGAACCTGAACAATACGAGCGCCCCGCTGTGGGTTATTCCAGCGGCGGCCGCCTCCAACGGTGAGCCGTACGTGGTGAATATGCCGACGGACTCAGGTATCGTTGTCGCGCCGGGGACTGGGCAGACTGTGACTTTGAGCTGGTCATGAGTGACGACGATATCCAGAATGCGATGGATGTGGCGAACACCGTCGCCTATCACGGAACGCCACATACGTTCGCGCCTCAGCCAGACGCGCCGCTCGGAAAGTTCGATCTATCGAAGTTAGGAACCGGAGAGGGAGCGCAGGCGTACGGGCACGGAATTTATGTGGCAGAAAGCCTTGATGTTGCCAGACAATATAGAAGGTCTCTGACATCGATCAGCGGAGGGCCGGCAACCTGGAAGAACAAGTTTGAAAACGATTCCATTGCTACGAACGTCGATAACAATCTTAGCACCGCGAAAAGGCTGCGCGTTTTGGCGGCGTCTGATACTGATACGAGGGTCGCTGCCATGCGACTGTCGTATGCCGAGAAGCTGGAGCGAGAGGCGAATGAATTGGACGCTAAAGGCCCAGGGGCGGTCTATCACGTAGCCATTCCAAAGAAGCATATCGACAGGATGCTGGATTGGGATGCGCCGCTGAGTGATCAGTCGTCGCACGTAAAAAATGCGCTTTCTGACATGAAACTGCCAGCGGTGGCTCGCGGGGATCAGATTTATGACGCGTTGAAGAATCGCGCGATGTCTTCTCTGGAGCCCAGTCATAGAGGCAGCCTAGAATCGTACGCGCCATTAGCATCGCGCGAATTGAATAAGAGGGGCATCCACGGCATAAAATATCTAGACGAAGGAAGTCGCGGAAGGGGCGAAGACACCGTCTACCATCTTGATTTGGGTAATGGTGATACCTCTACGGCTTACACTTCAAGAGACGAGGCAAATGAGTTCCTTGGAAAGTACAAGGCCGGCGCATTTCCGCATGCGAAATTGGTTGCGTCTCACAAACCACGTACCCGCAACTTCGTCATCTTCGATCCGGACATCGCCAAGATCGTGAAGAAAGGCATGGCATCTGGCGGCGCTATCGATGACGCGGTGCATGGGATAGTCACTGGAGTATCGCCAGGTTTTGGCGAGACCGCTAATCCAGTTTTCAAACGCGCTTCCGGCCTCACTGCGGCGCAGCGCGGTATGGAGAAAAGGTTCTACGGGCAGATCTCTGGAAATTTCGATTCAGTACGATCGCGCTACAACCAGTTGCCTGATGCTCGAGGCGGCAAAGTTTTGAATACGGACACCGCTCGCGAGTTGTCGCCGGATTACCTGGCTGACAGGACGCAGTCGGCGGCGGTTCATGAGCCGGCTTCGCATGTCATCAAACGTCTGTATGCGGAGAAACTGAAAGAGGCCCCTCGTCCAGGAGAGGAATCCAAGGTGCTGTGGACCGGAGGCGGTACCGGAGCCGGCAAGAGCACTGCCGTGAAAGGCGTTCTCGGGCCGATCGAGGACCGGGCGCAGATCGTGTATGACACGAATCTCAGCGATGCTGGAAAGACGAAGCAGAAGATTGACGCCGCACTCGCGCATGGCAAAGAGAATCATGTCGCCTATGTCTACCGCGATCCCGTTACCGCGCTAGTGAAAGGCGCGCTGCCTCGGGCGATGGGCCAAGCGGCGAAGCATGGATCTGGGCGTACGGTGCCGATCGAAGAGCACGTCAAGACACACGTCGAGTCTAATAAGGCCATCCGCGAGCTGATGACGCATTACAAAAACGATACGCGCGTACATTTCCAACTCATTGATAACAATGGCGAGCGCGGCACAGCGCGTGCCATGTCGGTTGATGAATTGCCGCATTTGGACTACAATTCCACCCGTGAACGAGTTACCAAAGCCCTTGAGCGCGAATACGCCGCCGGTCGCATCTCCCCCGAAATCTACCGGGGATTCGCCGGCACCAAAGGCGTCGGACTGGGGGCAGGAAATCATCAACAACCTGAACCGCAACGCGCTGGCGAACGTTCCGACGTCGTAAAGGCAGCGTTCGCCTCCGGCGGTCCCACCCGCCTCCATCGCGCCGACGGCGGCGGCGTCGAGACTCCGGAGACGCCATCAGTGCCATCGACGAAGTTCCACGTCGGCCCGATCCACAGTGGTGTCTCTGGCCGCACCGATCATCTGCCGATGACGGTCGAGTCCGGATCGTACGTGCTGCCGGCAGACATCGTGAGCGCGGGCGGCGAAGGCAACACGCTGGCAGGCTTCCGCGTCCTGCGCAGGACGTTCGGTGGTGCGCCGTATGGCGTCAGCGCGCCGTACGGGCAGAAGGGAGGCGTGTACGGGTTGCCGGTGACGTATGCGGCCGGTGGCAAAGTCCGCGCATCAGGAGTCATGTTCCTATCGCCCGAGAAACAGGTGCTACTGCTTCGCCGGGCCGGCGAGAACCACAAGGGCGAGTGGGCGTTCCCGGCGGGCCATATCGAGAAAGGCGAGACTCCTGAGCGCGCCGCGCGCCGCGAAACGCAGGAGGAAGCCGGGTACGACCACGATGGTGGCCTGTCCCCGTTCATGCATAGCGACTCGCAAGGTGTTGAATTTACGACGTACTTGGCGCACTCTCAGCGCTTCACGCCAAAACTGAACGAGGAACATGATGGCGCCATGTGGGTCGACCCAGAAGCTGCACAGCGCGATCTTCCGCTCCATCCTGGAGTCAAGGCCGCTCTCGCCAAGCTTGGCAGCCGTCGTGTCGAGAAAGCGGGCGGAGGTGAAGCGTCTGGTGTCCCTATCGTGGCGGCGGGTGGCGAGCACGTCCTCTCGCCTGACCAAGTTCGAAGAGTCGGGAATGGAGATCTTGACACCGGCCACCGCGTGCTCGATGCCTTCGTCAAGCGCGTACGCAAGGAACTGATCGGAACGCTGTCAAAGCTTCCAGGACCACGACGTGACTGACATCGACATCAAAGTACGCGTTGCGACGACGGCCGACCTGGACGAGATCATGAAGCTCGCGGTCGAGGCGGCGAAAGAGAACGGCTTTCTCGATGCCAGCACGGCGCTCCTGCTCAAGGCCATCTGGGGGCCTCTCAATCAGGATCACGGGATCATTGGGTGCATTGGCACCAACCCGATAGAGGGAATGGTGGTGCTCAGCGTCGGCAGCATTTTCTACAGCGATACGAAGTGCCTCGAGGAGCGCACCGTCTTCGTGAGGCCGGAGTATCGGAGCGCCAAGGGCGGCCGGGCCAAGAAACTGGTCGAATTCAGCAAGTCAGTATCTGACAAGCTTGAATTACCGCTGCTCATCGGCGTTCTTTCGAACGAACGGACGAAAGCGAAGTGCAAGCTGTACGAGCGCATGCTCGGGCCTCCTTCCGGGTCTTATTGGATCTACCAGACGCGAACTGGTGGCCACGAGGTAGGAGCATAGCGTGGGCGGAAAGACATCAACCACTTCGAGTACTGTCGACGTACCGCCGCAGGTACTCGCGCAGTACCAGGCGGTCAATGACGCCGCAAATCAAACCGCTTCTACGCCATTCCAGACCTACGGCGGCGAATTTGTCGCCCCAGTTAATCAGACGCAGGCCGCGGGCATAGCTGGAACGTCGGCCGCAGCGAACGAGGCGCAGCCGTACTACGGAGCCGCCACTGGCGTGCTTGGCGCCGCACAAGCTGGCGTCAATCCTATCAATCAGTACGCAGAGAACTCGACCGCAGCGAGTTCCGCACCGCTCAGCGGAGCCGACATCAACCGGTACCTGTCGCCATATTTGGGCGACGTAATGGGATCGACTGCTGCGGTGCTGAACCAGAACAATCAGCAGCAGCAAGCCGGTCAGCTTGGAGACGCGATCAAATCAGGTGCCTTCGGCGGCGACCGAACTGGCATCGCTGCGGCGAACCTCGAGGAGCAGCAGAATCTGGCGAATGCGCAGATCTACTCCGGCATCGCCAACACTGGGTATCAGTCGGCGCTGTCGACCGCTCAGGGACAGCAGCAGATCGGACTCGCAGGAGCCAATCAACTGGCGACGATCGGCCAGACTGCGTACGGAGAGGGCGCGAACACCGCGACGACGCTTGCAGGACTCGGGGCCGGAGCACAGACCGCAGCCCTGACTGGGGCGAACGCGCAGATCGCCGCCGGCACCGTTGAGCAGCAGACCTCGCAGGCGCAGGACACCGCCGAATACAACCAGTTCCTTCAGGAGCAGTCCTATCCGTTCCAGGTCGATCAGTTCCTCGCGAATATCGCCGAGGGGACCGGCAGTCTTTCCGGCTCCGCGACGATCACGCAGCAGCCCGGCGGATTCTTCAGCGACCGCAGGTTGAAGCGCGATATCCAGAAGATCGGCAAGACCTACGACGGTCAGGACATCGTCAGCTACAAGATGGGCGATGATGAGCGCACGCATATCGGACTGATCGCGCAGGACGTCGAGAAGAAGCACCCCCAGGCTGTCGGCGTCGCTGGCGGCTTCAAGACTGTCGATTATGGGAAGGCGACAGAGAAAGCTGCGAATCAGGGCCATTTCTGTGCTGGCGGCGTCGTTCCAATTCGACGTCATCGCGATGCCGGCGGCGGCGTCTATGACCTGACCGATGTGCTCAACGCGCAGCGGCAGATGTACGGGAATACGGGCGGCAACCAGCAGCGCAACATCAATCAGGCCGGCTCGAGCGGCGGTCATTCGCTGGCGGTATCAAACGCGCCGCCGACCGCGCCACCCCAGTCCGGAATGAGCCAGGTTGGCCAAGGGATCCAGCTGGCGAACAACGCGCACAAGCTCTACAAGAGCTTCAATACGCCATCCTCGACTCCCAGTGCGCCGGCTACCGCGACGCCTGCTGGCGGCATCACGCCGACGGTGGCAGCGGCTCCGGATTACTCGACCATGGCGCCTGCCGGCGTTCAGGCGTCTGGAGCCACGACTGCGGCGGCTCCAGAGGCGACCGCGACCGCCGCGCCGGCAGCGGATGCCGCCGCCTCTGGAGTGGCCTCCGGAGCTGCGTCCGGCGCAGCCGCCGATGCGGCCGGATCTGCTGCGGCAGGAGCCGGAGGAACGGCTCTGGCGGCCGGTGGCGCGGACGCAGCCACCGCAGCTGCGGCTGATGCCGCCGCCGCAGCCGCAGCCGAATATCTGGCCGCTGACGCCGCCGTCGCGGTCGCTGCGGCCAAGCGTGGAGGGGCGATACGGCCGAAGTTCGACCTCGGCGGCTCCCCCTACACGCAGCCGGGTGAGGACGCCCAGGGCAACCTGAACATCCCGGACCAGCAGAACACGAACACGCTCAAGGCAGCCCCGGCCGCCGGCAAGCAGCCGACCGGCCTGCAGTCGCTGATGTACATGAGCAATCCGAACAACGGCAGCACGCTGACCGGGGACATGTTCAGCAACCAGGCGCTGGCGACCGGCGGGGTCGCTGGACGTCGCGGCTACGGAGCCGGTGGCCCTTCAGACGGTGGCGACATCGATCCGATGGACCCTGAGTCAGCGGCCCCTGTAGACACCCCCGCGCCCCCTGATCCGCCGGACGCGGCTCCTGCGACTGGCGTGGCGGCCCCGCAGAAGTCCGCTCCAGCGACCTCCCAGACGTCCTGGTGGGACCGGAACAAGGGATGGGTGCTGCCGGTCGTGCAGGGTATCGGCGCCATGGGGACGGCGAAGACCGTTCACCCTGGCGTTGCCCTGGCGGCTGGACTTGAGGCCGGCGCGGAGTCGTACGTGCCGACGCAGGAGGGGTTGGCGACGGCGGCGAAGACGCAGGCCGACGCGGAGCAGGCCCAGACGATGGCTGATGTGAAGAAGCACTTCGCGCAGAAGCTGCTGAACCAGCAGGGGCAGCCCACGACTAGCGGCGTCGCGCCAGGACAACCGTATCAGCCCGCTGCGGCGGCGACGCCAGCAACGGGGCTGGCTTCTGGTCAGAATTCGCAGCAGCAGCCATCGAAGGCTCCAGACATTGCCGCCAGCTTGGACAACGAGGCCCGCTCCAGATTCTCTGTCAACCCGGCGCTTAATGCGCAGGAGCAGGCTGACCTGAACGAAGCCAATCAAGGTCAGGCACTGGGTTTCTATAATGGAAATTCAGCGGCTCAGCAGGTTCTTGCTCGCCATGACGCGCGCGTCACCAGCGAACAATTCCAGAGCAAGATGAACGCTCAGCATGAGGCGGATGCGCTGTACGCCCAGGCTACTGATCCGAACGCTGATTACCAGACCCGCATGGCGGCTGGTGCGAAGTACAACGCATGGCACCAATTTACTGGCGACACATATTCAGTAGTGGCTGGAAACAAGACCATCGACCGCACTGGAGCTGTCGCGATCGGAACAGCCGCGCCACAGCCGACGTTGGAGCAAAGAGCGGCCTACATGGCTGACGCCATCAAGCCGGTAGATGTGCCTAATTCTGACGGGTCAGTTACTCAGAAGCAGAATTGGCAGCGGGTCGGAGCGCCGAGCCCTCAGGCTTATGCTGACATGCTCGCGTCGTATTCTACCGCTGGGTTGCCGCAGCCAGCACCTCGGTCAGGCGATGGAACATCACCAGCGGCTGGAGGAACTAGCGCCCCAAAGACGCCAAGAACTCCGCAGACCTCGACGCCGGCAGCCACGGGGGCGCCGACGCAGCCATCTGCGGACGACCCCTATTTGTCCAGGAGTCTCGCCGATACGTCATGGCGAGTTCAGATGCCTCCAGTTGTGTCAGGCACGTCGCAGTCCCCTACGGCACTTAATCAGAAAAATATCTACCAAAACAGCGCGAAGAAACTTTCTGATGATGCCGATGAAGTTACATCCAATGCCGCCACAGCCAATACTTATCTGAAGGCCGCGAAGGCCATCATGGATTCCAAGGGCTCGAATGTCGGTTACTACGCCCCTGTTCTTGCTAAAGCTAGCCAACTATTGGGAGGCGGGCCGGCTTCTACAGATTACCAGGATCTGGCGAAATTTCTAGGAAACGCTGCCGCGCAGAGCGCGAAGGCAACTTTCCCATCCGCCACACAGCAGGAGATGGGAATTCAGTTCGAGCAACTTAGTCCATATCCAGGCATGGATAGGGACGCAATCAATGCCATGATTGCGGCCAATATGAAAAACATGCGGTACAACATTGATACTGCCTATCGAGTGAAGTCATATCTTGGTAACGGGGATCTCCCTGCGAACAGGCCAATGGATTTCAACAAGTGGAATCAGAAGTACTACCCTCGCGAGAAGGAAGTCAACGCCTTCGCGGTGGCAAATACGCCTGATGGAAAGAGGCTGTACCAATACAAAAAGAACGGACCTTGGACTGAGTAATGGCGTCGTACGATCAACTGCCAGAGGGCTCGTCTATAGTCCGGAGCGACGATGACGTCGCGCCATCATATGACACGCTGCCATCTGGTTCGCAGATCGTAAGAAGCGACGACGACGACTCTCCAACTCAGTCCGCCGACACCAACATCCCATCCGGAGTCAAGGTCGGCAACAACCCCTGGGACGAAGCGACGCGCGCGGCATTCCGCGGCCCGACCGACTCTCACACGTTGCCTGGGCTGGCTGAGATCGCTGCCACTGGCGTAGCGAATATTCCTTCAGCCGCCGGCAATGCCGCGATTGACCTCGGCAGCAGAATGTTCGGATTTGGCACGGAAAACAATCATGTCATCCCGGAGTTTTCACCAGGCGAAGCTGGCAAGGAAGTGATCAGCGACATCGCCAATTCCGACGAAGGCAAAGCCGTGGCTCGAGGCGCAGCGAAAGCCGATCAGTGGGTCGGGAACACCTTCGGCGCCACGACGCAGGACGTGCTGCATCAGGCTGGCTCAGTCGCTGGGGACGTGGCGAATGTGCTTCCTGGAGTGGCGGCTGCCGCGAAGGTCGCCGGCCCAGTAGCGAGATGGGCAAAGGATTTGCCGGTTGGCGAAGGCACGCCGACGCCGGCAACCCCGCACGCCGAAGTGCAGGAAACCCCAGCGGTTGCTCCTGCTGGATCTCGGCAAAGCATTGGGGCTGCCGCCGCCAGTCCGTCTCTAGCTGGCACGTCTACAGCATTGCAGCAGGCCGTCGCGAACGCCGCCAATCCTGACATGGACGCTGTCGAGCGTCATGTGAATGCAGAGACGCTCCCTATGCCGGAAGGTGAGACGCCAGAGCCTCTTACCAGGGGACAGGCGGCGCGAGACGCACAGCAACGTTCTGATGAAATAGACAAGCGCGGTGATCCGGACACGCAGGGAATTCTATCGGCATCGATGACCAACCAGGACGCCACGCTCGGCAAGAGCATGGGAGAGATTCGCCGCCGCGCAACACCTGACATCGTTCAACGTACCACGACTAACCATGGGCAGACCGCTATCGATGAGATCAAGACAGTAGACAACGAGAACGTTCTTGATACACGAACGAAATACAAGGCGCTCGCTGATGCCGCCAACGGCGCAATGCCGATTGACACCGGAACCGCTATAGACGAGATCAACACCGGACTCACAAAGAAACTACTAACAACGACTGCGTCAGGCGATAAGGTTATCTCCGAGATAATGGATAACCTGAAATCTGGCAAGCCTATGCCGTTCGAGACTTTTCACAGCGCCCTCAGCAATCTGGCTGCATTGCAACGGACCGGCACACCAGCTGGCGCAGCTGCCACTATCGTGCGCAAGGTTCTGGAGGATATGCCGCTGACTCCTGAGTCCGCTCATCTTAAGGGACTCAGAGACGCGGCTTCCGCGTCTGCCAAACACCGCTTTGACACGATTGATCAAAATCCAGCGTATGAGGCGGTCATCGAAGACAACGTGCCGAAAGATCCTAAGACTGGCTTGCATGTGATCGGCAAGGATTCTCCTCTTGCACCAGTATTCATGGACCGTTACTTCACTGGGGGCGGCGGGAACGCAGCTCCAGCCTATGTGGCCCGCATGCAGGGGGTAATGAGCGCTCGACCTGAGTTCTCCAGAGCGGTTGAAGCCTCGAGCCTGAATGAGTTGCGCGATGCAGCCGGTCTCGATAAGTACGACAGCGGCATATTCAAGAACGATAAGTTCCAGAAAGCCCGCGCCGCCATGGATGACAAAGCCCATCTCCTGATGAGGCCGGAAACACTGGATAATGTGGATCATCTGAAGCGCTATTCAGAGGATGTGAACTGGACGGGTAAAGCCAACACCATCAACCGATCAAATACGGCGCTTACGCTGCAAAGGCATGGCGCGATATTCCCCGGAGAAGAAGTGCCGATCTCGGCGCGTAGAGAAATGCTTGGCAACCTAGCGGACTGGACGACAGATCTCGCGGCGGCGCATTCAGGCCCCGTAGGCTACGCGGCGAAAAAGATTGGCTCCAGTATATGGAGAGCGAAGACAGCCGCTCAGAAAGACGCGTATGCGCGTCTGGTCGTGAAGTCGCTGAAAGACGCGAAGCTGAAGTTCGCCCAGGACGCCACCGCTCCCGGAGCCGGCATAGAGAAGGGCGCCGCTCCACCTATCGCCCGCGCCTCCGGAGGTCGCGTCGATCACGAAGTCCTAGTGAATCGCCTGATGGACAGATGGCACGCAGCGCGTAAGAACGCGAATCTGCACACCGAGAATCTGCTTAACCTGCCGGATGAGGCGATTACCAAGGCGCTACGCGTGGCGAACTCGAGCGCGATGCCATGAGCTGCTGCTGTCCCAATTACAACATCTGCATCGCGCAGGGCGCAACGTTCAATCAGACGTTCCTGTGGAACGCCGGAACGTGCTGCGGCCAGGGAACCGCCGGTGCGGCTCCGCAGCCGGTCGATCTGACCGGGTACACGGCGAATATGCAGATCAAGGCGTACCCACTCGCGACCGCAGCGCTGTATGACGCGTCTGGGGATATCACGCTCGGCGGTCCCGCGGGCACCGTTGAGTTGACCATTCCAGCGGCTGACACTGAAACCTTCACCTGGTGGACCGGCGTTTATGACCTACTACTCACAGATCCCGCCGGCAATGTTACGAGGTTTTTGAGCGGAAGCGTGACCGTGTGCCCAGGCGTCACGCCGTAACCTGAGACTCAGGCATGCCTGCTGCAATAGATGTCGGAGCGGTTGCATCGGCGAGCGTCGGATCAGGCTCCACAACCATTTCCGTCTCCGGTACATGCAGGGCTCCGAACAATTTCCTGATAGCTCTGGAATGGAACTACAGCACTGGCGGAGGGGCGCTACAAGCTCCTTTCCCGTTCACATATAACGGCGTCCAGCTGCCTTACCATTTTTCAATAAGTGACGCCATCGCGATGGAGGCATCATTCTGGATGATGCCTAATCCGCCCACCGGAGGCCCATATACATTACAGGCAACTTATCCCAACGGCCCCGTCACCGCAGCAGCGATTGCGTTGCTTTTCGCGTCAGGGGTCGATACGTCTACGTCAGGAGGTTCTTCTACTATTTTTCCTGGAATTAAGAACCTCAATTCAAACCATGGGGCAAGCAGCAACAACGGCTCGCTTACTTTTGCTGGCGCATCAAAGTACGATTTACGTGTCGCGGTATGCGGTAATGGCTGCACCTCGCAAAGCAGCGGACCGAGTCAATTTTCGTTGGCGCAGCAGGCTGGCATCAACGGTGGATACTCTGCCATTTTTGACCTGATACAAGATCCAAGCAGCGCCGGCTTCACATGGGCCAACTCTGGATCACCGACTGCAAATGAATGGATGGCTGTCGGAGCCGTCCTGCTAGGGCTTATCCCGCCGGCGTCCGCCCCCATCGGAGAGCAGATGGAGTTTTGAAGAATTTCTTAACTTGACGCCCATTAAAATTTGTTGGTATATTCCGGCGAGCGGGCTGCCAGGTGCGGCCCTAGAAAAGAGCTATTATCGGTCTTCGGCAGCTCCGGCAGCTATGCGATGACCTCCTGACAGGAGCGTCTTCGCTATGATCATTTATAATTTCAACTTCCCGATCTACACGGCAACCACGCTGACCCCGGTAGCGGGTGGTCTGCAGGGAGCGACGCAGGGCGCGCTCGGCATCATCTTTCCAGGCACGAACCGTTCGTTCGTGCTGCTCGAGATCGACGTGGAAGGATCTGGCTCGTCGTCCGCCCCGGTCACGATCGGCGTCTTCCGTACGATCACCTCAGCCGCTGCTGGCGCGCTGACCACTGTCATCACAGGCCAGCCGACGGTTTCTCTGGGCACCAACCCGAGTTTCAGCGGTTCTGCCGGCCAGGGCAATTTCGCGACCACGCAGGCGACGCTTGCGGGCGCAGCGCTCTTCAACCTGTCCGCGAACGCGAACGGCCAGCGCTACTTCTGGCGCGCGAACCCGAACATCAACAACGCAGTGGATTTCCCCGGAACGGCGACCGCGCTGCTCAACGGACTGTTCATCGCTCAGGTTGTCGCGGCGGGAACGGCTGCCGCAGCTCTCCAGGCGCGCATCCAGATCGCTGAGTTCTAAGGATGGGGGGGCTTGCCCCCCCCACTTCCCTCTATGACGGTGGCCCAGAGTTTTCGCTGCGACCGCGGGCCTCTGCCGTGGACTTTCATAGACACAACGCCAGACCCTATACCGGTGCAGGCGACGCAAGGAGTGGCCTACAGCTACTTGTGTACGACAAACTCTGGCAGCCCCTTCACCCCGTACTCCTGGAGCGACCCGGATGGAATACTGGCGGCCGTGGGGCTATCCATCAGTTCCGGCGGCCTTATCTCAGGCACTCCGAGTTCTTCTGGCACCATCGCGCCGAACCTCATCTGCACTGATGCGCGCGGAAACATAGCGCAATGAAGCGGCTTCTACTGCTGCTGGCTTTCTCCTCGATCGCGCAGGCGAAAGTCCATCACATCGTCATAAACGCGGCCTCTGGGCTCATCATGCCGGCGTTCGACAACGTGTCAACGAACTGGACTACGTCTGGTCCGCCGGGAGGAATCCCGACGCGCTCGACCGTCTGCGCCACAGTGGCCGCGCCCACCGGCGTTCCGGCCACCGACGCATCGGCGATCAATACTGCAATCTCCGGGTGCACCGCCGGCCAGGTCGTGATGCTTAGCGCTGGTACGACACTGGCCATCACCGCGAGTATTTCCAACAACACGCTTACCTGTTCCCCGACCTGTACCGGCCTCTCCGTTGGCATGGTGCTATTCGACGGCGTCAACGGCCTCATGGCCCTGAATGCCCCAGCCCCGACAGTCACCGCCGTGGTAAGTGCTGGCACGACGTACACCGTGTCGTACGCGGTTTACAACGGCTCGACCTACTCGGTGCCAAGCGAGTCGATGACCGCCGTCATGGCCTATCAAGTTGACCAGACGGCGACCTATATCAACTTGAACAAGGGCATCACGCTGCGCGGCAACGGAAGCTACAACAACACCTGGGGGTTTTGGCCATCCATCTTGGCGTTTTACAACGGAATGATCCCCGACTGGACGATCAGTCCCTCTACCGGAAACACGCAGTGCGGTGCGACGTCTGCAGTCGCGGCACAGTGCGGCATTGGCAATCCCATGATCCTCATGGGCGCAAACGGCGTGAATAACGACGGGTGGGCCGGACTGCACATCGGAGTCGGCACGACTCCGGTCGGTTCTGGCACGACACTGAGCGCTGACGCGGCGCAAGGCGCCACATCGATCACGGTAGCCAGCACCACCAACCTGACTGCTGGCACCTTCATGCTGATCGCTGAGAACCCAGCGCTCGGCACGGTGACCAACCCCATCCCAGGCAATACAAGCATCCAGGCGAGTTCGGATTTCCTGAGCACGACTGGGTCGCCAGCCACCGGAAGGGTGGCCAACCCCGACGGTTCCGGTGGAGGAACTTCTTACGCCTGGAGTCTGTGGCCTAACTACGTAACGCAGGAAATCAAACTGATAACAGGCGTCGTCGGAAGCGTCGTCAGCTTCGACACACCGCTCACCATCGCATTTCGGCAAAGTGGTAGTCACGCAGCGCAGGCATTTTGGCCAACCTCGTGCTGTTCGACAACCGCCACACCGTTCGTGCAGTCTGCCGGGGTTGAGAACTTATCTATTACTCGTGCCTCATCCGCGATTGAGATAGCCTTTTGCGCGTATTGCTGGGTCAAGAATGTTGAGGTTGCGGGATTCACCAGTGGCGCGGTGAACTTCGAGTGGGCCTTTCGCAGTCAACTCACTGGCTCGTATATACACTCCGCATTCAACGCCGAGAATGACGGGACTGAATACCCACTCGCCGTCGATGCCGCGTCGACAGAAAACCTGATTGACAACAACATCATTCGCATGGGGCCGAAGGGCATGGTGGGACGGGCCACAGGCGGTGGGAACGTCGTTGCCAACAATGACTTTGAGGCCGGTTCGTACATGCAGGCGTCGATCGGAGACTGGTGGGAGGATCAGTACATCAACGGCTCGCACTACGCAGGATCTCATCACTTCCTTTTTGAAGGGAACACGGGTCCGAACTGTGCCGGGGACGAGACGCACGGCAACAACGTCTACCAAGTGTTCTTCCGCAATAACTGCACCGCCATTCGCCCGAACTTCACCGACCCGTCTAACACAAGCCTCTCGGTGAGTGACAGCGCCGGCACCGCGTACTGCGGCGTGGGTGCGTGCGGCGCTGGAGTTGCCAACCCACCAGGCCCGAGGTTCGGCGCTGGTGGCATGGCGTTCGATTACTGGTTCGCTTTCGTTGGCAACGTCATTGGGGTTTCGGGGGTCACTACCACTGCCCATGGGTGGGTGTACCAATGCAACCACGGCGGAACTGGCAACACTAATGGTGGTGGACAGTGTGAGTGGATGTCTGGATGGACTGGTAGCGAGTGGAACGGCTCTGGAGACCCGAACCTGAACCTATCCGCATCAACGCCATTCGAGTTCAGGAATGCGAACTACGACTATGTCAATGCCTCGATTGTAGACAACGCATCGGGCTTCTCTCAGACGCTGCCTAATTCGCTTTATACGAGCAGCCAGCCCGCATATTTCACCGGATCATCTTGCACGTACCCGTGGCCGTGGGTGACCTCGCAGGCTTCTCCGTTCATTAAAATTAACAGTTGTTCAGGCTCGGGGCTGCCAGCGCAGGCCCGCTGGAATGCCGGGACGCCTTTCGCTCAGCCCTGATGTCAATTTCTCGCGTCGGCACGACGACCGCAAGCGCCACGACGGTGGCGATGCCTGCGACCCCGCAGGCCGGCGATGTCATCGTCATGGGGGCAATGCACAGCGGCGCTGTTACCGCTGTCACCGTGCCCGCCGGATGGTTCAGCCCTGTAGCCAAGACGAATGCGACGGCGACGGCACTCTCTGGGCGCCTCGCGTACCGCTACGCCACCGGGTCATTCGCCTCCGCATCGCAGAATACCGGCACCGGCGTATTCGCGACGGCGGCAAACAAGCTGGCTGTCAACCAGGCCGTGCAGCTCACAGGGTCTATCCCTGGTGGCTTTGCGGCGAACACGACGTACTTCGTCATCGCGACGAACCTGACGAGCACGACGGTCGAGCTGTCGGCGAGCCAGGGCGGCGCGGTCAAGATTCCGACGAGTTCGGCTTCCTGCACGATCACGACGGACTTCAGCGGCACCTGGACAAACGCCAGCCAGCTGATCTGCGCGCTCTACCGGCCCTCTGCCAACAACACCATCCGGGTCGGCGCCGCGGCGAGCAGCAGTTCGACCACGGCCACGGTCAACTTTCCGGCCCTGACGCTCGGGGACAGCTTCAGCGGCAACGACTGGATCGTAGGCTTTGTCGCGGCTTCCAACGCGACCCAGACGCTGACGGTCGCCCCATCTGGCATGACGAACGTCACGTCCATCGTGGCGACGAGTCAGGCGGCGCTGCACGACACGAACGGCGGCGTATCGAGCTGGGCGAGCACGAATGCCAACGTGGTCGGAAGCGGCAACACGGTGTCCTTCGCGCTCGAGTTGGTGCTCGCGCCGACGAACACCAGCATCGGGCACATCTACCAGCACCTTGGCGGCGGCGGCAACCCGTCAGGCCGCAACATCGGCGGCAACAATTTCAAGTACCCGCTGCCGTTTCCGAGCGGCGCTGGCAATACACTCGTCGTCGGTTTCGAGGTCGACGGCGGCACGACGATCACGAGCGTCGTCAGCGCGGTCAACGGTAACCTGAGTCAGAAGGTCAGCTCGCAGCTCGGTGCCGGCGCCAACGATGCCTATGTCTATGTTTTAGAGAATATCGCGGGCGGTCAGGACTCCATCACCCTGAACCTCAACGCGCCCGTTGCGGCGACGGCGATGGTGAATGGCACCAACTACACCATCACCACGCTTGGCACGACGAACTGGGCAACGTTTGGGGCTCCGGCCGGCTATGTCGTCGGAACCCTGTTCACCGCGACAGGGGCCGGCACTGGAACTGGAACCTGTACGGTCCCGTCGAAGCTTTTCAACATGGTCGTCACCGAACTCTACGGTGTGGCGACATCGAGCGTCACTAACGGCACGTCGAGCAATGGAGCGACGCCATCGACCAGCACCGCGGTGCCGAGCTTCACGCCAGGCAACAACAATGCCAACGGCGGAAACTTCGTCTGGTCGTACTTCATCAAGTCGGATAACAATCCGAGCAACCTTACGACGGCCGTTTTCCCCGGCCAGAATCAGACGATTCTGAATGCTGATATCGGCTGGAACGCGAACCCCAATACCAGCTTGCCCAAGGCCGTCATTGGCACCGTGCAGGCGACGAGCGCTGCTATCGTCCCCGCCATTGTCTCGGTCAACGAGACAGGGGATAACTGGAACAGCCTGTCGGTAGCGCTGAAACTATCTACTGGAGCTGGCATGGCCCCGA